>k87-1568893_pt1 | contig 10895 bp, 13 predicted proteins | sample MGYA00084030_6733316 | MGnify analysis MGYA00084030 | reverse complement strand
GAGTTGGTCATCAATGATAGGATCCGTAACAGGAAGGTTCAGTTTTTCAATGACATAAACTTAACGCTTCAGTACAACTCAATTGCCAGCGCGTTCTCCCTTGATTTCTACTTTGACCCGGATGTGCTGGAGCAAAAAGAGATGGCCTGCGTGGGTCATTACCACATCGCACAATTGTTCCATGAAGGACAATTGCTGTTGACAGGGTACATCACATCACAGGGATTCTCAGATTCTCCAACCAAGAAATTAATGGCCATGAGTGGCTATTCTATTCCTGGTGTGCTGGAGGATAGTAATATTCCAACCAACGATGCAATCGACAAAGCAATAGCAGCTGGGAATCTGAAAGTAAAAAAGGGAAAGCCAAAACCTTATTGCTACCCGATACAGGATGAGGGATTAACATTGCGAGAGATTGCAACTAAATACCTTGCTCCATTTGCCATTGACATTGTGGTTGACTCATCCGTAAGCAAATTGATGGATCAGAAGATTGTGTCAACGTCAGCCAGTCCCAAGGATAGCATAAAAGGATACTTGACAGAGTTGGCAACGCAGAAATCAATCAATGTAAGTCACGACAAGTTTGGCAGGGTAGTATTTACAAAAGCCAAGACCAAACAAAAGCCCATCATCGAGTTCAATGTTCCGAAGGGTGGACTGCCTGGGGTTCAGATGAATTTAAGATTCAATGGGCAACCAATGCATTCTCAGATCACTGTGATGAGACAATCTGATTTTGATGAGACAAATGCAGCGGAGTTCACGGTGACCAATCCATTCGTGCCGTTCGTATTTCGTCCAAAGACAATTGTGCAGAGTTCCGGGACAGACACTGATACCCAGTTGGCAGCAAAGCAGGCCTTAGCAGAAGAGTTGAGGAACCTTGGAGTGACCATAGCCATTGACAGGTGGAACCTCGATTACAAGACACTGTTTCTGCCGGACAATACCCTGACAATCATCAACCCCGAGATATACCTTTACAAGAAGTCAACCTGGTACATCGAATCAGTGAACTACAAAGGGAATCAGAAGGAGTTGGTGGCAACACTTAACTGCGTTCCGATTGAGGTTTACAACGGTCAGGATCCAATTTATACGTTCAAAGGCATAAATTTGCACTGATGAATATCTTGTCATTAGTCATATCAACCGCATTCGATAGTGTCAAAAGAAGAATCACCAAAGTCAGGACGATCGGAAAGAGTGTTGAAACCGCAGTGGAATCCGCACCTTATGGAGTGGACTCCAACCCTATCAAAAATATGGTCGCTGTGTTTGCTAAAACGGCGGCTAATGGTAAGGAGGTTATTGTCGGATACATCAACAAGAACCAATTAGCGGATGTAGGTGAGAATCGAATATTCTCCACGGATGCTGATGGTAACCTGAAGTTTCACATTTGGCTCAAGGCTGACGGGACATGTGAGGTAGGCGGCAACTCGAAGCACCTTACCAGGTTTGAGGAACTGGAGGCTGGATTTAACCAGTTTCGGTCAGACTTTAATTCACACACCCATGCCAGCAATGGGACTCCGCCAGCCATTTCATCGACGGCTTCGATAGCGGGCGCTAAGATCGATGAGTTAAAAACATTGTAAAAAATCACTAAGTTTGGAAGTATGGAACCTGTGTATTTCGACAACTGCGGTCTTTACATTGATTCAAAGACAACAGTTGCTGCCCGGATAACAGCCATAGACCTGTGCATTGCAGCCATGGAGTCGGCCCTACTGAAGGCTGCGACAGGGGCAGACATCTCCGAATACCAGTTGAATGATTCGCAGACTATCATCAAGGTGGTCAGTCGCAGTCCGGAAGGGATTATGAAGTCAATGACCGCTCTGATTGCATTGAGGACGTGGTACAAGAATAATTACAACGGAAGGGTGTACCGGGCAATGGACAGCAAAAACTTTCCTGGATATGGACTTTTTTAAGTGGCTCACAAATTTGGGAGAAAGGCGTTTCGGATACTACGGTGATGAGAACCGTGATCGGGAAGTGACAGTAACCAAAAATGGCAAGCGAATAGAATCATTCTATTCAGGCGGAGGAACATCCAGACTTTTATACGCAGGCACTTTTGATGGAGAGAAGAATTTAGGCGAGATGGGTCCGATCAAGTTTTACTTGATGGACTATGCAGCGCTGAGTTTGAGGTCATGGCAGTTGTGGGTTGAGTCAACGGAGGCACAAGCCATCATGAAGAAGTTCCTCACCTGGGTTGTGGGTAAGGGATTGAAACTGCAATCAGAACCGGTGAAGGAATTGCTGAAGAGCAAAAATGGTTCACTCGCAGATTTCTCAAATGAAGTAGAAGCCAGGTGGTCATTGTACGCGAACTCTAAAAGAGCCCATCACTCCAAGCGTAAAACCCTGAACCAAATTGCGGGTGATGCGTACAAGAACGCAATCATTGGTGGAGATGTTCTAGTTATTCTCAGGTATGAGGATGATGGGCTGACCGTTCAATTGGTAGACGGGTATCATGTTCAATCTCCATTTAGCGGATCTGACTGGTTCCCGTTTATTGATAAGAAAGGCCATCGCATTATCAACGGCATTGAAATAAATGACCGTGGCGAACACGTAGCATATTACGTCCGTAAGCCATTTGACAGTGCCATTTCGCCAATGAACATCTTGGCTTTTGAAAGAATCCCAGCCGTTGGACCCAAGTCAGGCATGCAAATGGCCTTCATGGTTTATGGATTGGAATACCGACTCGATACTCATCGTGGCATTCCGATGGTGGCAGCGGTTATGGAAAAACTCAAGAAAATCGAGCGATACGAAGAAGCAACACTGGGAAGCGCTGAAGAGCAGAATAAGATTGCATACCAAGTGGTACATGAACTTGGCAGTTCAGGGGAGTTCCCATTTGCAGCCCAAGTGGCAGCAGCCCATGACGCTGGACGTGGATCAGACCTTCCAAAGAATGATCTTGGTGAGGAACTGGCCAATAAGGTAATAGCCACGACAAACAAGCAAACTGTCAACAACCCACAGGGCGCGGAGATTAAACCTATGAGGGAGGCTAAGGCACAACTGTATTTCAAGGACTTCCTGGATAAAAATATCGACATCGTAGCGGCAGCTTTGGAGATACCACCCAATGTGCTAATGGATAAGTATGACTCCAATTACTCCGCCAGTCGTGCCGCAATTAAATCATGGGAGCACACATTGGATGTGAAGAGACACGATTTTGCTCTTCAATTTTATGTACCCATTTACGGCAACTGGCTGGATATCGAAATACTCAAAAACAACATTCAGGCACCAGGTTATTTGGTCGCCAAGACCAGGGGAGATGAAACCGTTTTGGATGCTTACAGGACCGCCAGGTGGGTAGGTACGCCAGTGGCCAACATTGACCCCATGAAGGAGGTTCAGGCAGAGCGTTTGAAGTTGGGCATCACAGCCGAATCTATTCCACTGACTACCGTAGAAGCAGCCACAGAAGCCCTTTCTGGTGGGGACAGCAGACACAACATGGAGCAGTATTCGGAAGAGTTGGAGACAAGCAAAGCGCTCGGTCTGAAGCCGGAGCCGGAGGTAAAGCAACAGTCTGTTGTCACAGACCGATGATTTCTATTTATCCTTTTTTTCTGGCGGATTTCGCCGCATTTCCTCGGGATAGCTTTTGGCTATTATCGCCATGTGCGGACGCAGGAGGCTACTGAGGGGCACACCGCTGTGGGCAGCAATGTTGTGAAGTTCTTCGTGGGTTTTTTGTCCGACAGTGAATCGGATTTCTTCCAAGGAATCAGAGGGAAATTGGGGTTTTTCGCTCATGAAGCCAAATATAAATATTCCGTGACTCACGGAGAAATATTTTAAGATTCTTATGAAGGGTTGATTTTTGGTTACGTTATGGCAAAAGAACTCTTACTGTACACAGGTATTTACAGTTTCGTGGCGGAGAATCTTATCCGCTCGATGGAAGAGTTCGAATCAGAAAAAGTATTTCTCAGAGTCAATTCAGGCGGTGGGGATCTTAATGCATCCTGGGGCATCTACGCAAAAATGAAAGAGCATGGCGATGTTCATGTCAAAGTTGACGGAATGGCCATGTCGGCAGCGTTCAACCTTTGCTTATATGCAAAATCGGTTGAATGTCTCGACATAACTAACTTCATGGCACATCGCGCCGCATACACTTACGGCGGAGAGTCCCAGACAGAAAAAGATTTTCTGGTCAAAGTGAATGCCGACCTGCGCAAGCAGATGGAAGCAAGAATTGATGATGCGAAGATGAAGGAGATGAAAGGCGTTTCAATCGCTGACATCTTCGAAAAGGACGAACGTATTACGGTGTTTTTCACCGCTGCCGAAGCAAAGAAACTTGGCATCGTTTCCAAGGTGACCAAACTCACCCCTGAAGAAGTTCAGGCTTTCAATGACACTTTCATGCGCATCGCCGCAGAACATAATCCAACAACTGAACCGAAAACAACCACAGTTATGAACGCCGCTGAATTGAAACTCAAGCACCCGGAAATCTATAATGAAATCTTCAATGCCGGCGTTGCCGCTGGCGTGGAGAAGGAGTATGATCGCTGCAATGCCGCAATGGTATTTGCGCATCTTGATGCTGATGGTGTCAAGAAAATCATCGCTGACAAGAAGCCGATGACACAAACCCAGATTGCGGAGTTCACGCTGAAGGCGATGAGTCCGGAGAACCTCAAAAAAGTTGCTGCGGACAACACCAAGACGGTGAAGACCACAACCGTGGAGGATGGCGCTGAAGGTGGGGCTGGGAAAGAAGAACTCAAGTCGTTTGAAGCAGAAATGCGTTCGGAACTTGGCCTGGACAAGAAACCCGGTCAAGTTGAAACTTCTTCGAAGAATGGCGTGACACTTGTCACCGAGGCAGCAAAATAAACCTTGTTCGAAAGAACATTAAAGAAAAGAAATCACGAGGCCTTAAAATAGAATAGCCAATGAGCAGCGTAAGCATCAGAACCAATACCGGCGCACAGATCACGTCAGACCGCGAACTTGGTAAAATATTCATCCGGGACAACCGGTACGAGAATGACAACTATGTCAACAACTCGAACTACAATCCCATCACAATTTTAGCGGGAACGCTAATGGCTCGTGACGCGGCAAGTGGTTACCTGGTGCCGTGGAGGGCTGGTGCATCTGTGTCTACCGGTCAAGATAAGCCCATCGGGGTTTTGGCCCAGGATGTTGTATCGCTTGGAGCGGGCACAACAAAGCGGGCGTCTATTTGCGTGGCTGGTGATATCGACGCGAACAAGATCATCTTCTTCGCTGGCGACAACCTGGAAACCATTGACAACAACCGTCGCATCAAGGACACCATCCAGGCTGAGACAGTTGGAATCAAGTTGGTTTTCGGGTCTACGGAGATGACCGATTACGACAACTAGGAAGTAGGGAAAACGAAACAGTAACAAAGCGAACAAAACCTTTTAAAGCGAACGGATATGATTTCATCGGCAGACATCAGGGCACTATACACCAAAACCCTCGTAGACGTTTACAGGGAGCGTATCGGCCCCACGCTTTTCTTGCAGAATCTTTTCCCGTCCATGACCGTACCCACAAAGTCGGCTTCCATTGAAGTGGAACGTATGGGTGAAAAGGTTGCCGTTGACGTTGTTCGCGGCACAGAGGGTAACCGCAATACCTTCAACAAGAGCACGGAAAAGATTTTCGAGCCTCCGTTCTTCCGCGAATATTTTGACATGACCGAACTGGATCTGTATGATCGGGTTATCGGTTCGCAGGGTAATGCCCAGAAGCCGCTATTCAAGGCTTTGGTGAATGAGAGCGCAGAGCGCCTTCAAAAGCTGGTTGACAAGATCACCCGCACGAAGGAATTGTATTGCGCTGAAATCCTGGAGTTCGGCACTGTGACAATGACACAGGGACCGGCAACATCAATCAACTACGCTCGTCGCCAAGAATCCATGGTTGACCTGGGTGCAGGTCAATACTTCGCAAACAACATTTACCCGTTTGCCAAGTTCAAGGCAGGATGCGAATTCCTGCGGTCTTACGGTCGCTCGGCTGATGGCGTGTTCAACGCGCTTGTTGGTGACGATGCACTGGCTGACTTACTTGCAAACACGCAGTTCACCGCACGTCAGAACCTGTTCAACATGGCTCTTGACGCTGTGCAAGGACCGGTCCGCAATGGCGCTGGTGCCACCTTCCACGGTATCATCACTGCCGGTTCGTACAAGGTTCAACTGTGGGCATACCCACAGATTTATGACAAGAACACAGCAGCAGCGGATGCTACGCCGGTGTATGTACGCACGAAGTACTGGAACACGAAGAAAGTTGCGATGTTCCCTCTGAACCCACGGTTCAAGATGGTGCATTGCGCAGTGCCACAGCTTATCGGTGAGCCTGGCCAGTTGCCCATCCAGGGAGAAATGGTCTTCCAGGAGTTCACAGATACACGCAGAGCCACGCATATTTTGGATGTGCAGTCAGCACCGCTTCCGATTCCGGTGGCTGTTGACCAGATTTATACCTTCCAGGCGAAAGCCTAAGAAAGGCTTTGAGGCTTCAGTAACGAACTTCAACGAAAGCCCTGCGCCGGATAATCGCAGGGCTTTTTTATTGAATAGCAGTTATGGGATTGATGGAAAAAGCAAAGGAGGATATAAAGCGGATTACTTCCGATTTGAACGGGTTTGCCAAATCCATCAGTTTCTCTTTCCCATACACGGGACAGACGGCTACCATCCAAGGAATTCATAGCAAGATTAACCTGGCTGTTGACACCGAAGGGAACAATATCAACTCCAGGAAAGCGCACATTTCATTTTCAGAAAGCGCATTGACCGATCAGGGGTACACCACCCGGGATGTAAATGGTGTTCTGGCTTTGAGGGATCATCTGGTAACTGTTGTGGACAGTACAGGTACATCAGTTCAATATATTGTAAACGAAACATTCCCCGATGAAACAATCGGGCTAATAGTATGTATGCTTGGTTCATACGAGGAATAATGGCAAGTGTAATCACAGGCATCATTGCCGCGCAAGGATTTGAAATAGTCCGTGACCGGATAGGAAGGATTTTGGCCACTGAGTTTGCCAATCAGTTTGCCATGAGCGCCAATGAGGACATCAATGTCACTCACTGGATTGAGCGCTTCCTGCCGTTTGCCGAGAATGAGATTGCGGCCATAAACGTTTCGCTGGCGGAAGGAACCTATGACGGGCAGACCGTAATCCAGAACGATGGCACGTACCGGTATTACATTGATGTTTCTGTAAATGCAAAGACGAGCCCATCCAATCCAGGCAACCAGAAGGCGCTCAAAAAACTCCACAGGATCATGGGGGTCGCCAGGGCCATACTGATGGATGCACGTTACAAAAGACTCGGGTTTGTCACGCCTCCCGGGTTCATCATGAACCGTCACATCGAGAGCATCCAGATACAGCAGCCTAATCAGAAGAATCACGACTTGCAGAGCACCGTGATGGGCAGGCTCGTATTGTCAGTAAAGGTGCCGGAGATCACGCTATACAAGGACGCGGTGCCAGCCACACTCCTGACCACAACTGTTAAGTTGGATGAGACAGATTCAGGGTTTCAGTGGATTGCTTCCGGAGGCACTTATGTGGACACCGCAGCGGATGCCAGCGCTCCAGTGGTAAGCACATTACTGAGTGTCATTCCGGATATCATTCCCCCGCAGGCGTATGAAGTCGTGCGCGACAGGATAGGGAGGATTTTGGCGGAGGAACTCCCGAGTCAGAGATCGCAAAGCGCGGATCCTGATTTGAATGCGCTGAACTGGATTGAGCGCTTCCTGCCATTTGCCGAGAATGAACTGACCTCAGTCAATGTGATGCTTGCAGAAGGAGCCTTTGATGGTCAGACGGCCATCCAGCATGACGGTACATACCGGTACTACGTGGATGTGCATGTGAATGCGAATAGCGCCTACAACAATCCAGGTAACCAGCGGGCCATGCGCAAACTCCAGAAGGTGCTCGGGGTGTGCAGATCCATCATTATGGACGCCAGGTACAAGACGCTGGGATTCTCCGTTAATCCCGGGTTTGTGATGAACCGGCATATTGAGAGCCTGCAAATCCGTGAACCGCTGCAAAAGGAGCATGACATGCTCAGTACGGCGATGGGTCGCCTAATAGTATCGGTGAAAGTCCCCGAGATCACAACCTATGCACAGCCAATAGAAGGGGTTAGTTATCAAACTTCCGTAAAATTGTCCGATACGGATAGTGGGTACTTGTGGATTGCCGGCGAGGCTGGCGGTGGGAACATTTTCGATCAATCTTTTGACGCTACGTTTAACTGAGTTATGCTAACCGATGCACTCTTAAAGACAGAAGCAGACACCATCAAGAATGAAACGGTGGCTGATGCCAATACGGCCACCCGGGTTGGGCAAATGCTTAATGACCTTATTTCCAGCAAGGTCAGCCGTGGGGAACTAATCACTGCCACTGGAACGGATACCTATGTTGCCACTGGTCCTACTGGGTTGGTGCTGGCAGACCTGTTCATGGTCCTGGTTAAATTCACCAATGCGAATACAGGTGCGGCCACGCTGGATATAAGTGGACTCGGGACGAAATCAATTGTCAAGAGTGGCAGCGCTGCATTGGTAGCCGGAGATATACCGGCAGGTCAAATATTATGGCTGGTTTATGATGGGACTAACTTTCAGATTGCCAGCGTTGGTTCTGGTGGAGATTTTGTGCCTTCAACAAGGAAGATAAATGACATGGCCCTCAGCGCTGATCGCACAATTATCACCAGGGACAACAAAGGAATCGTAGCTGGCCGGTGGGCAATGCCATGGGGCTCGTTCATTTCCAACTTGGCAAACAAGGCTATCACAGCAAATACACTCTATGCCTTCGAGGTCATCATAACCGAGAACTGTTCCTTTGACAGGATTGCTGCAATGGTCGGTGCCCTTGTCGGTGGTACAACGTTCCGGCTTGGGCTTTACGCAGACAATGGCAGCTTCTATCCCGGTGCCCGTGTGGCTGGAGTTGATGTGGGGACTTTGGACTCAGGCTCCACGGGGCTCAAGACAAATACGATCGCCCTGAGCCTGACCCCAGGACGCTATTGGCTTACGCTTGTTTCTGATGGAGCGCCTTCGCTGCGCGGATCATCAGGAACTAACATTCCAAGTTCATTCGGAACTCAAGATTTTACCGCCTTGACCAACGGAGATTTTGCTTTGGGATATTCTGTGGCGTTCGCCTATGCAGCTATGCCAGATCCTTTCCCTGGCGGTGCATCGGTGCTTGGAGCAAGCGCGTTTGGAAACATAATTGCAATTGGATTAAGACGAGCATGATAAAGTTTAACGCCTCATCGCTTCCTTCTTTCGTCGTTCAGGATGTTCTTAATCCGCAGGGCGATCCTGGTTACCGTGTTTACATTTTGCCGTATGGTGACATACGGATAGAAGATGGGGACTACATTGATCAGGATGCAGAAGGCAATCCAACCAGAGTCATCAAGGCTGCGGAGTACACTGGATCATCCATACTCAAGAATCTGATTGCAGAGTCAATTGGTAAAGAACTCGTGCGTGATTTGTTCCGCACATTGCAGAACCAGAACCTTACGCAAGCTGAGGAGGGCTACATTCTCAATCGGGTGTATCCAATCCTGGGTACGTTGAGTGATGGATTTATCCGGGGAGCGAAAGCAATGTGGAGCGCTGTGCCTGCGGGCGGAAGCTACACGAATCCACGTAGAACCTATTTAGGAAATCAAATTGACCTGGCCATAGCTAAACTTTAATCCATGACAACTGACCATCTCGTTGGCGCAATTCTCGGAGCATTCCCCGCTTTAGTTCTGGCAATCGGTGTTCTATGGAATCACATTGTCAAGCGGCAAAAGATCGAGGATATTAAAACCGAGAAGATGACGGAGGCGATGACGGCCAACGCGCAGTCAAATGAAACCTTGAGCAAGGTTATCGCTGGATTGCCGCAAAGTATTGTTGAGAAAATTGCACTTCAAAAGAGACAACGATGAGCAGCCACCATATTGTAAATGCTACCTATGAGAACATCCAGCAGATGTATCTCCAAAAGGGATATAGATTCCACGCGACCGGTAAATATGCATTGAACATTTGCGGGTTCCGAAACAAGGATCTTGTTACCGTTGATGAGTTCAATGACTGGCTCGGTGTGGCTTACATCGACGCCTTCAACAACAAACACTTCCTGATATTCTCCGGAACAACCAAACCCGGGCTTGCATACTTGGGAGATAAGATGCTCAATGCGAATGGCACAGGCATCCTGATCCCCGGCCAGTACCAGAATTGTTGGGTCAATGCAATTCACAATGCAGGCAAGCCAACGGCGCATGAGGCACTCAAGCAAATAGGCCCGAAGGTATTCAAGGTGTGGCGCGACAAGGATAAGGATGGCAAGTTGGACTTTGATGGACCGGTCTACAATGATGTGGATGGTCTGGATGGCCATCGTGCCGGCATCAACGATACTTTCAAAGTTGGACCATGGTCCGCAGCTTGTCAGGTGTGGCAGGATGACAAAGAGCATTCAATTGTGATCGCTCTGGCAAAGAGATGTTTCGAGTTGTATCAAAAACCATTTGACTATACATTATTCCAACTTCAGTAATCAAAAAGTTTATGAATATAGTTGACAGAATATTTAAGAACTGGAAGACCTCCTTGATAGGAGTTCTTATCCTTGGCGGTTCACTGGCAACAGTGTTCCTTGGAAAGGCTTCGCTCACTGAAGCTGGAGCCTTCATCGTGATGGGGCTTGGATTCTTTTTCCTGAAGGACAGTCGTTCCAATGGAACAACGCCACCGGCAGCATAGATTAAAAACCTGCGTGAGATATTGAT
>k87-674437_pt1 | contig 10899 bp, 20 predicted proteins | sample MGYA00084030_6733316 | MGnify analysis MGYA00084030 | reverse complement strand
GCTTATTACTTTGACCGAAATCGTACAACAACAATTATTGATTTGACTTATATTCAAACCATTAAAGAATTCATTGAAGCAGTAAGAGATTTGCAATTAGAATAATTCATAACTTTGGCATAAATTAAAAATTTAATCCTTAAAGATAATAATCATGGACGCAAAATCAATGTATGGTGACCCACCAAAGAAGAAAGCAAAACCAACAACTACCACTGTAGATAGTGATGTTGAATTTACTAAAAAACATTCTGACGTAAGAAAGAAAGTAGTAGCAAGAATTGATGATGCCAGAGCAAATGCTCAAGCTTTTGTTACAAACAAAGGCGCTGGTACCACAACAGATACCGCTACCAACAAAACTACTCCTGAGACTTTCAAGAGAACAGAAAAGCGTGGAGGTAGTCATACCACTTTCTATGGTACCGATGGTAAAGAAACATTCCGAGGTCAAAACGATTCTAGAGAAGTCGAAGAATACAGAAAGAAAAACGTTCGTGATGAAACCGATGTGAATAAACGTAGAGCTCGTAATGCGAATGATACTGATTTATTCACTGATGCTAAAAAGGATTTGACTTCTTCAGACAAAGAAATGCTTGGTAGTTTAAAGCACACTTCCACCGTTCAAAAATCAAAACCAAAAAAATAATTTTATTTTAAATAACAAATCAAAGCCTCATTTATTGAGGCTTTTTTAATTCAACAACATTATGAAAAAATTAATCTTCACATTACTAATGGCGGCAGCATTCAATGTAAACGCTCAAAAATTAGAATTGAAAAAAGTGTATATGGTATTCGAATTCAATGTTTATAAAACAAGTGTTGAAAATAACCTATATGCTTTTTATTACATTGATTACATTAAGCAAGGCTATGTATTCTATCACGAAGCAGAATGGTATCAACCAGCGGAACAATGGTATATTTCTGAAAAGCTTTATGCTATGGATATAAGCAAAATGAGATCTCGAATGATAAAAGATTCTGGACCATTAGTGGTTAAAAATAATACTCCTAATTTTGATATAAACTATTCAAATAAATATTAATCATGGCTATTACAGTAAACCGACAAAGTATTTTAGATCAGCAATGGTATTCTATGGAATTAGATGTTACCGAAGAGCAATTGAATTCTTATCTCTCAGGAGAAAAATTACTTCAAAATGCTTTCCCTAATCTAAATCGTAAAGAACGAGAGTTCATTAAAACAGGAATCCTTCCCGAGGAATGGGATAGAGTATTCAATAGCGAAGAAGATGATAAATTTGATGAAGAGCATTGTTATGAGTAATCATCGTGAAGCTAAAGACATAACTAGAGAAATGGTCAAGGAAAGAATTGCCCATTATGAGAAAGTTCTTGAGAGCAAAGATTTAACTGCTTCTCAAATCAGCATTAATACCAATCTATTAAATTTTTGGAAAGGATATAAATTTTATAAAAAGAAATCATGAAAAAAGAAGAGAAAGAAATTTTAGAAACATTAGTAGGAGAAAAATTAATTCAATTACTATTTCTTAAACCAACCATATCAGGTAAAATAAATACTGGTTTTGGCGCAAAAACAGCACAAGGATTAGGTGCTTCTGTTTTAAATGTTATCGAATCAATTAAATTAGGAATCAATGTCTAAATACTTATTTACAGTTCAAATTGAAGAAACTAATGGGCATACTACATATACAATTTATGCTAAGAATATAGCTTCTGCAATTCAAAAATTAAAAAATCTAGAACAAATTAACGAAGAGTTAATTATCAGTATAGAAATTCAAATCCTTTAACAATCAAATAAAAATCCCAAGTGGTACACATTATGAAAAAATCATATAACAAATCAGAAATTATGACTCGTGCCTGGAGAATGTTCAGACACTACAATAACCTTTCTTTTTCTCACTGCCTTACTTGTTCATGGGACATTCAGAAAAGAAACGAGTCAAAAAATGAAAAGATTTCAAGATCTACAATAAATAGATTTTTGAATAATCTAATGGTAATAAATCGCTCCAGATTATCTACCGAATACAAACCTCTTATGGCTGGTACTCAAGAGCATTTTAAATTCTTGAATTCCAAACATGGCAAGAAGATTATGAAGTCTTCCAAAGAATCCGAAACTAAAGAAATGCTATCTTCTGGAGAATTGGTGATGTCAGATATCATACACCAAAGAAGAATGGAGTCCAAGCATTTTATCAATATAAAAGTGCCAACTAAATTTAAAAGGAATCGAATTGTTGACAAAGAAAAATGTATAATTATAAATGTTGAAGAATACTTAAAATTAAATGCAATATAAAATTATAAAAGCCGTACTCGTCGAAATTGGTAAAATAAAAAAGTCAATCAATTGGACAAATATATATCTCAAGTTTAGAGATAATAATGGTAAGGAACTATGGCTGTACTATTCGGAACATACTTCAAAACCTCAGCGATTAAAACAAATCCAAGATTTTGAAAATGATAACGTTTGTAAAGTTGGAATGAAAATGGATGTTACTTATGAGATTAAACAATCAGAAAATAAATCCACTACACTGAATATTAAATCTCTTGCCAACTACCAATTAAAATAATAGTTAACTTTGGAACTGTAATTACAAACTTTTAAAACATATTAATATGAGCGCAGTACCACAAGTTACTTTAGCTGATAACCAAAAATTCTTATTGAATGTAGGTTATCTAGCAATTATAAACGGGAAAGGCCCGTTTGGTTCTCAAAACAAACACGAAGCCATTAATGGTTTCAAAGTTAGAGAAACATGGGCAGATGCCCTAGTTGGAGACGATGTATACACAGGAAATGAATGGGGCAAAGTAAAAGCCAAAACAGGTGATAATGCCATGGGATGGGCTTTGACTGTTACATTCGCAAGAACTGTTCTTCCTGCAGGAGTAGATCATGCTTCTTGGAATCCTGTACGTGATGAGGTTTATACTTCTCAATTACCAGCAGCACCAACAGCTACTGGATTAGCAAACACAAATGCTTGGCAGAATCTATCAAGCGTAGGTATTCTAGTTTGTGGACCAGGGCCAGAATGGTTGCCTGAAATTAAATTAGATGTAGCAATAACAGTGAGACAAGGTGTAACTCCAACAATTGTAAACACCAATGTTGGAACAGTTAGTGTTCAGCAAAAAGTAAACAAAGTAAATGTTGGTGCTCCAGTAGTATCAGATGCAGGAGGAACAGCAGCTATGCCTAATGCTGCAACAGCAGGACAGAAAGTTGGATTCGTGGTTACCAAAGCAGGTTACCAAACTGCTTACTTTGGACCATACACTGTATTGGCACCATAAATTAAAAATTAGATTAATTCAAAAACCGGCTATATCAGTCGGTTTTTTTTACCTCAAAAAATTAATAAAATGAAATGATCACAATCAGAAAAACGTGTGAAGATAAAATTCTTTTTATCCTGTTTACATTCAAAAAAGAATTAATCGCCGATAAGAATTCTGAAACTGCATTCGATGTTATTCGAAAACATGGACTTAAATGGGAGGACTTTCAAGATCCACTTAATCAAGCTTTATACAAATCAATTCAGAACCAATTATATAATGGGTTACCTGACATTGATTTCTTAAACATTGTATTATACAGACCAAAAGAGTACAAAGTTTTTGAACAGCAAGCCAATGAATATATGATGCATATAACCAATTTGATTTCAACAAATTTTGCATCATTTTCAGAATTGGATAAACTGGTTTATAAACTCAAAGAATTCAACCTAAAAGACTTTTGGCGATTCAATGCCCAAATGATTATTGGTAGCAACTTTGAGAACGAGAACGTTATTGATTTTGGAAATACGGTTGTTTCCAAATATCAAGAATTCTACAATCGATTAATGTCAGGAGTATTAACAAAGACCTCTCAATCATCAAACATGGGAGACGAGTTAGAACGTAAAATGATGATGGTTGCCAATGGAGAATCAGTAGGTGTACATATACACATGCCTACATTTCAAACATTCTTTGGCGGTTGGAGTCCACCCGATTTGATAATTATAGGAGCTAGACCTTCAATGGGAAAGACAGCCTTTATATTATCTACAGCGTGGGAATCAGCAAAGCATTCTCATATTGCTTTTATTTCTCTTGAAATGAGTGTATATCAGATTAAGAATAAAATCGCAAGTAATCTTTCCGGTGTTGACTATAATAAAATAGAACGTGGTCAAGTAACCCATGAAGAACTTGCTTTGATTAGGCAAGCCTATGATGTAATTAATGAATCCAAATTAAATGTTTTGGGTCAAGACTTTGTTTTAATAGAGAATCTAAAAAACGAAGCCAGAAGATTACATCGTATGGGACAATTGGATATGATGGTGGTTGATTATTTGCAACTACAGAAAACTTTAGAAAAACATACATCTAGAGAACAGGCAGTAGCATATATATCAAGAGAGTTGAAATTGTTAGCTATCGAATTAAACATTCCAATTATTGCTTTATGCCAAGTTGGAAGAGATTGTGAGAGTAGACCAAACAAAAGACCAATGTTATCTGATCTTAGAGAATCAGGTTCTATAGAACAGGATGCTGATATTGTAGCATTCCTATTTCGAGAAGCTTATTACTATGACAAGAATATTGACGTTCCTTATGAAAAGAAATTCTTAACAGAGTTTATAATATCTAAAGGCCGTAACGTTGGAACTAAGGTTTTATATTTCATGAATGACGTATTAAATTCGCGTACACATGATGATGTAAACATTTTTAATTAGTAGATTTGTGTATTATTATTCAATAATTTACAAAAATGACTCAAAGACAATTAGCCAAAGCACTTTCTAAAAAGACTGGTAAGCCAGCGTATGAGTGTGAATCTTTTATAATAGAGTTTCTAGGCTTAGTTAGCCAACTCGTCGTGAAAGGTCACAAAGTTACATTATCAAAAATATGTACAATCTATGCTGATGTTGTTCCAGAAAGGAATTATTACAATCCAAAAAAACTAAGAATGGAACATAACGAAAGGAGGTTCAATCTCAAGATTAAAAGTAGTTCAACTTTAAAACAAAAAGTAAATGCAAAGAAAACGTATTAATGAAATAGTGAATATGTTTTTCCCATTGCGATACTCCGATAAGAAGTTGAAAGATCTTATTTCAAGAGACGTCGAAAACAAAGAGTTTGAAAATCATTGCCAAGAAGTAGCCAATAAATTAAAAATTAGCCCTGATGTGGTTAAGGACTTACTACTTCATAATTCATTTACCGTACTGTCTTTGCTTCAAAGAAAAGCGTTGAAGAGTACACCAATCAAAATTAATATCACGGGCTTCTTCAGCTTTGTGACAAGTCAAATTAAGTATAATCTAAAAACATTCAAAAAAGATGAGCACATCTAATTACGCACCGATGACAGCTCCTGCACAGACAGGAGGAAATTCTAAGCCAAAGAATCCAAACATTCAATTAGTTCCTATGGGAATGTTACCTGCTATTATTTACAGTGTGGTAAATACGGGAACACAATCAGGAGAATATCAAGGAAAACCAGTCAAAGCCAATAAAATAAAAATTGGTATTGAGTTTCCTACTCACCGTCAACAGTTCTATTTAGAAGATACTGAATTGAAACCATCTTCACTAATGCTTGAGTTCACTTATTCTATGTCAAAAAATAAAAAGACATTTAAGAAAAGTAAATTATTGGATTTTGTAGAAGGATTATTTGGGCCAATTCAAGAAGCTAATTATTTAACGTTTGACGTATCGACCATATTGGATATGAAAGTATTTGCTACAGTTCAGCATTACACAAAACAAGATGGTAAGATTGGTGCCAAGATTGTAAATGTATCACCGTTTAATGCTGGATTGATTAACCCTGATACAATTCAAAGAACAAATCCTTTGGCTAGATATCATGTAGGTATGGGATTCCAGTGTGCTGAGTTTGCAAGTCTTTATTATTTCTTAAGACAAGAAATTAAGGAAAGTGAAGAAGGTAAAGCTCATGCAGCACAAGGAGGAAAGTTTGTGAAGTTTAATGAGAATAATGAATTAGTTTTTGATGATGAATCAAGTACTTACACACAAGCTCCTGCTATTCCAATGGGAAAGATGGTGATGACTAATCCAGCATTCGAATATGAGCAAATGAAACAATTGGGATGGACTGATGATGCTTTGATAAGTGCTGGTCATGCATATAGAGAAGCAGTGGTTCAACAACCAACACCTGTTCCTATTCCAACGCAACCAGCTCCATTGCCAGTTGCACCTCAACCCGTTCAACAAATGGCACCAGCTCCTATTGCTCCTGCCCAACCTGTATTCGAAATGATTGCTACTGATTTTACAAGACAGCAATATAATGAAGCAGGATGGCCAGATGAAATGTTAATTGGGCACGGTAAAGCAAGATGGAATACTCCTGTTGTTCAGATGGCTCCTGCACCTGCTCCGCTTCCTGTTGCTCCACCAATGCCAGTTGCACCAGCATTGCCAACTCCACCACAGAATGCAGCAACAATGTTTGCACAGTCAGCACCTGCACCTGTTCAGAATTTGTCACAGACACCAGCTCCATTGCCAGTTGCACCACAACAAGCAATGCCACCTGCTCCAATAAGTTCATTTGAACAAGTAGGTGCGGCACCTTCAGCAATAGATGACGATGAATTAACAGATTTACCATTCTGATCATGAAAGCCTGTTTTAAATGTCTTGAACAAAAAGAATTAACTGAATTTTACAAGCACAAACAAATGAAAGATGGTCATCTTGGAAAATGTAAAACTTGCACAATTAAGGATTCTAAAAAAACCAATGATCTGATAATTTCAACTCCGGAAGGATTAGAAAAAGAAAGAAATAGACATAGGGAAAAATATTCTAGGTTAGGATATAAAGACAAACAGAAAGAATGGGATTCTGAAAGACCTTGGAAAAGTACAAGTGCTTATAAGAATTTGAGTAGAAAATTGAAAAAAGAAAAAGGTATCGAAGTGCATCATTGGAATTATAATGATGATTTTTTAGAAGATGTATTTCTTGTAGAAACGAAAGAACATAAGATACTTCACAATCATTTACTATTTGATTCCGATAAGAAGATTTTTACTGATATGAATGGTAATTATTTAGACAGCAAAATAAAACATCTAAATTACTTATTATCCATAGGAACAAAAATAATCAATGATTAAGATTATCATTAAAAATGGTAATCCTGAATTTGTAGATAAAGCATCCATGAGAAACTACCAAAAACTCATGTATGCTTATTCTAATTCGGGAAAAGTATTAGAGTTTAAAATAGATGAGTTCTCGCCAAATACAACGGAGAAGCAACACTCACTAATAAGAGCTTTACAAATACAAATTTCTATGGTATCGGGATATACCTTTAAAGAAGTCGAAGAAGAATTGGTAGAAAGTTTCGCTCCATATACATACGAAACTACTATTCTTGGAGATAGACTCAAGAAGAGAAAAACAGTACCCGAAATGACCCATAAAGAATTCACAACCTTCCTAGAACAATCAGTAGCTTTTGCTAATGACTTCTATGGATTAAATTTTTAAAAGATGAATATAGATCAATTAGAAAAGTTAGCAATTAATATCATGAATCTTGATCATCTAGGGATGCAAGCAGATGATATTCACAAATGCGAAGAAAAACATCAATTGTTATTGGAATTAGACAAATTGAATATACATCAAGCAAATCGATTATTAATGCATATTATCCATGTTCAACAATTACAATTATGTGGTGCAAAGATTGATTATGATCTAGACAACCCATTCAAAGACATGGTTAATATGAATCATTTAAAATATGCTTTAAAGAATAATTCTCCTAGTCAAGAAACTTTATATTAATTTAATATGTCAATTTACATTGTTATCAGCCAGTCAGCTAGAATGGCTGCAATATGGACAAGAAATAGGTTAACGACTCAATTACTACTCTCAGTATCGATTATAGCTTATTCAGCCTTATTGCTAGAGAGAAACAAAAAGATCAATAACTATTATACCAAAGACGAAAATGACAGAAGAGATAATCCCAACGGAAGGACAAGCAATAGCCATTGATAAGATTCATAGATTTCTGGAATCCGATCAAAGAGTATTTGTACTTGTAGGTGCTGGTGGAACAGGAAAGACTTGGGTTATCAAACATGCATTAGAAAGACAGATACGTGCTGATGAGAAAAGAGCATTAGATGATTACAATAGAAATGTAATCGGAATCACTTTATCTCACAAAGCAAAGAATGTTTTGATACGTGCTTCTATTCCATACTCGGTTACATTTGCTAGCGCTTACGGATTCAAAGAAGTAATCAATGAAGATGGTAGTAGAGATTTTAAACCTGCAAAGAATCCAGAAGTATTGCCAGTTGGACATTTACAAATACCAATATTTGTCCACGATGAAGTATCACAGTATTCTCAGTCCATGTTAAATATTGTGCTGGAGAAAACGTCAATGTTTAGCAAGGTTATAATGATGGGAGATTCTTGCCAACTACCACCTATTGATAAAACAATGGAAGTAGATGCTGATAGTCCTACATTCTCAATGGATATACCTGATTGGTGTAAACATGAGCTTACTGAATTGGTACGTCAGGATGAAACCAATCCAACAGTACAGCTTCTCAAAATACTACGAGAAGAGATCAAAGGAACTCAGAATTTAAATAGAGTTATCCAAGAAATTCTACAGCCAAAAATTTTTGAAGATACTGGTTATGAAATCATAAATCAAATTGATGTTTATAATAAGTATGTTGAATTAGGGAATTTTGTTGATACTAAAATCATTGCATTCCGAAACTTCAAAATAGCCATTTTAAATAAAGAAATTCGTAATAGGCTATTCAACTACACTCAAAAGAGTTTGGTTACAGGAGACTTGATATTTATGACCAATACGTTTGTTGAAGAGAACAAACGATTCACTCTTAGAAATTCTGATGAGTTTTACATTGAAGATGTTACCACGATAGTTTTAGATTCTGAACATTCAAACAATCCTATTGAATGTTACATTGGAAAAGTCAAGACTGAAAGTAAGAATGATGCTTATGTGATTTGTCCAACGGAGAATGGTATTGATGATTATAATTCTATAGTTGAAAGACTTGTGAATTTTGCCAAGCAGAATCATTTCTTATGGAGACAAAAGTATGACTTCACTGATTCCTTCTCCGAGTTTACAATGGGATATGCTATCAATGCGTATCGCTGTCAAGGAAGTACTTACGAAAATGTGTTTGTGGATTTAATGGATATTTTAAATACTGGTCCATTGACTACAAAAAGAAAATTGCAAACGATTTACACCGCTACATCGAGAGCTAAAAAGAAAACTTATTTTATAAAACCTTAATACCAATATCATGGCAAAAATTAAATTTTCAATTTCTTATGAAATTTCAGAAGAACAAATAGATGAGTTTATCAAATTAAATCCAACAATGTTTTCTATGTTGGATTTAAAAACAAAAATTCAAATAGCTACTCACGTATTAGGACATCAAATGTTTGAAACTACATTAGCAGGTGATACTTTACGTTCAGCTGATTTTAATACAAAAATCAATGAGTAATGGATTTGAAACTCCAAGGAATGCGTTCACTAATCCAAAGAAGCAACACTTTGATAAGATTGCTTTAATTGATGCCGATAAGTTAAAACATCTAATCGCTTACGACATTGCAAATGATTTAAAGAACAATATTCCACGGAGTGATAATAGACGTTCGATGTTTATAGAAGAGCGCTTAAATGAAATATTTAGCAACTTCTCAGCATTAGGATATATATTCTGTTTCTCAGGAAAATCTAATAATACCTTTCGTGCACATATAGCTATCGAAAAAGAATATAAAGGAAACCGTAAAAACGATCCATCATTCTATGAAGGGAAGATTGAAGATATGGCAGAGTTGGTTAGAGTAGTGATGAAAACTCATCCTACTCTAATCTTCAATAATCTAGAAGCCGATGATATACTTTGCTTTCTACAGAATGAACATACTTTCATTTATTCAAATGATAAGGATTTGAAACAGATTCCTGGACTGCATTTTGATTTTGCAAATAAATCATTAGTTCATATTGATGAAGCTACAGCCTTTGTGAATTTATGTTCTCAGATGCTGACAGGAGATTCCACGGATTGCATACCGGGATTACCAAGATGCGGTCCAAAGAAAGCAAAGGAAATAATTGATAGTGTTCCTGTAAAACAATTGCTTAATACCATTCTTAGACATTACCAAAATAAATTAGGTATTACAATGGGAATGGATGCATTCGTGGAAACATGGAATCTAGTAAAACTTAGACCAAACAGAGGGGCTTACTTCAAAGACAAATACAAGGACGCCTTTAATTTATTAGAAGTAATAATCGCAAACACAATTAAATAAAAATGGAAAAATTAATCCCACCACCGCCACCGGCACCAACAACAATTGAAATCTTCACAGAAGAACAATTAAATGTGCTTCCTCAAGAAGCTAAAGATTCAATAATCAATTTAGGAGGTAATCTACCTCAGAAAGAATTGATGGTTCTTAATCCTTTGGTAGTTGAATTGCTTAAAATAAAAGAGCTAGTCAAAATCAAATACAATCCTCTTCCTGAGGAACCAACAAAGGAAGATATCAAAGCTCACAAGGAGAACATTGAGTTGTACAAAAATGCCAAGAAATCCATTACGGCTTTAAAACAACAAAATGCTTCTGCAAAAACAGCTATTAAAGGGCCTTTGGACACATTGGGTAAACAAGTATTGACTATTGAAAAATCAGTAAATGCAATTGCCAAAGAAGTATTGGATAAAATCGAAGAAACTTTCAAACCTTGGTTGGACGCAGAAG
>k87-46249_pt1 | contig 10923 bp, 11 predicted proteins | sample MGYA00084030_6733316 | MGnify analysis MGYA00084030 | reverse complement strand
GTACTATAGATGTAAACTATATCTCCGGTATTATAATGTTCCATTTGTTGTAAAATGATACAGAGATGATTATTATCGTCTCGTTCCTCTTTAAATTTCTGTACCCATAACCTGCCATTATTCGATTGATGAAAAACAACATAGGTTGTTTCAGGAAGAATATGATGATCACCTCTCAATAAACAATCGTCCTCTAATCGTGAACCAATACTCACTAACAAAAAATTGAGCGAAAAAAAAGAGGATGAAAAAAAAAAACATACAACGATTTCCTACAGTAACAATAGCATCGTCAATAAAGGCCTCTCCTATTTCTCTGAATACGAGGCATAATTTTTGGTTATATTCAGGACACAGACCTTGCATTATTTATTCATAGCAAAAAAATCGAGCTTGGTGACGTCAGGTCCAGTCAGATTTTGACGCACGCTTGAAACACGTGCGTCAAAATATTTTCTTCTTTATTGATCAATACGCTCGTAAAGTATCTATTACACCCTTTTAAAAGGATATATTTACTTGGATCAACCTCTTAAAATAAGTTTCTGTGAGATAATACGAGTGGGGGAATAATGGAAATGAAACGGATTATTGATGCCGAGGAAGAGTTACCCACTTTACCAGACGAAATTATTAGACTAATTGTATCTTTTATTCCATTTACAACGGAGATTAGGACTTATCAAGCATTACTAGTAACGTCTCACCAATTTGGGCTCTCCTATATATCAAGGTCGTGTGATGACTTTATGGGATCGCTTCAGTGTTACCTCAAGAGTAGACTAATTTTCTCTGATGAGGAGACTCTAAGACCAATATTTTTCTCTATAACAAAATGGGTAGAAGCCGGTTCCTCGTTCAGAGAGTATAATCTTAATTTCTATATTGATCACTGTCACAACAACAACAAAGAAATGATGATTTCGCCATTCCTCTCTTTCTTGCGTCATGTACAGTTATACAATAACAGCTGTGTATTAGGAACAACGGTATCGACAAATATCATAAATTATATGATACTATATGAAATGTCTATTGAGTTTGTTTTTTGTGTGGACAATGAAAATAAGGTGCTTCCAGTTAGAAAAGTAGATGGTATGATGGTTCTACGTAAAGAAGGTTGTGGTTTTGGTTGGAAAAAGGCACTAAATTATGGTGGATGGCTAACGGCGGGTCGTCGTGGAGATACTTTTGAACAGCTCGTTTACAAAGGAAAATTTCTCTCAGACAAAGAGAACCAGGGAATTCGTTCTCGGTGTTTCTTTTATAATGGTCCTGTAGGTAGCGCTCCTATAGCATATCAATTCTACCTTAGTGCAAAAGATAGTCCTTTTCAGACCCTTCTCGACGAATATCCTGACTAAAAATAAAAACCTCATTTATTCATCTCTTTTTGTCGTTGTAGCGATCGAGTGTCTCATCCGTTCTATTTCTATTTCCTTCGATTCTCAAAGGAGATCTACGTCCATTATTCTGTTGATGACGTTGTCTATCGCGAGCACTTTGTTCTTGACGTTGACGTTGACTTGTCTGGTTTGGATTCCTATAATTAGTCCTATTACCAGAGGTATTCTGAGTCCCGGCATTAAAGTTAGCAGCCTCTGTGTTGAACTGAATAAAGTCGTACGTTTGATGTTGTTGTATATGTTCTCCTACTAAAGGAATGACAAAAGGAGATATATACGCAGGGTCAGTCATCATAGTAAACGGAAAGGAATACATATCATCATAGGTTACTGACTCAGATGTATTAGTTTCATTCTTTTCTACCTGTAATTCTGTTATTTCAGGCGTAGAAGGAGTTTGTACCTCTTCTACTGGAGATTCTACAACAACAGGAATTGTTTTATTCTCTTTATCGATGGAATGAGGCATTTTGAGGTACTCTACTCGAACAGGGCCCAACTGCCACATATCTCGCATAGCAATTGGCTCCAGGAGACAGATAGAATGCTTCTTTGTATCTATTAGACACAATTGACTCAGCGTCTTATGCTCCTCGTCTGTTCCATTGTTAAATAAAAGAGAAAGGAAAACGCGACGAATAGTATCGTCATCACCTTCTTCACCCAATAACTTTGCCAAAAGACGACTACATTCCTCTCCAAGATAAGGTTGAAAAGTCAGAGCAAGGGTAGTCTTTCCTAAATCAACAATAAACAATATCTTTGGGTACTCGAGAACCAAGTTAGGCTCTCTCTCTCTTTTCATCCTTAATCTTTAATTCTATTTTCTCTCCTATATTACCCATTTTTTAATGTATTTTTTTAATAGGTAAAAAAAGTAAGATGACGCAGAGCACGATGCTTAATCTTCCTCTTGATTGTACAGTGATAGAGCGTAATTTGTTTAAAAATGCTGTGCTCCTACTGAATATTCCATGGCCCGGGGATATCACTGATATTAAAAATGCGATAGTAGAGTTAATTGTTTATTTATTAGCGAAAGAGAGAGTGGCAATACATATAATAACAGGAGTTTGTCACATTAAAGAAGGGATTCTAACAGTAAGGACCAATGTACGCTTATTCAATGATATGTGCAAAGTAAACGATAAGAGTTACGCAAAACGCTTTAAAATGATATTCGGTACTCGTGTTATAGAGGTGCCTCGATTCTTTCTGCGTTACACTATCAAAACTCTAAAGAGTATAGAAAAGAAGAGAATAGTTGATACAAATACAATATCGAGTACATATTGTTACGGATGTGGTATGGCTTTGACTATGCTCATTGTAAGTATGGCAATCAATATATACAACATGAAGTATGAATTCTTCTCTATGCTCTCTTGTTTTATAGGTTTATTTTTTACGATGTCGTTTACCGCTATCTTTTATGATGTATTTTTAGTGTCAGACTATGTCTAGAGGATCCTCAGTTGCTCAAATAGATACATAACAAGCGAAGTGGTTGATTTACATATATGGGGTTTCTCTGATCCCTCGAAAATAGTAGTCACTTCGTAGAGTTTGATTGATTCGTCAATATGGAGATAGATATTCCTCATTGCCTGTATATTCTTGTACCACCGCAAGTTATATTGACCATTGGGTGTTTTGGTACACTCCTGTGGTTCAATATCGATTGTTGAAAAGGGAGTAGTACAGAATTTTGCTTTAATATAGGCCCAATGAGAGTTATTATTATCTGGTATCATTAATTGATGATGTTGGGGTTGTTGATGCATATATTGATCATCAAGTATCATTTCCAGATTATCCATGTAAGGATCATGGTAGTTACTATATTCAACTTGCATCTCAAAAATCAAATGTATTTGTCGCTGATTCAATAGCAGAGGCTTTGCGTTTGAGTCGTCTATAATGTTCCTCTTTCTGAGAAAACATAGGCATGAGGTTAAAATATGCGCCTTTACTATTTAAATCTTCGATTGTTTGACCATTATTAAAGTTCATTTTTTCAATATTCATAGTGTACAGTTTCTCCAACTTGGTCTGTGCCTTATCAAAGATGGCAAATGCACGATGATCCATTGAACCATCAGCCTTACAGAGACAGCCTTTAGCAATAAATTTAACTTGTTCATAATCATGAATAGATTCCACGATGAAATTAAGTGCAGCCAATGAGTGACGACCCTCTATATGTTCAAGTACTACATGTACCTCTAATATAGAAGTCCCTTCCTCTTCATTATAGATATGTCTCATATAATAGAGATGTACTGCGTTTGCTAATTCATAATTACTCATCTTACCATAGAGCTTGTCTATTATCTGTACGAGACGTGCAATATGAGGGGCCCTTATACCATCATGAAAACGATCACCAAACGCACACAGGAAACAACTATCCTTTGACGGTGTTACCACTTTACGCTTCTTTTTGGGTGGCGGAGCCTGTGAAGGTGGTAGTCCTCCACGTCTTCTCGATGGTGTGGTTGGTTTTGGCGAAGGAGGAGGCATACCCAGAAGTTCTCTCATCATAGCATCATCCTCTTCATCTTCGGGTATCATATCATCACTCATTTCACCGTGTTGTCGTTGGTTCTCATCACTATTATCATCATAACGAAGTATATCATCCTCCTCTTCCTCCTCTTCATCATACTCATCTAATTCGCGTGTCTCAATCTTACTGCTGATACGGGCACGTCTTTCAGCAGAACGGGCTTCAAACATATCCTCAAGGGGCACATTTTCAGCCTGTACCATGGTAGTATTTGTATTTGGTCCTTTTCCTTGTTGTGGTTGTGGTTGTTGAGAAGAAACGCGCATATAATCCAATACTGCCGGTGAGACATTACTACTTCCACCTACAGTAATTGTCGTCGTTCTATTGCCATTCATTAACATATCTATTAATGTGTTAGCCTGGGGTCTCTGTGATTGTGGTGGGTCTCTTCTTTCATTTTCAACAGGAATCTCCTCTTCATGGTCGGTCTCGTTTTCGCTATTATTATTTGACGCAATGGATTGCGACCTGCGTGCGAAAAGATCGTTTAAATGACGACCCGTATTCATCCGTCAAAAAAGCGTTTCATTGTATAAGGGGCGTATTAGTGAAAGGGAGAAGTGACAAAAAGAGTATACAGGTTCAGAATTTATTCATTTACACAAAAACAGGATAAAGAGCTAAATAATTTTCTTACATTGTAACTTATGAGAGGACCAATCTTGCTTCTGGTGTAACGTTGAACAATAAAAGACTTTTTTACATCGAGAGCATTGTAGAAGATCCTTCGTAATACCACATTCATCGATATGACACGCATTCTCTATCATAATGGTGGATGAAGGAGATATCGAAAGCGATGAGAAACCAGGAAATCCACCAAAAGGAGTCACTTCAACCCAAGAGATTTGAAAGAGCCCTCTATCATTGATGTAATCAACGAAACAGAAACTACGGCCTTCTTTTGTGGTAGTGAGGAGAGATTCGTCTAACTGGGCTCGCCTGTGACGAAGAGCAAAATCGGTAATACGTATATTAAAGAATCTCTCACCAGTGACAAATGATACCATGTTGATTATCTTGTGGTACTCTGGTTTAGTATCCCATTCTTTGACGATAGTGGGTTTTATTGCACGAAAAGCGACACGATCATCTTTATCGATATAACCATGTGTATTGTAGCCAATATGCGTTGAATAAGTTCTGATCAGAAAGATTAACACATGAAGGGTACGCCAATCGATACCTTTAGAACTGACACAGAAACGAGTCTTTATCTTATTCTTCAAGTTAGGGCACATCGTTCCATTATCTTCCACATAACTATCGACTTCTTCTCTCCATGTCATTGGCACGTCAAGGGCAGCATTCAAATAAACACTTTGGTTTGTTTTGGCAGGGATAGGAGTCATTCCCTTCTGGACAAAGTATGTGTCATCGATTGAGGTCTTTAGTTTTTTCTTCTTTTTTATTGTTGGTTCACAAACGAAAAAGTGTGTGGGACCAGAGGTGGTATTGTCAGCCAACTCCATCAAAAAAAAACAACACCTTTTTCCGTCACATGTTGTTTATTTATATGGGTATTTGTCTTTAACATTGATTTGATAGTTTATGAGCGTATTGAATATTTTACGAGGCTAATGATTCGTTTATTTAAGACTCATGACTCAGTACAAATAATATTTATAATTTCCAGCCTTCATATCGGCCACAATCTCTTCAAATAGATTATCTCTCCCAGTAGATCTATTATAGTAGTAGGTGTTAACGACAGAACTAGAAAAGTCTGTACGGAATTCATAACCAGCAAAGCATTCAACATAACCAAGTCCTTTCTCTATCAATTCTTTTATCTCTTTACTCCAATCATAATTGTCATCTGATGCACAATAAACTAGGTGGTCGAATAACTTTGCCTTGTCTAATCCTGTGATATCAACAGGAGTGTTAGTATCATCCGGGATGCTATTCTCGTTCTCCATCGTGCTGAAAAGTACGTTTATTTAATAAAGATGAAACATTGTGATTATATGCATATTACTTTTATTAACTAATCATTAAGATAAAGATGAAGCCCATTTCCTTTTTAAACGTAAAAAGGCAGACGTAATATCATAACTGAGCCAATAGACAAACATCAATAATGTATAAATAGTGAGAAATGCTACCCCTAACCATTCATGGGGCATGAAGTAGATCTTTCCATCATCACGATATGCAATGTAAGATATACCAAAAAAGACATAACCAAACAAAAGGGTGAACAATAAACCAATCACCTTTCTTATATAGTTTGGCCATGAGACCTCAGTCCAGTCATCTATTCTGAATATCTTTTGTATTGTGCGGTTAATCTTTTCGCATGGACCTGTCTCTGGCAGAAAGGATGACTCCATTTTTACAATAATCTAATTTGTTCTTATAAAAGGATATTTATTTGATGATATTATACAAAATGACAGAGTGTGACGTCTGTCTAATGTATCCAACAGGCAAAGTATTAAATGTTTGTAGCGAATGCAAAAACAACGGATGGCTATTTAAAAGGATAGACAGGAAAACGAGATATATTATTAATACAAAGAGAAGTATTGTTATTATTCCTGCTACAGGAAGAGGCTTCCCTCATACTGTTATCTCCTTTTAGTAGAACCATATGATTTGGAAATATATGTATTGTCATCGTTACCTCCACTTGGCTTTTCTTCGACGGTCGTGGTTGTTGTGGTCGTAGTTTTATTCTCACTCTGTGGAGTAGAAAACCAACTACTCTCACTCGAGGGAGTAGAAAACCAACTACTACTATTCTCGGATGGTGTTGGTGTTCTATATACAGGGGTATTATCAATGATGATAGTCTGTTGTTGGATTATAGGAGTAGGAGTAACTACAGTAGTATAAGAGGATACAGGAGTTGATTCTGTATGCCTTCGTCTAACGGGAAATGACTCTCGAATAGGGCGTTCTACTTCTTGATATGTTGGTTCTGTTCTTATTGTTGAGGTGGTTGTCGTTGTTGTTACCGGGGTATGATTATATGTAGGTTGTGGCGTCAATAACATGGTAAAAAAAGAAAGAAATACAAAAGCAACAACCACTACTACGAATGCTGTCAATAAAAGATTCGCCATATACTCTGTGTCCGTATCTGGTATTGATCGTTGTTCCGTGTGAATTGTCTTTACTACTCTCGGTGGTGGTCCCGCTCTTGGTTGTGGTAAATTTGATGTCACTTTTTCGGTATGAACAATCGTTACTCTTTCTTGTGGCTGAGGCTTTGGTGCTTGAACAACGATGTCCAATTTATATTCGAGTCCACAACTACCGACCAAAACATACGGATCATCTGGATTATTGTAACCCTCACATGAAACGACAAATTCGCTTATTTTGAGAGATTTATCGAGTTGACTCTCACATCGCCAATCGTAATCTCTTCCGTTGAATCCTTGGTTATGACACTGCACGGTATTTACTTCTGATTGTCTATGAGAGGCGGAACCACCGACACACATTAATTGGGGCATTGGTGCACTTCTCCTTCCTGTGGTAAGGCGGCCTTGGTGTAACGTAAGTACCTGTACGTCCTTGAGGAGAACGGCATTGTTATTGTTGTTGAATGAATAAACGAGTGTGATCAAGGAAATAAGAATAAACATCGTCCTAGCGTTAAAGAAATCTAATAATATGCGCTATAATAAGAAGATTTATCTTTCTTTTTTTAGGCAAAAATGTATTTGAAATAGATAAGTGAACGCAAACAGGACTTTCACTTTACATTGATCATATCTCCCACCCTCCTTCAAAAAAAATGGAGATGGAAGTCGAAGAACAACCATCTACAAATAAGAGAGATGTATCTAGCCGTGGTGATGACGATAAATGCGCCTATTGTGGTAAAGAGGCTACTATGTGTGAGGATTATACGCGTGTACAAATTCTCGATATAAAAGGGAGACAGGTTATTATGGAGCCTCATTGTTTCTGCACTAAATCGTGCCAACAAAAATATTATAACTTTGTTGATAAGCGTGCCAATGAAAGCAAATGGGAACACATACAACGTAATTTCTATATGAGAGAGATAGCAAAGACTCCTAATCTTGTGAAGCGATATGGTTGGAATTTTCATGGACAGTTGGTGCAAGACTTGGAACGCGTTATTCTCTTTAATCTCTTGGAATCTATCGTCCGTAAATACTATATGAGACCATCGAGAATCTCATCAGGAGAGGCACACACAGTGTTTCTAGGTAACGATGATTTACTCTATTTCCATGGTAAAAATGATCGTGGTCAATGTGGTCGTGATCATGGCGATACCTTTTTTGATTTCGGGATAACACATGCCCCTGACACAGTCGCTGTGTCCTGTGGTGGTCTCTACACAATGCTTCTCCGACGAGGAGAAGACGAAAAGACGACTCTATGGGCCACTGGTATGAATACAGTGGGTCAATTGGGTCTCGGTGATCAGAATGTTCGAGAAGCATTCGAAAAGGTGCCGGATATCGACGGTGTCGTCAGTATTGTATGCGGGAACTCACATACGATCTTACTCATGGACGATGGTACACTATTGACAGCTGGGAATAACTCGGATGGTATACTTGGACGCGATAGAAATGTCTTTAGAACAACGAAAGAAGATTTCATGTTTGGGTCGGCTCTCGATGAAAAGAACAGACCAATGAGCGGTGTCATTTCAGTCAGCGCTTCCCATTCTTCTACTATGGTAGTTAAAGCAGATGGAACTCTATGGGCAGTTGGAGCTAATGCAATGAAAAGCCAGGGCACTTCTGATAAATATTTGTCGAATAGACCAAATCGATTCACAAGGGTTTATGAAGATGCTGAACACAACGAACTGAACGACGTTATATCAGTTCATTGTGGAGGTTCTCATACAATCATCATACGTGACGGTGGTACTGTTTGGGCTGCTGGTCATAATGCGGGTGGCCGTCTCGGTTTCGGGCCTTCTAAAAAAGGAGATAAAAACGTTGTAGATCGATTCAGACGCATCAACTTGCCTGTCAAAGCAATTTATGCAAAATGTAACCCTGGTTCTTCATTTATCATTGATGAGAATAACGACTTATGGGCATGTGGTGTCAATACAGAAGGAGAGTTGGGGCTCCCTCATAAAATTCTAAGAAACAACTTTGTAAAGGTACCCAATGGTGAAAATACACTTGATATCAGTATTGACAGAGGACCACGCACATTTGTAATGAAGAGAGATGGCGCTTTATGGACATGTGGAAATGGGATGACGGTTAACGCCTTTAACCTTTTTCCTACTGCTAAAGGTAACAAAGCACCTCTAGAACGTATCGATTATAATTTTCCAGTAGAAAAGAGAGAATCTGCGAGTAAAAAGGCAAGAAACGGCTTTACTGCTCTAATGTAACAATAAACAGATATTTTATTCATTTTTTACAGACTAAAGCGTGTTGTTCTTTGGTCAAATTAATACCAAATGTTTCAGGCGGTAATAAGGATGGTGATACTATCTGATCCTCTGGTATCTTTAACTTATTGACAAAATAGTGTCTAAATTTCCATGCCTGATCGTCAGGAGTGGGGATTGTATATAATATCATTTTATCATTCTCTGCCATCTTGTTGTCACTCCTCTTTGACAATGAAGTGGAAAAAACGATAACTTTTTTTATTTAATATATTAGCAAAACGATAAAAAAAAGAGGACCCGAGCGGACTTGAACCGCTGACCTGTCAATTCGTAGTCGACTGCTCTACCAACTGAGCTACGCATCCTTGTAATTCAATACACTGTTAAATTATTTATTGCGCTCTATAAAAAGGGTATATTTACATGTAAGGTCCACCTATATAAAAAATATAGGACCCGAGCGGGCTTGAACCACCGACCTGTCGATTTGCAGTCGACTGCTCTACCGACTGAGCTACAGATCCTCAAAATGTCGAAACGAACACACGACAGGGACAATGAGGGGCCAACAAAGAAACGGTATCAATTAGAAAAAGTAGACAATATTGCTATGGGATACAAAGAACTCGTCAACACAGTCAATTTATGGTTTGATCAATACGATCCAAATATGAGAAAGACATTACCAGCCTTACGTAAGTTTATCGAAGACGAAATGATAAGCAGAGCCACTGCTTATTATGAGAAACAACATAACGATATCCAACTTGATTCCGACCTTTCCCTCTGTAAACACATCTGTCCAATTCAGATTCTTCATATTGTTGCTCGCCTCTGGTCAACCAAACCACACACCTTTCATTCTAATCGCGAACAACACTACTTTTTCCACGTCATCAAGAATAGACTAGCACGCAATACTCACAAATACAACGCCTTTATGACCAGACTCGTTGACCTCTCTGCCAGTTATACCCATGGTACAGGAGAAGATATTGCTGCAAGGCATATTCCAGTTCATCAACAAGTGGCTCTTGTTACCTTTTACTACTCGAATCTCCATTTTATGGGCCAAGATCGTCATAGTAAAGATTATCATATCTCATGTGATAATCTCAAGGATCCAAATTCATTCCACAATGTTGTCTCTAGAATCCATGGCAATGCTTTCGCCTATGATCACGAAGACGACCGTGATAATTTTAGCAGCGATGATGAAGAGAATCCACGCGATAGATTAGATGATGAGAATGACGATGAGAAAGCATTCAACCTTTTCACATTAGAGGTAAGAGATGCTGTAATCAATGCATGGAATATATTCTTGGATAAACGCTTCAATACAGGCAAACGGTACGATTGTTTCACAAAGATGCCAGTTATACTTGGTTGGCGCAAAAAGGTGAAATATGAATGCACCATTCCTTTTTAAGAGATAAATTTAAAACGATATACCTCTTTTGAAAAAAGAAAAAAAAGATAAATCAAATAGTGTGGATCAACATGGAACAACCAAATAGACTTGAGCCAGTATTCTTTGAGAATGAATGGATGAAAGAGAATGACAAGTTTGAGATTGAAGATGATGT
>k87-458436_pt1 | contig 10944 bp, 7 predicted proteins | sample MGYA00084030_6733316 | MGnify analysis MGYA00084030 | reverse complement strand
TAATTTTCATTAATTTATTAAATATAATCAATTAGTTATATATAACGCAAGCTCATCTGCATCTCCCCTGCTGCACGCATGCAGCCCGGCAAGCGCTCTGCCCAGCCGCCGCTGCCCGATATAAATCTCCCGCAATATGTGCGTTAACGCACGGAATGAAGGCAGCGTGATGTTTATGCTCAAGCCATCAGAAAAATAATATTCCGTGATCAATCTGCACATTCCTTCCGCCTGCAACGATGAAGCGTCGGCTGGAATGAATTTGATACCGGAAGGCGCCAGCGCAAAGCGAGTCCGTGCGATACACCAGAATCGCACACCCTATTACCGAGGTCGTCCATGCTCAACGAAAGTCGCAATCCCGAAGCTGCCGGCACTGTCTCCGCCGCATATGGAGACAACAGCGAGAGCCGCCGCCTGGCGTCAGCGCTTAAAGCCGATGCGCTGCAGCATGCCATTTTCAATAGCGTCAATTTCTCCAGCATCGCCACCGATGCGCAAGGCGTGATCCAGATTTTCAACGTCGGCGCCGAACATATGCTGGGCTACACAGCCGCTGATGTACTGAACAGGATGACGCCGACCGATATTTCCGATCCGCAGGAGGTGATTGCGCGCGGCAAGACCCTGAGTCTGGAGTTCGCCACGACCATTGCTGCGGGGTTTGAATCAATTGTATATAAAGCCTCGCGCGGCATCGAGGATATTTACGAACTGACTTACATCCGCAAGGACGGCAGCCGCTTTCCGGCGGTGGTGTCGGTCACCGCGCTGCGCGATGAAACGCAAGCCATTATCGGTTACCTGCTGATCGGCACCGACAACACGGCACGCAAACAGGCCGAAGCGGCGCTGCTCAAGGCAGGCGCGCTGCAAAACGCCATCTTCAACAGCGCGAATTTCTCCAGCATCGCCACCGATGCGAAGGGTGTGATCCAGATTTTCAACGTAGGTGCCGAGCGCATGCTGGGCTACAAGGCTGCCGATGTGATGAACACGATTACCCCGGCCGATATTTCCGATCCACAGGAGCTGATTGCGCGTGCAAAAGCATTAAGCGCGGAGCTCGGCACGGCTATTACGCCGGGCTTCGAGGCGCTGGTATTCAAGGCTGCGCGCGGCATCGAGGATATTTACGAGCTGACCTACATCCGCAAGGACGGTAGCCGCTTTCCGGCGGTGGTGTCGGTCACCGCGCTGCGCGATGATCACAACACCATCATCGGCTATCTGCTGATCGGCACCGACAATACCGCACGTATCGAGGTGGAAGCAGAGCAGAAAAAACTCGACCAGCGCCTGCGCGACCAGCAGTTTTACACGCGTTCGTTTATCGAATCCAGCATAGACGCGATCATGGCCACCGACCCTGCCGGCATCATTACCGACGTCAACAAGCAGATGGAGATTCTGACCGGCTGCACCCGCGACGAGCTGATCGGCGCACCGTTCAAGAATTATTTCACCGATCCGGAGCGGGCCGAGGCGGCCATCCTGCTGGTGCTGAGCATGAAAAAGGTCACCGATTTCGAGTTGACTGCACGCGCCAGGGATGGCAGGGAAACCGTGGTCTCCTACAATGCAACCACCTTCTATGACCGCGACAGGAATCTGCAAGGTGTGTTTGCCGCCGCGCGCGATATTACCGAACGCAAGCGTCTCGACCTGTCGTTGCAGGAAACCAACGTTGAGTTGGGCAGCGCCAAGTATGTGGCGGAAAAAGCCAACCTCGCCAAGTCCGATTTTCTTTCCAATATGAGCCATGAAATCCGCACGCCGATGAACGCCATCATCGGCATGTCCTACCTGGTGCTTAAATCCGAACTGATGCCGCGCCAGCGCGACCAGATCAACAAGATCAAGAGCTCGGCGCGGCATCTGCTCGGCATCATCAATGACATTCTAGATTTTTCGAAAATCGAGGCGGGAAAGATGTCTGTCGAACACACCGAGTTTGAACTCGAAAACGTGCTCGACAATGTGGCCAACCTGATTACCGACAAGGCCTCCGTCAAGGGCCTGGAGCTGGTCTTCGACATAGACCGGGATGTGCCGTTAAAACTGATAGGCGACCCGCTGCGGCTGGGGCAGATTCTGATTAACTACACCAACAATGCCGTCAAATTCACCAAGCAGGGCGAGATCGACATCGTGATCCGCGTCAGGGAACAAACCGCCACAGACGCACTCATTTACTTTGGCGTGCGCGATACCGGCATCGGGCTGATGCAGGAACAAATGGACCGGCTGTTCCAGAGCTTTTCGCAGGCCGACACGTCGACCACGCGTGAATTTGGCGGTACCGGACTCGGGCTGGTGATCTCCAAGAAACTGGCCAGGCTGATGGGCGGTGAAGTGGGCGTGGAAAGCAATCCCGGCAAGGGCAGCACCTTCTGGTTCACCGCACGCCTGCGCAAAGTGATATCCCGTCAGCGCGAGCGCAGCCTGCCCAGCGATATCCAGGGCAAGCGCGTGCTGGTAGTGGATGACAACAACTCCGCCCGCCTGGTGCTGGGCGACATGCTCGGCAATATGAGCTTCAAGGTGGACCAGGTTGATTCCGGTACGGCTGCGCTTGCAGCCGTGACTCAGGCCGAAGCACAGGGCAGCCCCTATGAACTTGTGCTGCTGGACTGGCAGATGCCCGGCATGAGCGGCATGGATACAGCCAGACAGCTGCGTGAACTTCCGCTCAGGCACACACCACCGATGATGCTGCTGGCTGCCTACGGCAACGAGGAAGTGATACAGGCTGCACAGTCCATGGGCATCAGGAATGTGCTGACCAAACCGGTCAGCGCCTCGGTACTGTTCGATTCTGTGGTGCAGGTGCTGGGTGGCTTCCTGAGCGGGAAATACAGCACCATCGATGCGCCAACAGATTCCTATGCACAGCTCGCCAGCATCAGTGGCGCGCACGTGCTGCTGGTGGAGGACAACGATCTCAACCAGGAAGTGGCAACCGGATTGCTGATCGATGCCGGTTTTATTGTCGATCTGGCCGAGAATGGGCAGATCGCCCTGGACAGGGTGAGGTCCGCCGATTACGACATTGTGCTGATGGACATGCAGATGCCGGTGATGGATGGTGAAACGGCCACCCGCGAGATCCGCAAGGAGGCGCGTTTCAGGGATCTTCCGGTGGTGGCGATGACGGCCAACGCGATGCAGGGCGACCGCGATCGCTGCATGGCGGCGGGCATGAACGACCACGTTGCAAAACCGATCGAGCCCGATGATTTGTGGAAAGCTCTGCTGAAATGGATCAAGCCGCGGCATGCGGCAGCGGCAATGAAGAAACAAAAGCTGGAGCAGGATATCGAGCTGCCATCGGGCATAGCAGGACTGGACATCAGCAACGGCCTGCGCCGCGTGCTCGGCAAAAAAGCGCGCTACCTCACCATGCTGCGCAACTTCATTGCCGGGCAGAAATTTGCCACAGCTGCAATCATCGACGCGCTCGACGGCAACGACTGGGAAGCAGCGGAGAGACTCGCCCACACCCTGAAAGGCGTTGCCGGCAACATCGGCGCAGGCAGCCTGCAGAAGCTGGCAGAAACCGCCGAGAACAGCATCAGGCAACGCAATCCGCGCGCTGATGTTGATGCCGAAATAAATTCATTGAAAAAACAGCTCAACTATTTCATCGTGCAACTGGAACAGCACTTGCCCGTGGAGCAGGAAAATACTGTCGTGAAGGTCAATCCCCAAAAACTCAAGGCAGTCTGCAGCACCCTGGAAACGCTGCTGAACAATGACGATTCGGAAGCGTGCGATGTGTTCGACGAAAATGCAAATCTGTTTAGCACCGCCTTCCCCGGCCACTATCGAAGCATAGAGAACAGCATCCGCTCATTCGACTTTGAGGCAGCACTCGCCGCGCTCAGAAGCGCCGGCAGCACACCAGTCAAAAAGGAATCAAATGCACAGTCACAAGCTGATTGAAAAGGCCACGATACTGGTGGTTGACGACACCCCCGACAACCTGACCCTGATGAGCAGCCTGCTCAAGGATGAGTACACGGTAAAAATTGCCAGCAGCGGTGAAAAGGCCCTCAGGATTTCGGCCTCTGACCAGCCGCCGGACCTGATCCTGCTCGACATCATGATGCCGGGCATGGACGGCTACGAGGTTTGCCAGCTGCTTAAACTTGACGCCAGGACAAGGGATATTCCGGTGATCTTTCTGACCGCGAAAAGCGATATGGAAGACGAGAAGAACGGGTTGGGGCTGGGCGCTGTCGACTACATTACCAAGCCCATCAGTCCGTCCATTGTGCTGGCACGCGTAAAGAATCATCTGGCGCTCAAAGCCATGACCGACTTTCTGCGCGATCAGAACGAGTATCTGGAAAGCGAGGTGGACAAACGCACCCGCGAAATAATCGCCATTCAGGATGTGACCATACTAGCGATGGCCTCGCTGGCCGAGACGCGCGACTCGGACACCGGCAACCACATCCGCCGCACGCAATTCTACGTCAAGGTGCTGGCCGAAAAATTGCGCGACCATCCGCGCTTCAGCCTGTTCCTGACAGACAGCAATATCAACATGCTGTTCAAATCGGCACCGCTGCACGACATTGGCAAGGTGGGCATTCCGGACCGGATTCTGCTGAAACCCGGCCGCTTTGAACCGCACGAATTGGAGATCATGAAGACACACACCACACTGGGCTATGAGGCTATCGTGCATGCGGAAAAAGCGCTCGGCATCAGTGTCGATTTTCTTTCCTTCGCCAAGACCATTGCGCTGTCACACCAGGAGAAATGGGATGGCAGCGGCTATCCGCACGGGCTGGCCGGCGATGACATTCCCATTGCGGCGCGTCTGATGGCGGTGGCCGATGTCTACGACGCACTGATATGCCGCCGCGTGTACAAGCAGGGTATGCCGCATGAAAATGCGGTGAAGATCATGCTCGACGGCCGCGGCACCCATTTCGATGCCGACATGCTCGATGCCTTTATTGAAATCCAGGAGGAGTTCCGCGCAATTGCACTGCGCTTTGCCGATACCGATGCGGATATGGACAAGAAGAAAGAGTATCAAATGCAGGTCGATAGTGTGGAATGCGCGAAAAACACAACATGCTAGACAAACACACCGTCTTTCTCGTGGTCGATGACTACGAGCCCATGCGCAAAGTCATCTCGGTGCAATTGCGCGCGATGGGCGCGATCACCATCCTGACGGCGTGCAACGGCGCCGAGGCGATGCGCATACTGCAGATGCGGCGCGTGGATATTGTGCTTTCCGACCTGAACATGCCGCTGATGAACGGGCTGGAACTGCTCAGGAGAGTACGCGCAGACGGCAAGCTGATGCATTTGCCTTTCATCATGGTTACCGCGGAGTCGGAGCGGGAGCAGGTGCAGGAAATGATAGCGAGCGGTGTCAGCGATCTGCTGGTCAAACCGTATACCGGGGATAGCCTGGCCAGACATATAGACAGAATACTGACTCCGCATTCGGAAAAGTACCCGCCTGATCCCGCGCCTAAAGTGCAACAACAGGTGGCGCCGGCAAGTCCGCACAATTCGCGCAAGGCGGAGCGGCCCACGATACTGGTGGTCGATGATGCCGCGGACAATCTGCTGCTGCTCTCGCATATTTTCAAGCTGCAATACCGTGTGCGTATTGCCAATAGCGGCGAAAAAGCGCTGGAGATCTGCCTGTCAGACAACCCGCCAGACCTGGTGCTGCTCGATATCATGATGCCGGGCATGGATGGCTTTGAAGTGGCCGCCCGCATGCGCGAACATCCCTCTGCTGCAGCCATTCCCATTATTTTTGTTACCTCCATGACCGGCGAAAACGAGCGTCATCGCGGCCTGTTGCTGGGTGCCGTTGATTTCGTCACCAAACCCGTAGAACCCGAAACACTCATCCTGCGCGTGCATAACTTTATGCGTCATATTGAGCAGCGCAGACAATTGCAGGCCAACTACGATGACATGCTTGAAACAGCGCGGCTGCGCGAAAATATTGAACAGATCACCCGCCATGACATGAAAGGTCCGCTGGTCGGCGTGATCGGCATGGTGCAGGCACTGGGCTATGACAGCTCGCTCAACAGCGAGCAGATCGGGCAGCTGCGCTTGGCCGAGGATACGGCATTTGAGATGCTCGACATGATCAACCTGTCCTCCGACCTGTTCCGGATAGAAACTGGTCGCTACCAGCTGGATGCCAAGCCGGTCAGGCTGGGCAATATGCTGCAGCGCATCATCGAAATTTCGCGCACGTCCTTCATCGGCAAACAGCTGCTCGTTGACTTCGATGCGGATGTGCCGGCTGGCGGCGGCGATCTGAAGGCTTTGGGAGATGCCACACTGTGCTATTCCCTGTTCCACAACCTGATTAAAAACGCCTGCGAGGCCGCGCCCGAATCCAGCCATGTCAGCATCACCATGACGGATGACCTGCCGCTGCACATCATGATCCGCAACAAGGGGGCCGTGCCTGCCGAGATACGCGAGCGCTTTTTTGACAAGTTTGTCACGCTCGGCAAACACGGCGGTACCGGTCTCGGCACCTATTCGGCCAAAGCACTGGCGCTGGCGCAACATGGAAATATCAGGATGGATGTGTCAGACCTGGATAACCAGACCACCATCACCGTGACACTGCCGCGCTATACCGGGGCCGCCGCGTAAAACCGCCCAAAAGCTGCTGTATGTGCGACAACGAACGGTAGGCCGCTGGGATAAGCAATATGATCTCCAGACATGAATTCTTCCGGATTCAGCCGCGCACCAACATGAGGTTGTCCATGCCAAAAAAAATTTCATCTGCAGATACTCCTGTCACCCCAAATGAATACGTTCAGAATCTTGACGGGTTTTCAAAAACGGAGGCGATGCTTAAAATCGGTGCGCTGCAGAACGCGATGCTCGACAGCAGCAATTTTCTGATTGTCGCCACCGATGCCAAGGGCATTATCCAGGTGTTTAACCAGGGCGCGCAACGCATGCTGGGCTACAAGCCAGGCGCGATACTGAACAAACTCACACCGGCCGATATTTCAGATCAGCAGCAGCTCATCCTGCGCGCCAAAGCGCTGGGCACACAATTCAACACCAACATTACCTCCGGATTCGAGGCGCTGGTATTTAAGGCGATGCACGGCCATGAGGATATTTTCGACCTGGACTGTATCCGCAAGGACGGCAGCCATTTCCCGCTGCTGGTATGCGTAACGGCGCTGCGCGACGAGCAGGACATCATCAGCGGTTACCTGTTTCATGGCAGCGACAACAGCGCACAAAAAATGGCAGAAGCCGAGCTGGCTTTGCTGCATGAAGAGCAGCATGAAAATAATGAAAAACTGATTAGCGCAAGGCTGGTAGCAGAAAATACCCGGCTTGCCAGTTCTGAGTTTCTGTTCAGCATGGGCAACGAGTTGCTGATTCCGCTGAATGCCATCCTTGGATTCGCGCAGCTGATGGAATCGGACACCACACCACCCACACCTGTACAACATTCCGCCATCACCCACATTATCCAGGCAGGCTGGCAGCAGCTGACGCTGATCAACAACATTACCAGTCTCGCCATGGCTGAATCCGCCACCGTTGCATTGTCGCAGGAAGTGGTGTCGCTGTACGATGTGATGCACGAATGCCAGACCATGCTCGAACCCGGCGCCCTGCAGCAGGGCGTCAAATTTATCGTCCCGCAGTACGATATGCGGCATTTTGCCAATGCGGATCGCAGTCGGGTCAAACAGGTCATGTTGAGCCTGATTGTCAATGCGATCCAGCACTGCGGCAAGCAGGGTACAGTCGAGCTGGAATGCAGCGAAAATACGCCAGGCCGCATACGCGTCAGCATCAGGGACACAGGTGCCGGATTGAGTACGCTGCAAATTGCGCAGCTGTTGCATTCCCTCAGTCACATGCGGCAGCAGAGCGGCAGCGCGGATAAATTCAGCCTTCCGGTAGTTAAGCGACTGGTCGAACTGATGGGAGGAGAGCTCGGCGTAAACGGCACGGTCGGTGCAGGCAGTGAGTTCTGGTTCGAGCTCAGCTCCATTGCTGATCCGTATCAGAGTGGCGCAGGAAACGCGGCCTCGACCCTGTTCCAGCCCCACATGCGCCGCAACACGGGAAATCATACGCTGCTCTATGTAGAGGACAATCCGGCGAACATGCAAATTGTCGAGCAACTCATTTTGCGCCAGCCCGATATCCGCCTGCTGACCGCGGAAAACGGGAACAACGGCTTGGAAATTGCGCGCGGATCAATACCGGATGTGATTCTGATGGACATCAACCTGCCCGACATGAGCGGCTTTAAAGCGCTGGATGTGCTGCATGAAGACCCGGCGACAGCGCATATCCCGGTAATAGCACTCAGTGCCAACGCGCTGCCTATCAACATCGACAGCGGGCTGCAGGCAGGATTTTTTCGCTATCTGACCAAGCCGATCAAGATCAACGAGCTCATGTATGCACTGGATGTTGCGCTTGAATTTGCGGACAGGCATCCCGCCAGAAATAAAAGTGATATAGCGAACGTATGATAATGGCGCCCGATATTTTTCACGGTAAAATACTGATCGTTGACGATCTGCTGGTGAATATTCAGCTGCTCGAACGCATGTTGCGCGAAGCCGGCTATACAGCCATCACCTCCACCACGGATCCCGCCCAGGTGTGCGGCCTGCACCGGAAGAATCGCTACGACCTGATCCTGCTCGATCTCAAAATGCCCGGCATGGACGGCTTTCAGGTTCTCGATGAACTCAGGAAAATTGAACAGGATAACTATCTTCCCGTGCTTGTTATCACCGCACAACCCGGACACAGCTTGCATGCGCTTCAAGCCGGAGCCAAGGATTTTATCAGCAAGCCATTTATAGTGAACGAAGTGCTGGCGCGCGTGCATAACATGCTGGAAGTGCGCCTGCTGCATAACACGACAAAATACTACAGTGAGCTGCTGGAACAGAAAGTGCAGGAAGTGGAATCCAGCCGTGACCTGATCATGCAGCAAAAGGACGAGGTCAGGCGCCTCTACGATGAACTTCTGGCGGAGAAAAATCATGCACTCGAGTTGAGCGCCCAGCCTGGCGTGATGGTAGGGGTCGAAAAGGAAGAACGTTTATCCACCCCATGGTATCGCAGTCTGCGCTTGCGTCACCCATGGCTGCAGTTCAACTTGCTCACATCGCTACTGGGTGGCGGCATGGTGCTGATGTTTCATGAGACCATTAACCGCTTGCTGATTCTTGCCGTGTTTGTGCCGATACTGATCAGTCAGACCAGCAATACCGGTGGCCAGACTTTGGCCATCACCCTGCGCGGGCTTGCGCTGGGCGATCTGACAGCAGGCAAGGAAAAAATTCTGATCATGAAGGAGGCTTTGCTCGGCTTGCTCAACGGCCTCCTCGTCGGGCTGGTGGCGGCTACAGCCATGTATGCCGCGGCTACCCTCATGCAGCTGACCACCGCAGCCATCCTCAGCGTCGTCGTGTTCATCGCCATGACCGGCAGTTGCGTCATCAGCGGCATGAGTGGCGCCATTGTACCGCTCGCCCTGAAAAAATTTGGTGCCGACCCCGCCACCGCCTCCAGCATCGTACTCACCACGATTACAGATGTGGCAGCGCTGCTGTTGTTGTTTGGCCTGGCGACGATTATGGTGAAATAAAACAATGCATCGCCCAGGCAGGCCGGTGCCTGATCCGGAAAGTTGAAGCCGGGTTACGATGCTGTCAGATTTACCGTTCGTGGTGAGCCCTTCGGTAAACTCAGGAGAGCCTTGTCGAACCACACGCTATTTACATAGAACCCTTCGACAAGCTCAGGGCGAACGGATTCCCGGATAATCAATGCCGGATCAATAGTCGGGTTAACGATTATGCGCCGCTGTGCAGATGTTCATCATCTCAGCGCAAATAGTTATATTCATCCACTGCTTTTCGGTAGGCAAGGTAACTGTGCAGTGTCCAGCCCAGCAGAAATCCACCCAGCAAGGTGAGAAATATCAGCAGCGCAGCCGGTATTGAAAACCTCCAGATCAGGAATACGATCTCCACTACTGCCGAGTTCTGCGCGACAAACCAGATTGCCAGGCTGGACAGGATCACGGTCAGTATTAATTTAACATTCATCCCGTAATCCCTGAAGCCTGTGTCTGAATATTGCCGGGGTTTTCGCTGGTGTCGGGCTGTCACTATTGTCTGTACCTCACTTGATTTTGACACGAGTGTCTGAAAATCCGGATTTCAGGCTGTCCCATATGCTATCGGCACTTTCCCTGACCTGGCTCCATGACTGCACACTGTCCATGTTCAAATCATTCATGGTATCGGGTGTGCCATACATCGGCTGCATGGCCACGTCCTTCTGTGCCGTCACGACGGGACCTGCGTGCTGATCCCTGCCATCCTGTAAATCTATCCAGGCGTTAAATGCTTTCAGCTGTGTTTCCATTTCGAGTTTGTGGGCATCTTTGCTTGTCATTGGCTACTCCCTGATTTGCGGATTGAATTTCAACTCATTGGGACTGGCGACGCTTGAATGTTGTGTCGCAGTTCGTTTGTTACTTTTCGTTGATTATGTCTTTCACTTTATCAGCCGCGTCATCTATTTTGTCGCCGGCCTTATCGACTGCCTGGTCAATATTTTTTCCTGCCGTTTCTGCCGAACCGGGCTTATCGCATGCAGTAAGCGCAATAGCGAATAGCACCGGTACGCCACACATTTTCAAATTTGATAATAATTTCATCAGAATTCATTCAATTTAAATATTTATCCGGGGTTTAATCCGCACCGTGCCATGTTTGCCTGTTTCTATTCCAGATAGACGTATTCATCCCTTGACTTTCGATATGCAAGATAACTATGCAGTGACCATCCAAGCAGAAATCCAGCCATCAGGGTAAAAAACATTAACAGTGCAACCGGCATTGATGCTTTCCAGAACAACAGTCC
>k87-673793_pt1 | contig 11110 bp, 8 predicted proteins | sample MGYA00084030_6733316 | MGnify analysis MGYA00084030 | reverse complement strand
GTTCGGCATCGATGTTGTCGCGCTTCTTGGCGTTGTATTCCAGTTCACTGACGTAGTGCTTGGCCCGCAGGCTTTCCAGCGCGGTCAGTTCCGCCTGGTAGACCGGCAACTGGCGCTCCAGCCGGGTCAATTCTTGTCGAGCTGCCGCCAACTCCCCTCGTGCGCGCTCCAGTTGCTCCTGGGCGCCGCCGGCGCTGTCGGACCAGGCGGCACGGTTGGCGGCATAACGGGCTTTCGCCTCACGGAACAACGCCAGATCGTCGCCGGCCTGCGAGGTAAACGGTTTGCCGGCCAATTCAGCAGCCATGCGCCGTAATTCGAGTTTCTTGAGGGCGAGACTCTCGTCGATAGCCGTGGTGTCCGCCGCATTGAGCGTGCCATCCATGCGCATGAGCACCTGGCCGGCCTCGACGTGATCGCCCTCCTGCACCAGGATTTCCCGCACCACCCCGGCTTCCGAGGGCTGCACGATCTTCACGTAGCTCTCCGGCACCAGCCGACCCTCGGCGACCACCACGATGTCCAGACGACCCAGCAGGGACCACACAATGAGCACAGCAATCAGTGCCATCACGATGCGCGACACCGTGAGCGCCGCTTTCGGCGGTGGCTCGTGGGCGATGCGGTCGAGGGTGGGTAGGAACTGGTAGTCGGTGGTCATGAAGCTGCCCCCGTGGGTCCGGCTTCGGCCGGACGGATTTCGGGATGGCGATTGGGGTGTCCGGCTGAAGCCGGACCTACGGGGGCAAGGGCGGGGGTGCCGATGCGGATCACGCCATCCACCTGCAGGGATTTCGGCAACTGGTGGGTAATGAACAGGATGGTGATCTTGCGATCCACCTGACTGCGCAACTGGTTCAGCGTCCGGCAGAAGTGTTCAGCGGTCTGCTCGTCGAGATTGCTCACGGCTTCGTCGAGGATCAGTACCTGCGGCTTGCGCAGCAGCGCACGGGCGATGGCCAGCCGCTGGCGCTGGCCGCCGGAAAGGCCCACGCCCCGCTCGCCCAGTTCGGTCTGGTAGCCCTTGGGCAACTTCTCGATGGCGTCGTGGATTTCCGCCGTGCGGCAGGCGGCCGTGACTTCCTCAAAGGTCGCGTGCGGGTTGGCCATCACCAGATTCTCCAGCACGGTGCCGGAGAACAACGTTGTTTCCTGCGGCACGACGCCGAAGGCGGAGCGAAGTTCGTTGGCCGCAAGGTGGCGCACGTCGCGGCCATCGATGCGCAGCGTTCCCTCGACCGGCTGCAGGAAACCCAGCAGCAACTTGGCCAGCGTGCTCTTGCCGGAACCGCTGGGGCCCATCACCGCGAACACGCTGCCGGCGGGAACGCGCAGCGAGAAGTGCCGGTACAGGTACGGGCGGTCGTCGCCGTAGCGAAAACCCAGGTCGGCAAACTCGATTTCCCCTTTCGCCAACGCTTCCCGCGCCGGCACCAGGGTGTAAGGCTCGGCCGGCGCATTCATCAGGTCGGCCAGTCGCTCGACGGAAATCTTTGCCTGCTGGAATTGCTGCCACAGGCCAACCAGCCCTATCAGCGGCTGGGAAAGACGGCTGGCGAACATCTGGAATGCCACCAGCATGCCGATGGTGAGCGCGGTGCCGGTCATCACGATCCACGCGCCCATCACCAGCACCAGCAAGGTCATCAACTGCTGCAGCGTGTTGGTGATAACGCTGTAGGTGTTGCCCAGTTGGCGGGTGGCGCGCGTGGCTTCGAGGTATTCGCCAAAATAGTTGCGGTAGCGATCACGTAACTGCGGCTCCAGTTGCAGCGACTTCACCGTTTCCATGCCCGCCACGTACTCGGTGACGAAGGCCTGGTTGCGCGCGCCCACGAGGAACTGGCGATTGAGCAACTTCTGGAACAGCGGCGCGATAAACAGGCTGGCCACCACCACCGCACCCAGCACCGCCAGCACGATCAGCGTCAACGTGACGCTGTACCAGAACATCATGGCGATGATGATGACGAGGAACGGCAGGTCCAGCAGCAGCGTGACGATGGTGCCGGCGAGGAACTCGCGGATGGTTTCCACCGCGTGCAGTCACGCGGAAATCACGCCGGTCGGCCGGTACTCGAAGTAGCGCAGCGGCAGGCGGAACAGGTGTTCGAACACGCTGGTGCCCAGCACCGCGTCCACCCGGTTGCCCACCAGCAGCAACAAGTGCTGCCGCATCCAGGTGAGCAAGGCACCGAAGGCCATGAACACGAACAGGGCGACGCCGATCACCACCAGCGTGGAAACGGTCTGGTGGACGATGACCTTGTCGATGATCACCTGCGTGAACAGCGGCGTGGCGAGGCCGATGATCTGCAGTACCAGCGAGGCGAGCAGCACCTCTCGCCACATCGCCTTGTGCCGCAGCAAGACCGGGATGAACCAGCGGAAACCGAACGGCTGACTGGTGCTGGCGACGGCGTCCGGATCTGTCAGGGCCTCTGCTTCGCGGCGGAACTGGACGACGCGGCCGGCATAGGTGGCGGCGAACTCGTCGAGGCTGGCCTGCACCGGCTCGGTTGTGCCGGCCGGGAAGTAGAGGATGCGGTCGGCTTCGATGCGCAGGACCAGCGCCGGCCGGAAAGTGCTCGCTTCCTTAGGAGCCCCTTCAGGGGCGACGGCCTCCTGCGCCACCGTCTCCGGGACGGGAGTCGCCCCTGAAGGGGCTCCTACGGTGAGGAACGGGGTTGGCAGCTTGGCGAGTTTGCCCGCCTTGACGCTGCGGGTACTGGCCTCAAAGCCCAGGCGACGCAGGCCCTCCAGCAGCGACGGCAGCCCGTGCGGCGGCGGGAATTCCTGATCGATGAGGTCGGCGCTGAACGGGACCCGGTGCATCTGGCACAGGCTGCCGAGCGTCCACAACAGGTCCGGTCTGGAGATCGCCATCATGGCGAGAAACTTCCTTGCTTCTTACTGCTTATTGGGAACAGCCGGCGCTGACTGCTTGGTCAGCGTCGGAATATATCAGGTTTCGCGGGTCCAGCAACCAGCCCTCAGGCTGCCGTCACCTGCAACCGCAAACCCAGCGCCCGCATCACCTTGAACACCGTCGCCAGCTCGGGATTGCCTTCCGCCGACAGCGCCTTGTAGAGGCTTTCGCGGCCGAGGCCGGTGTCGCGCGCCAGTTGCGTCATGCCTTTCGCGCGCGCGATGTCGCCGAGCGCGGCAGCAAACAGCGCCGGATCGTTTTCTTCCAGCACGGCCTCGAGATAGGCCTGCAGGTCTTCGTCGGATTTCAGGTAATCGACCACGTCGAAGGGGCGCGTGGCGGTTTTCTTGCGTGCCATGGAACCTCCTACAGGTGACGGGCCAGTTCGATGGCCCGGGCGATATCGCGCGCCTGCGTGGACTTGTCGCCACCGGCCAACAACACACAGATCGCGGCACCTTGCCGAATGAAATACAGGCGATAACCGGGGCCATAGTCGATTCGCATCTCGCTCACACCCTCGCCGACCGGTTTCACATCACCGGGATTGCCGAGGGTGAGTCGACGGACTCTTCCGTAGCGCGAACATCGATCATGGGATGGAATGTATCTTATGAAATACAGTCAACGGGCTGGCCAGATTGCGGCGACCAGAGGTCGCCGTCTGCCAGCCAACTGCGCTGTATTGCGTAAGACGGGGGATGGGTGGGGTGTCCGCCTGTAGGTCCGACTTCAGTCGGACAACGGGCTTATCCCGAATAATGTCCGACTGAAGTCGGACCTACAGGCGGACCTACAGGCGGACCTACAGGCGGACCTACTCGCGGATGCGCTGCAGGCCTTCCTGCGCGACCGAGCACACGAGGCGACCGTCGCGCGACCAGATCTTGCCGAAATTCAGCCCGCGCGCACCGATCGCGGCCGGTGAATCCATTTCGTAGAGCAACCAGTCGTCCATGCGGAACGGGCGGTGGAACCACATCGCGTGGTCGAGGCTGGCGCCCTGCACGTTCGGGTTGAGCCAACTGAAACCGTGCGGAAGCATCGCCGTGCCCATCAGCCCGAAATCGGAAGAAAACGCCAGCAGCGCTTGATGGACGCGCGGATCGTCCGGCAGTGCGCCGTCGAGGCGGAACCAGACCAGGTTGCGCGGCGCGCGCCTGGCCGGGGCGAACGGGTTCTGCGGATCGACCGGCCGCATGTCGAGCGGCCGCTTGCGGGTGAAACCGGTGCGCACTTTTTCCGGCAGGTGCTGCGCCCACTCGGCACGCCACTCGTATTCGGATTTCAGCGTCTCCGGCGCCGGCGCGTCCGGCATGTCGCACTGGTGCTCGACGCCCTGCTCCGGGACCTGGAACGAGGCCGCCATATTGAAGATCGCCTCGCCGTGCTGGATCGCCTTGATGCGGCGGGTGGTGAAACTCTTGCCGTCGCGGATGCGGTCGACGTCGTAGACGATCGGCACCTTCACATCGCCCGGGCGCAGGAAATATCCGTGCAGCGAGTGCACGGTGCGCCCCGGTTCCACCGTCTTCAGCGCCGCCGCCAGCGCCTGGCCCAGCACCTGGCCACCGAACACCGACTTGTTGCCGATATCCCGGCTCTGGCCGCGGAACAGGTTGATCTCCAGCGGCTCGACATCGAGCAGCGTGAGCAGCTCATGGACGGCATCGGACATTTCGGTCATGCGTGTTTACCGGTGTGCGACTGCCGGAACGAAGGTTCGGGCCGGCAGTCCATGAAGGGTGGCGGGCTACTATAATCGCCGCCCCGGCCGGGCGTAGCCCCCAACAGGAACACAGCCCGGAAAGAAGTACAGCCCGTATCGACCCCGATGGAGCCCACCCGCAATGCTGCGTCCCCGCCCCGCACTCGCCCTCGCCACCCTGCTCGCGCTGGTGCTCGCCGCCTGCGCCATCTCGCCCACCGGCCGCAAGCAACTGCTGCTGTTCGGCGACAGCGAGGTGTCCGCCATGGGCGTCACCGCCTTCACCCAGATGAAGACCGAGACACCGGCCAGCACCGACGCGAAAAAGCGCACCTACGTGCAGTGCGTGACCAATAAATTGCTGGGCGCCATGGGCCAGGACCCGGCGAAATGGGAAATCGTGCTGTTCGATTCCGCACAGGTGAATGCCTTCGCGCTGCCCGGCGGCAAGATCGGCGTCTACACCGGCCTGCTGCCAGTGGCGAACAACCAGGACATGCTGGCGGCGGTGATCGGCCACGAGATCGGCCACGTGATCGCCAAGCACTCCAACGAGCGGCTGTCGACCCAGCAGGCGACCACGCAGGGCCTGGGCGTCGTCCAGTCCATACTCAGCAGCGGCGAACAATCGCAGCAGAAACAGTTGCTGATGGGCGCGCTGGGCCTCGGCGCGCAGTACGGCGTGATCCTGCCTTATGGCCGCGCGCAGGAATCGGAAGCGGATCTGGTCGGTCTCGACCTGATGGCCAAGGCCGGCTTCGATCCGGCGCAGGCGGTGGACCTGTGGATGAACATGGGCAAGGCGAGCGGCAAGGCGCCGCCGGCGTTCCTGTCGACCCACCCGTCGAATACCGCGCGCATCGCCGACATCCAGAAACACCTGGCAAAAGCACAGGCGCTGCGTGCCCAGGCGCAGGCCGCCGGCCTCCGCCCCGCCTGCCAGTGAGTTCACCGCACAGTTTTTTTTCGCCGGCGGCGCCGGCGGGCGTCGACAGCGCGCGCCGGGTCGCCGGCCTCGCCGGCAGCGCCGTGGCGCTGTACATCGTCGAGCAGGCGCGCACGCGCAGCGCGCCCTGCCTGGTCATCACCGCCAGCACCACCGAGGCCTACCGGCTGGAAGAGGAACTGCGATTTTTCGTCGGCACGGAAGACATCCCGGTACTGCATTTCCCCGATTGGGAAACGCTGCCCTACGACAATTTTTCGCCGCACCAGGATCTCGTCTCGCGCAGGCTGGAAGCGCTGGCGAAGATGCCGCAACTGGCGCGCGCCATCGTCGTGCTGCCGGTCACCACCTTGCTGCACCGGCTATGCCCGCCGGCGTTTGTCGCCGCCGGCCTGCGCTTGCGCGCCGGCGAACGGCTGGATGTGACGAAACTGCGCCGCACGCTGGAGGAAACCGGTTACCTCTGCGTCGACACCGTCTACGAGCACGGCCAGTTCGCAGTGCGCGGCTCGCTGGTCGACCTGTTCGCCATGGGCCACGACACGCCGGTACGTATCGAGCTGCTGGATGACGAAGTCGACACCCTGCGCACCTTCGATCCGGAAACCCAGCGCACGCTGGAAAAAATCGCGCTGGTCGACTTGCTGCCGGCCCGCGAATTTCCGTTCACGAAAGACGCGCAGGAATTTTTCCGCGAACGCTTCCGCGAGCGCTTCGACGTCAACCACCGCGCCTGCCCGCTGTACCAGGACCTGACGCGCGGTATCGCGCCGCCGGGCATCGAGTACTACCAGCCGCTGTTCTTCGAGCAACTCGCCACGCTGGGCGATTACCTGCCGGCTGACAGCGAGTTGTTCCTGTTCCCCGGCCTGCACGAGGCGGCGGAAACCTTCTGGCGCGAAGTGCGCGAGCGTTACGAGGATCGTCGCCACGACCGGCTGGCGCCGATCCTGCCGCCGTCCGACCTGTTCCTGCCGGTGGACGAACTGTTCGCGACCCTGAAGCAGCGGCCGCGCAATGACATTGGCGACAGCGACGCCGCCGCCCTGCCGCTGCTGCCGGTCAACGCGCGCGATCCGGATCCGGTCGCCGCGCTGCGCGTGCATGTGGCGGCGCAACGCACGCTGGTCGCCGCCGAGTCGGCCGGCCGCCGCGAGGCGCTGCTGGAACTGCTCGGCCGCCACGGCCTGCACCCGGTGCCGGTGGACAGCTGGCAGGAATTCATCGCCGGCGGCGCGCGCTTTGCGGTCACCGTCGCGCCGCTGGAACGCGGTGCCGAGTTGCCGGGGCTGTCGCTGGTCGCCGAGCCGCAGTTGTTCGGCGATCGCGTGATGCAGCGGCGCCGCCGCGAACGGCAGGTGGCGCAGGCGGCGGAAAACACCATCCGCAACCTCACCGAGCTGCGCATCGGCGCGCCGGTGGTGCATGTCGATTCCGGCGTCGGGCGTTACCTCGGGTTGAGCACGCTCACCATCGACGGTCAGGCGCTGGAATTCCTCACCATCGAGTACGCCGAGCAGGCGAAGTTGTACGTGCCGGTATCGAACCTGCACATGGTGGCGCGCTGGAGCGGCGGCGACGAAGACAGCGCGCCGCTGCACCGGCTCGGCTCCGACCAGTGGGCGAAAGCGCGTCGCAAGGCCGCCGAGCAGGTGCGCGATGTCGCCGCCGAACTGCTGGACCTGCACGCGCGCCGCGCCGCCCGCAAGGGCCAGTCGTTCGGCGTGCCGGAACTGGATTACGCCGCGTTCTGCGAAGGCTTCCCGTTCGAGGAGACGCCGGACCAGCAGATGGCGATCGACGCCGTGCTGGCCGACCTGAAAGCGCCGAAGCCGATGGACCGCCTCGTGTGCGGCGACGTCGGCTTCGGCAAGACCGAAGTAGCGATGCGCGCCGCCTTCGTGGTCGCACAGGCCGGCAAGCAGGTCGCCGTGCTGGTGCCGACCACCCTGCTCGCCCAGCAACACTACGAATCGTTCCGCGACCGCTTCGCCGACTGGCCGGTGACCATCGAGGTACTCAGCCGTTTCAACACCGGTCCGGAGCAGGAAGCGACCCTGCGCAAGGTCTCGGACGGCAAGGTCGATATCGTGATCGGCACCCACAAACTGCTGCAGAGTGATGTGCGCTTCGCGCGGCTGGGCCTGATCATCGTCGACGAGGAACACCGCTTCGGCGTGCGCCAGAAAGAACAGTTGAAGCAACTGCGCGCAGAAGTCGACCTGCTGACGCTGACCGCCACACCGATCCCGCGCACCCTGAACATGGCGCTGGCCGGCATGCGCGATATCTCGATCATCGCCACGCCGCCGGCGCGGCGACTGTCGATCAAGACCTTCGTGCGCGAGGAAGGTCCGGCGCTGATCAAGGAAGCACTGCTGCGCGAACTGCTGCGCGGCGGCCAGGTCTATTACCTGCACAACGACGTCAAGACCATCGACAAGTGCGCCGCCGATCTCGCGGCGCTGGTGCCGGAAGCACGCATCGCGGTAGCCCACGGCCAGATGCGCGAACGCGAACTGGAAGAAGTGATGAGCGCGTTCTACCACCGCCGTCACAACGTGCTGGTCTGCTCGACCATCATCGAGACCGGCATCGACGTGCCCAGCGCCAACACCATCGTCATCGAGCGCGCCGACAAGTTCGGCCTGGCGCAGTTGCACCAGTTGCGCGGCCGGGTCGGCCGCTCGCACCACCAGGCCTACGCCTGGCTGCTGACGCCGGAGCGCCGGGCGATGAGCGAGGACGCGATCAAGCGACTGGAAGCGATCGCCAGCGCGCAGGAACTCGGCGCCGGTTTCGCGCTGGCCAGTCACGACCTGGAAATCCGCGGCGCCGGCGAACTGCTGGGCGACGAGCAGAGCGGCAACATCCAGACCATCGGCCTGGCGATGTACATGGACATGCTGGAACGCGCGGTGAAGGCGATCCGCGCCGGCAAGCAGCCCAACCTCGACCAGCCGTTCCACCACGGCACCGAGATCAACCTCGGCATCCCGGCGCTGATCCCCGAGGATTACCTGCCGGATGTGCATACGAGGCTGGTGCTGTACAAGCGCGTCGCCAACTGCGGCAGCGAAGACGAACTGGGCGAACTGCAGGTCGAACTGGTCGATCGCTTCGGCCTGCTGCCGCCGCAGGTGAAACTGCTGTTCCGCGTCACCGCGATGAAACTGCGCGCCGAGGCCTTCGGCATCCGCAAGGTCGATGCCCATGCCGCCGGTGGCCGGCTGGAATTCGAGCAGGACACGCCAGTCGACCCGGCATCGATCATCCAGCTGGTCCAGCGCGAACCGAAACGGTACAAGATGGAGGGCGGCAACCGGCTGCGCTACATCGAACCGGCAAAGACCCACGATGAGCGACTGCAGGCACTGGGCCGGGTGCTGTCGGCGCTGGTGCTGCGCCAGTGAACGTTCCGCGTTAATTTCCCGGTTTAACCGTCACGGAAAATCACGATGAATATCGCCCTGCCCCGCTACGCCCGCATCGCCGCCACGGCGCTCACCCTGCTGCTGGCCAGCGCCGGCGCGCAGGCTGCGCTGCGCATCGACCTGCTGGTGTTCAGCCAGACTGCCGCCAGCGGCGACGGTCTGGGCTGGACCACCACCCTGCCACTGCCGCCCTGCCACGCGGTGCAGTTGCGCGAAGGCGCCGGTGCCGAGGCGGCGTTCGCCAGTGACGGCGAGTGCGTGAAAAAGCCGGGGGTCGATCCGGTGTACGTCGGCTATTCGGGCACCGGCGCTGCGGCGCTGACCACGGCCGGCAACAAACTGAAAACGGCCGGCAACACGCTGCTGGTCAATCGCGGCTGGCGTCAGTCCGGCGATCTGTCGCCGGTGCTGCTGAAAGGCGGCAAGGACATCGGCGGTCGTCCGGAAGTCAGCGGCACGCTGGCCGTCACCACCGAAGACAAGTACGTGAGCGTCACCCTCGACCTGGTGCTCACCCGCCTCAATGCCGCCAGCGGCCAGCCGGAATACCTGCCAGTGCGCGAAGTGCGCAAGATGAAGACCGGTGAACCGCATTATCTCGATCACCCGCTGCTGGGGGCGATCGTGCAGGTGGTTGATACCGAGCAACCGGGGAAATAAAAAGCGGTCGGGGCAATAGCCCCTCCCACAGGGAGCGTGCCGCTTGTGTGGGAGGGGCTATTGCCCCGATCGCTGATACCCTTACCCGCGCCCGCTCTTCAACACCGCGCCGATCGTCGACCGCACCCGCCCCATCCCTTCCGCCAGCACGCGGTTGATGTCATCCATGGTGATCTCGGCCGCGGATTTTCCCGCCGCCGGGTTCACCACCAGGCACAGCATCGCGTAGCGCAGCCCGAGTTCGCGGGCCAGCCCCGCTTCCGGCATCGCCGTCATGCCGACAATGTCGCAGCCGTCGCGCTCGTACTTGCGGATCTCCGCCGGCGTTTCCAGTCGCGGGCCCTGAGTCACCGCATACACGCCGAAATCGCTGAAGTCGTAGCGCAGCCTGCGCAGGCAATCGTTGAGCGCGATACGTAAATCGCGGTCGAACGGTTCGCTGAAATCGACGTGTTGCAACTCGCTGTCCGGCGTGCCGTCGCTGAACGTGTGCTCGCGACCGTGGGTGTAGTCGACCAGGTCGTGCGGCACGCAGATATGCCCGGCGCCCATCGCCGCGTGGATGCCACCAACAGCGTTCACCGCCAGGATCGCATCGACGCCGGCATCCTTCAGCGCGCGCAGGTTGGCGCGGTAGTTGACCTTGTGCGGCGGCAACTTGTGCGGATGACCGTGGCGCGGCAGGAACACGAGCTCGCGGCCGGCGTAGCTGCCGAACAGCAGCGGCGCCGAGGGCGCGCCGTACGGTGTGCTGACTACGCGGGTTTCGCGGGCAGTGAAGCCGTCGAGTTGCGACAGGCCGGTGCCGCCGATGATTGCCAACATGATGTTTCCTCGTGCGGGAAAAAATGTCCGGCTGAAGCCGGACCTACGGCCGGACCTACAGGCCTTTGACGGCGTAGATGCCGGGCGCGTTGCGCCAGTAACCCTGGTAATCCATGCCGTAGCCGAACAGGTAGCGGTCGGCGATGTCGAGGCCGGTGTAATCGGCGCGCATGCCGGGGCGCGCCTTGCGCGCGTGGCGCTTGTCGACCAGCACCGCGGTGCGCACCGAGGCCGCGCCCTGCGCGCGACAACTGGCGATGATCGCGTCCAGGGTGGCGCCGACATCGAGGATGTCGTCCACCACCAGCACGTGGCGGCCGGCCAGCGCAATCGACGGCGGCACTTTCCACTGCAGGCCGCTGCCCTGCGTCGTGTTGTTGTAGCGGGTGGCGTGCACGTAATCAAAATCCAGCGGGAAATGCAGTGCGGTGAGCAACTTGCCGCCGAACACGATGCCGCCCTTCACCACGCACAGCACCACCGGCAACTGCTCACGCAGGTCGCGGCTGATCTCCACCGCGACGCGGACGATGGCGCGCTCGACGGTCGCCTCGTCGGCGAGGCAATCCGCCTCGTCCATGACTTGCTGCAGCGCTTCGCGGGACAGC
>k87-182076_pt1 | contig 11111 bp, 12 predicted proteins | sample MGYA00084030_6733316 | MGnify analysis MGYA00084030 | reverse complement strand
TTCTCCAGTCGTGGCAGCGCGTGCTGCACCGCGTGCCGGCTGGTGACGATCACCAGATCGTAGCGATCGAGTTGCCGGGCGATGGCGCGGTCGGCGGCAGTTTCCGGCAGTGGCTCGATGGCCAGCAACGGCGCGCGAATCACCTGCGCACCGGCGGCGGTCAGCGCCGCGCACAAGGAATCGGCGAGCCCGGCCGGGCGGGTGACCAGCACCTGCCAGCCGCTCAGCGCGCGCGTTTCAGCGTGGGGCATCGCCATGACCGCCATCCTGGCTCGCGGCGGCAAGCAGCCGCCCTGCGCCCTGCGCCAGCAGATCTTCCGCGGCGGCGATACCGATGCGCTCGGCATCGGCGGCCGGGCCGTGTCGCTGCGCGCGCAGCACGATGCGGCCGTCGATACCGGCGACCAGTGCATCGAGCTGCAACTGCGCGCCATCCAGCACGGCATAGCCGGCGATCGGCACCTGGCAGCCACCGGCGAGGTGCCGGTTGAGCGCGCGCTCGGCGCGTACGCGGTACGAACTGGCATCGTGGTTGAGCGGTGCGATCAGCGCGCGGGTGCGCGCATCATCGGCGCGACACTCGATGCCGACCGCGCCCTGGCCGCAGGCCGGCAGGCTGTCGGCGACCGGCAGCAGCGCGGCGATGCGCCCGACCAGTCCGAGTCGGCGCAGGCCGGCGCTGGCCAGCAGGATGGCGTCGTACTCGCCGCTGTCGAGTTTCGACAAGCGCGTCTGCACATTGCCGCGACAATCGCGGATGACGAGGTCCGGCCGGCGTGCGCGCAATTGCGCGGCACGACGCAGACTGCTGGTGCCGACCACCGCACCCTGTGGCAATTGCGCAATGCCGGTGTAGTGCGCCGACACCAGCGCATCGCGCGGATCCTCGCGCTCGCAGATCACCGGCAGGATCAGGCCATCCGGCAGATCCATCGGCACGTCCTTCATTGAATGCACGGCGATGTCGGCGCGGCCGTCGAGCATCGCCTGCTCCAGTTCCTTCACGAACAGGCCCTTGCCGCCGACCTTCGCCAGCGGCGCGTCGAGGATGCGGTCGCCCTGGGTAGTCAGCAACAACAGTTCGGTTTGCAGGCCGGGGTGCAATGCGCGCAGGCGGTCGGCCACGTCGTTGGCCTGCCAGAGGGCGAGGGGGCTTTTGCGGGTGGCGATGCGCAGGATTTCAGCCATGGTGCGCAGTATTCCCTGTAACGAATTCCGGAAATGAAAAAGGCCGCGTTGCGGCGGCCTTTTCCGGGAAGCGCGGCCGGATCAGTTGCCGTACACGACCACGGTGTAGTCGCTGATGACGCCCAGCACGTTCTGCGCTTCGTAATCGACGTGGTGGATCTCGGTGATGCCGCCGTTCTGCGCCGCGGTCTGGATCGACGCGTCCCCGGTCGCGAAGGCGAGGAAGATCGAGCGAACGGTGGCACGGCCGACGCGGGTCGGCTCTTTGCTGCTGCCGGTGGCCAGCAACGGGTACTTGGCGTTGGTGTAGATCCAGCCCGGGGTCGGGCCGACCACGCAACCGGCAAGCAGACCGGACAGCACGAGGGCAACAGCAAGGTTTAGAAAGCGTTTCATGGGGGTGTCCCTGTTCTTGTTGTTCGTGACCGGTACTTGCAGCAAACGCCCGGCCCGTTGTTACGACCCGGGGGGAGGATAGCGGAAGCCGGCGGGGCGGGCCAGCCGGCCGGGCTGGCGGTTACAGATGCTGCAAGAGACGACGCAATCCGGATACATGCCGGCGGCTGACGGTCAGGCGCTCGTCGGTGTCGCGCAGCCGGACCTGGTAGTGGCCGGTGCTGATCTGCTCCAGGCCGTCGATGAAACGGCGGGCGATCAGCGAGTTGCGGTGGATGCGCACGAAGCGCTCACCGAACTCGTCTTCCAGTTCCTTGAGCGTCTCGTCGATCAGCACCTCGCCGCGACCGGAGCGCACGGTCACGTATTTCTGGTCGGCGAGGAAATAGCGGACGTCATCGACCGGGACCAGCTCGATGCCGCGGTGGGTCTTGGCGCTGATATGGGTGCGCTGCTTGCCGTGGGTCTGGTCGTTGGCGGCGTTGACCTGTGCCAGTGCGGACAGCTGCACCCGGTTCAGGCTGCGCGCCTTGCCCAGCGCCTCGGCCAGCGCCTCGCGGCGCACCGGCTTCAGCAGGTAGCCGACCGCGTTGACGTTGAACGCCTGCAGCGCGTGATCGTCGTAGGCGGTGCAGAAGATGATCGCCGGCGGCGTCTTGTTCTGGCTGATCAGCTTGGCGGCCTCGAGGCCGTCCATCTGCGGCATACGAATATCCATGAGGACGATATCGGCATCGGTTTCGCTCAGCCGTTGCACCGCCTCGGCGCCATTGATGGCCTCGCCGACCACTTCGTAGCCATCCATGTCGGCGACCAGCCGTGCCAGGCGTTCCCGGGCCAGCTGTTCGTCATCGCACACCAGTACCTTCATTGGCGTGTACCTGCTTGTTGTTCTTGTATTTTTTGACCCGACGCCAGGGCCCGTCGGTCGATATTAAAAGGATAGTGGATGACTGTGCCATAGGTGGCGCCATGGCGCCCCCCCTCGATACCGGCCTTCGGGCCGTACATGGCGTGCAGCCGGTGGCGGATGTTGTCCATGGCCATGCGGTTGCCCCGGGGGCTGGTAGCCGTCGGGGCCTCGCCGACCGGGTTGTCGATCCGGATCCGCACCTCGCCGTCGCGCCAGTCGAGGGTGACGGTCACCGTGCCGCCCTCCGGCAGCGGCTGGACCCCGTGGTAGATGGCGTTTTCCAGCAGTGGCTGCAGGGTCAGCAGCGGGATGCGCAGTTCGTCCAGCGGGGCATCGCCGAGTTGCCACTCGACCCGGAGCCGGCTGCCCAGCCGCAGTTGCTCGATGCGGGCGTAGCGGCGGCAGAGGTCCAGTTCCTGCGCCAGCGACACCTCGTGGCCGGCATCGCGCAGGCTGGCGCGGAACAGGTCGGCCAGGTCCTCGACCACGGTCTCTGCGGTGGCCGGATCGGTGGCGATCAGGCTGGCGATGATGTTCATGCTGTTGAACAGGAAGTGCGGCCGGATCCGCGATTGCAGCGCCTGGATGCGCGCCTTGAGTTCGGCTTCCTGCTGCAGCCGCAACTGCTCCTGCACATAGAAGTACCGCATGATCAGGCCGCCGATGATGGCGGCGATCAGCACATGCGCGACCACCGTCGCCAGCAGGGGGCCGCTCACCGGGTTGGCGGTCTGTATGAGCGATCCGTACAGGTACTGCGCCAGCAGGCTGAACAGCAGGGCGTCGAGCACGATCACCCCGTAGGCGATAGTCGCGGCGAGGTGGCGCTGCATGCCGACCAGCCACTTGCGCAGCGGGCAGAGGACGGCGGCCGAGGACAGCGCGACCAGTTGCACGAACAGCGAGGTGACGGCGAGGTCGGCCCAGGCATCGGCGTTGAGACCGCTGCGCGCCAGCACCAGCACGATCGCCAGCAGCTCGGCGACCAGCACCAGCACACCGACCGCGCGCCGGCCACAGAGATCCGGCAGGAAGAAGTGTTCCGGCGTGGTGTTTTCCGTGGCCCCGGCAGGGTCGGACAGGTCGCTCGGGCTGGCAGGGTCGTGGCGTTCCATCGGCACCGAGTTTCACGGCCGCCGCCGGCCGTGGCAAGAGCCGCGACGCTATACTGCGCGACTGTCATTTTCTGCGGCCCGCCGGGCTGCCAGCGCGAGTTCAGCATGAGCAAGAAACCGGACACCAACCAGGCCTGGGGCGGTCGCTTCTCCGAGCCGGTCGACGCCTTCGTCGCCCGCTTCACCGCCAGCGTTGCTTTCGACCAGCGCCTGTATCGCCACGACATCCTGGGCTCAATCGCCCACGCCACCATGCTGGCGAAAGTCGGCGTGCTGACCGTGACGGAACGCGATGCCATCGTCGACGGCCTGAAAAAAATCCAGCAGGAAATCGAAGCCGGCACCTTCGAATGGAAGGTCGAGCTTGAAGACGTGCACATGAACATCGAGGCGCGGCTGACCGAGCGCATCGGCATTGCCGGCAAGAAACTGCATACCGGTCGTTCGCGCAACGACCAGGTCGCCACCGACGTGCGGCTGTGGCTGCGCGACGAGATCGACGCGGTGCTGGCGGAAATCCGTCGCCTGCAGCGCGGGTTGATCGAGCTCGCCGAACGCGAGGCCGACACCCTCATGCCGGGCTTCACCCATCTGCAGACCGCGCAGCCGGTGACCTTCGGCCACCACCTGCTGGCCTGGTTCGAGAATCTCGACCGCGATCATTCGCGTTTTGCCGATGTGCGCAAGCGCGCCAACCGTCTGCCGCTGGGTTCGGCGGCGTTGGCCGGCACCACCTACCCGATCGATCGCGAACTGGTGCGCGAGCTGCTCGGCTTCGATGACATTTGCCGCAACTCGCTGGACGCGGTGAGCGATCGCGACTTCGCCATCGAGTTCTGCGCCGCCGCCAGCATCCTGTTGATGCACCTGTCGCGCTTCTCGGAAGAGTTGGTGTTGTGGACCTCGTCGCAGTTCAATTTCATCAACCTGCCGGATCGCTTCTGCACCGGCAGTTCGATCATGCCGCAGAAGAAAAACCCGGACGTGCCGGAACTGGTGCGTGGCAAGACCGGCCGCGTCTACGGCGACCTGGTGGCGCTGCTGACGCTGATGAAATCGCAGCCGCTGGCGTACAACAAGGACAACCAGGAAGACAAGGAGCCGCTGTTCGACGCCGTCGATACCGTGCGCGGCTGCCTGCGCGCCTTCGCCGACATGGTGCCGGCGATCGAGCCGAAGCGCGAGGTGATGCGCGAAGCGGCGCGGCGCGGCTTCTCCACCGCCACCGACCTCGCCGATTACCTGGTGAAGAAAGGTATACCGTTCCGCGAGTCGCACGAGATCGTCGGCAAGGCGGTGCGTTTCGGTGTCGAGCAGCAGCGCGATCTCGCGCAACTGACGCTGGACGAGTTGCGGAAGTTCTCGCCGGACATCGGCGACGACGTGTTTGCCGTGCTGACGCTGGAAGGCTCGGTCAACGCGCGCAATCACGTCGGCGGCACCGCGCCGGGGCAGGTGCGGCTGGCGGTGGCCGAAGCGCGCCGGCGCATCGGCGGCTGAGGCGCTGACGATGCGCGCCGGGAAAATCACGCTGCTGGTTCTGCTGCTGACGTTGACCGCTTGTGGCCAGACCGGCGCGTTGTACTTCGACGAAGCGCCGCCGGCCGATCAGATGCCGCCGTCGCTGAAACAGGGTTCGGCATCGCCGCTCCCCGTAGGAGCCCCCGTAGGAGCCCCTTCAGGGGCGACCGCCCCGGTACCCGGAACAGAACCGGAACAGAAAAAGGTCGCGCCTGAAGGCGCTCCTACCCCATAAGAGCAGGACCATGGATCACTTCGCTTATCGCGTGATTGCCGGCCATGGCAACGAACTGTTCGCCGAGAACGTCGCCGTGCGCGAGCTGGCCGCGCGTTTTGGCACGCCGCTGTACGTTTATTCGCGTGCCACGCTCGAACGCCACTACCGCGCCTTCGACACCGCCTTCGGCGCGCACCCGCACCAGGTCTGCTTCGCGGTGAAGGCGAACTCGAATATCGCCGTGCTCAATGTGCTGGCGCGAATCGGCGCCGGCTTCGATATCGTGTCCGGCGGCGAACTGGAGCGTGTGATCGCCGCCGGCGGCGATCCGAAGAAAGTGGTGTTCTCCGGCCTCGGCAAGCAGGAGCATGAAATCCGCCGCGCGCTGGAACTCGGCATCGCCTGCTTCAACGTCGAGTCCGACGCCGAGCTCGACCGCATCAACGCGGTGGCCGGCGCCATGAAGATGAAGGCGCCGGTGTCGCTGCGGGTGAACCCGGATGTCGATGCGCAAACGCACCCGTACATCTCCACCGGCCTCAAGGAAAACAAGTTCGGTGTCGATATCGCGAAGGCGCGCGAAATTTATCGCCGCGCCGCCACGCTGCCGCATATCGCGGTGACCGGCGTCGACTGCCATATCGGTTCGCAACTGACCACCACTGCGCCGTTCCTCGATGCGCTGGATCGCGTGCTGGCACTGGTTGACGCGCTGGCCGCCGACGGCATCGCCATTCATCACCTCGATCTCGGCGGCGGTCTCGGCGTGCGTTATCGCAACGAGACGCCGCCGGAGCCGGCGGAATACATCGGCCAGGTGCTGGCGAAACTCGGCAGCCGGAACATCCCGGTGTGGATGGAGCCGGGGCGGGCGATCTGTGCCAATGCAGGCCTGTTCGTCACCCGCGTCGAGTTCCTGAAGAACAACGGACACAAACACTTCGCGATCATCGACGGCGCGATGAACGACCTGATTCGCCCGGCGCTGTACGGTGCCTGGCAGGAGATCGTTCCGGTCGCCCCGCGCAGCGACGGCACTGCGGCGCACAGTTACGATGTGGTCGGCCCGGTCTGCGAGACCGGCGACTTCCTCGGCAAGGACCGCGAGCTGGCCATCGTCTCCGGCGACTTGCTGGCAGTGCGTTCGGCCGGCGCCTACGGCTTCGTGATGAGCTCCAACTACAACAGCCGCGGCCGCGCCGCCGAGGTGATGGTCGATGGCGAGCAGGCGCATGTCGTCCGCCGTCGCGAGAGCATCCCGGAGCTGTTCGCGCTGGAATCCCTGCTGCCCTGACCGCAGAATCGAGCTATGCGCCTCAAATTCTCCAAGATGCACGGGCTCGGCAACGACTTCATGGTCGTCGATCTCGTGACCCAGCACCTCGACCAGAAGGCCCGCGAGCGCTTCTTCGCGCCCGCGACCATTCGCCGGCTGGCCGATCGCCATTTCGGCATCGGTTTCGACCAGTTGCTGGTGGTCGAGCCGCCGCAGACGCCGGATGCCGATTTCCGCTACCGCATCTTCAACGGCGATGGCGGCGAAGTGGAACAGTGCGGCAACGGCGCGCGCTGCTTCGCCCGCTTCGTGCGTGGCCGCAGCCTGACCCGCAAGCGCGAGCTCCGGGTCGAGGTGACGAAGGGTGTGATCGGCCTCGAGGTGACCAGGGACGAGCAGGTAGTGGTCGACATGGGCCCGGCCTGGGTGCAGCCGGCGGAAATTCCCGCCGAGCTGTCGCACGCTGTCGCCACGCGCGCCACGCTGCTGGGCAACGGCATCGTCGCGACGGTAGCCACTGTGCTCGGCGAATGTGAATTGACGCTGGTGTCGATGGGCAATCCGCACGGCGTGCTGCGCGTCGACGACGTGGTCGCCGCGCCGGTGGCGGCGCTGGGCCCGGCGCTGGAAACGCACCCGCTGTTCCCGCGCCGCGCCAATATCGGTTTCATGCAGGTGATCGACCGGCAGCACATTGCGCTGCGGGTTTTCGAGCGCGGCAGCGGCGAGACGCTGGCCTGTGGCACCGGCGCCTGCGCGGCGGTGGTCGCCGGCCAGATCAACGGTTGGCTGGACGCGGAAGTTACGGTTACGCTTCACGGGGGCAAGTTGCTGATCCGTCACGATGTCGCCGCGCCCGGCGGCCACGTGCAGATGACCGGCCCGGCGACCACCGTCTTCCACGGCCAGATCGATATCTGACAATCCGAACCGCCGCCAACGGAATGCACGCATGAGCGATCACGACCACGCGCCTCTTACCGCCGACCAGGCCGCGACGTTCCTGCGCGCCCACCCGGAATTCTTCAACGAGAATCCGGACCTGCTCGCCGAGCTGAAAATCCCGCACGAGAAAGGCAGTGCCGTGTCGCTGGTCGAGCGTCAGGTCGGCGTGCTGCGCGAGCGCAACGTCGAACTGCGCGAGCGCCTGAACGGCTTGCTGTCGGTGGCGCGCGACAACGACGTGATTTTCGAGAAGACGCGGGCGCTGCTGCTGTCGCTGCTGGAGGCGGACAGTCTCGCCGCTACTACGCAAGCGCTGTCGCGTTCGCTGCTGGACGATTTCAGCATGGCGGCGATGTCGGTGATCCTGTTCGACCTGAAGATCGAGCCGCTGCCGCCGCGTGTACAGACGGTGGATTCCGCCGACGCCGAGTCGAACATGGGCGGCCTGCTGAAGGGTCGGCGCGTGGTCTGCGGTGTGCTGCGTCCGGAAGAACTCGCCTGGGCATTCGGCGCCGACGCCGACGCGGTCGGTTCCGCTGCCATCGTGCCGCTGGTCTTCCACGGCAACATCGGCCTGCTGGCGATCGGCGCCCGCGATCCGCAGCACTTCAAGTCCGGCATGGACACCCTGTTCGTCAGCCATATCGGCGACGTGCTGGCGCGTCGCCTGTACGTGCTGCGTCCGGGGCAGGATGCCCAGGAACGTGTTCGCGCCGGCGGTTGAGGTGAATGCGGACACGGCAGCGGCCGTGCCCGCGTCGCTGGCTGAGCCGCTGGCCGCCTTCCTGCGTCACATCGAGGTCGAGCGCCGGCTCTCGCCGCTGACCTGCGAAAACTATGCGCGCGATCTCGAGCGCTTCGCGGTCTGGTGCGTTGCGCAGAAGCTGGCGCAATGGCCGCAACTCAAAGCCGCGCATATCCGGCAGTTCGTGGCCTACCTGCACCGGCATGGGCTCGGTGGCCGCAGCATCCAGCGGCTGTTGTCGGCGACGCGCACGTTTTACGAATTCCTGTTGCGCGAGAACCTCGCCAACGACAACCCGGCGCTGGGTATCCGCGCGCCGAAGAGCCCGAAAAAACTTCCGGCCACGCTCGACCCCGACGCGCTCTCGCAATTGCTCGACGGCGCGCCGACCGATGACGATCCCTGGCTCGCCGCGCGCGATCGCGCGCTGTTCGAGCTGATCTACTCGGCCGGGCTGCGGCTGGCAGAAACGGTGTCGCTGGATCTCGATGCCATTGATCTGCGCGCCGGCGAAGTGATCGTCATCGGCAAGGGTCGCAAGACGCGGCAGGTCCCGGTCGGCAGCAAGGCGATCGTCGCGATCGGCGACTGGCTGCCGTTGCGGGCGACGGCGGCCGGCGACAGTCGCGCGCTGTTCATCGACCGCAAGGGCGAGCGCATCAAGCCGCGGGCGGTGCAGGACCGGCTGGCGCGCGCCGGCCGGGTGAAGGGCGTGCCGGTACGGCTGCATCCGCACCTGCTGCGCCATTCGTTTGCCACGCATTTGCTGGAATCGTCCGGCGACCTGCGCGCGGTGCAGGAATTGCTCGGCCATGCCGACATCGCGACCACGCAGATCTATACCCACCTGGATTTCCAGCACCTGGCGCAGGTTTACGACCAGGCCCATCCGCGAGCGAAGAAGCGGCCGGGGAACGATGAACCGGCCTAAGATCGGGCTGGCGGAGTTCGAGGTAGCATCGCGCACAAGGACCATGCCCCCGCCCTGTGGAAACCCTTCATGCCCACGATGTTTCGTGCCCTGGTCTGCCCGCTGCTAGCTGCCGGTCTTGCACTGCTTTGCGCACTGCCGGCCCAGGCGCGCGAAGACGGCTGGAAACTTGCCGTCGATCGCCCGGACGTCCAGGTCTGGAAGCGCAGAGTGGCCGACTCGCCGTTCGTGGAGTTCCGCGCCGAAACCCTGGTGCGCTCCTCGCTGGCGGCATTGGTCAACCTCTTCTATGACCTTGATGCCGCGCCCCTTTGGCTGGACCACACCCGTCGTGTCGCCGCACTGCAGCGCGACGACGAGCACCATGAATACGTGTTGCTGATCGAAACCGACATGCCCTGGCCGCTGAGTGATCGCGACGCGGTGATCAAGGGCCGCTGGTGGCAGGAGCCGGATACGCTGGCGGTATTTATGCGTGCCAACAGCATCGACGGAATTTATCCGCCGAATCCGGAATACGTGCGCAACATCGTCCGCTCGGACTGGACCTTCATCCCGCAGGCCGATGGCCTGGTGAAAATCGTGATGGGTGGGCATGTCGATCCGCGCGGCAACCTGCCGATCTGGGCAGTGAACATGCTGATCCAGGAATCGCCGATGGTGACGCTGGATAATCTGAAGAAAATTGTCGCCGAGCCGGGCCGGCAACTGGATCGGCATCCGGATATCAAGGAACCGCCGCCGGGGTTCGAGCCCCCGGCCGCGCGCTGACACGCAGCCAGCACCGGCGATGACCCTGAAACTGCTTTGCTTCGATCTCGACAACACATTGTGGCCGGTGGAACCGGTGATCGAGCGCGCCGAGGACGCGGCCTGGCGCTGGCTGGCGGATCAGGCGCCGGAACTGGCGGCACAGATCGGCGATGCCCATGCGCTGCGCGCGCGTCGGGTGGCCCTGTACCAGGCGCAACCGGACTACATGCACAACCTCACCGCGCTGCGCCGCGACGCCTTGCTTGCCGCCTTTGTCGATGCCGGCCGGCGCGAACCCGAGGCGCGCCTGCTGGCCGAGGGTGCGTTGGCCGAGTTTCTCGTGCACCGCAATCGCGTGGAATTCTTCCCCGGCGCGCGCGCCGCGCTGGAAAACCTTGCCGGCCGCTATCGGCTGGCGGCGTTGAGCAACGGCAATGCCGACCTCGCGCGTATTGGCCTCGACCACCTGTTCGATGCGGTGCTGTCGGCGGAGCAAGTCGGCCGCGCCAAGCCGGACCCGGCGATGTTCGAGCGCGCGCTGCGCGACACCGGTGTCCGCGCGCGGGACGCGCTGCATATCGGCGATCACCCGGAGCAGGATGTGCAGGCGGCGCACACGCACGGACTGCGGCCGGTGTGGGCCAATCCGCTGCAGTTGCCGCGGCCACCGTCGCTGCCGGCCGAGGTGCCGTCGTTCGAACATTTCCACCAACTGGAAAAGCTGGTCGATCGTCTCCACCATGGCGATGATCCTGCCGGCCGCTGACGGCCGGCGCGCACGGGAGGGCAGCGCGTGGACAAACTGATCCGCCAGGAAATCACCACCGTGCTGCACGAGCTGGAGCACGAGTTGCGCCGCATCGAGCGTTGGGAATCGACGATGCCGTCACCGGAGCGGATGGCCAGCGAAGTGCCGTTCTGCCACGACACGCTGGAATTCACCCAGTGGGTACAGTGGGTGTTCATCCCGCGGTTTCGCGCGGTGCTGGAAGGCGGTCATGCCTTGCCCACGGCCTGCGCCATCGCGCCGGCGGCGGAACTGGCGCTGGACGAGCTGGCCGCCGACGCCGATCACCTGCTTGACCGTCTGCGGAAAATCGACCGGCTGATT
>k87-30333_pt1 | contig 11208 bp, 9 predicted proteins | sample MGYA00084030_6733316 | MGnify analysis MGYA00084030 | reverse complement strand
GTAATCCCTATACCCGGACAGAATCAACCTAATGGATTTGCTATTGTAACCCCGGTAATGCGAAATTGATACTCTAATTCACCTGAATTCCCGTATTTCCTTCCCTTCCCACGTCCAGGTTGTCGGAAGCAGCTAGGGTCTCGAATTAAGCCAGACTGGCAACGGACCACCATAGTCTACAGCCATTCCAACCTCGCAGGATTCGCAATCCACCGTGGCTCCGAACATATCCTGTCCGTGCCTTTGATATGCCCCAAACCTGACGTGAAGCCTGCCTCCGCAGATCGGGCAGGTCTGGATTTCCTCGGGCCGCGAAGGTGATTGGAGTAGCCCAGCAACAAGCTCATCAAACAACTTGTCGTTGTCGCTCATCTTGTTAATTTTGGACAGGATTAGTCATCACCGATCAATTCGCGCGCTTGCTCCACGTACGCCAGACTTTGATGCCGGAAATACGTGTTATACAGCGTGGCGTAGTGCCCGGTCTGCTTGAGCAAGCCTTCGTGGTTGCCCTCTTCGATGATCGTGCCTTTTTCCATCACGACAATGCGGTCCGCGGCTTTGACGGTGGACAGGCGATGCGCGATGAGGATGCTCGTGGAATTCTTCAGGATCAGGTTCAGCGCCTGCTGGATCTGCCATTCGGTGAACGGGTCGATACTGGCCGTGGCTTCGTCCAGGATGAAGATCGCCGGCTTCTGCATGAGGACGCGCATCAGCGCCACGAGTTGACGTTGCCCCATCGAAAGCCGCCCGCCTCTTTCCCCGACCTGGGTCTGAATCCCGTTCGGGAGCGTATCCAGCCATTCGCCTTCTCCAATTTTCCGCGCCATCTGGAGCATTTCGTCGTCCGAGACGTTCGGCGCGGCGTAGCGGATGTTGTCCGCGACGCTGCCGGAGAACAGGAACGGGACCTGCGACACGATGCCCAGTTGTTTACGATATTGCGCGAGGTCAAACGTGCGGATGTCGAGTCCGTCCACGAGCAGTTTGCCCTGTTGGTACTCGTAGAACCGGGCGACCAGCTTGGCGATGGATGACTTCCCCGCGCCGGTGTGACCGACCAGGGCGAGAGTCTCTCCGGGTTGTACGAGCAGGTTGAAGTGAGTCAGAACCGGTTCCTTATCCGTATAGCGGAAGTGCAGGTCGTCAAAGTGAATTTGCCCTTTGAGCGTCGGCACAGCCTTTGAATCGATCTGACGGACATTCGGGTCGGCATCGATGAGCGCGAAGGCGCGTTCGGCGGCCGAGAGTCCCGCCTGGATCTGTGCCCAGAACGCGGAGAGGTTGAGCACAGGGAAGAAGAACTGGTCGAGGCTCATGATGAACAGATACCACGCGCCGACCGTGACGATGCCCTGCGCCGCGCTCAGCCCACCGACGTAGATGAGGAGGGCGACGAAGATGCCACCCAACGCGTTGAGCGTGGGGAAGACCAGCGAAAGCACGAAGCCGCGTTGCACGTTGACCTGGTAGGATTGCTGGTTTGATTCGTCGAACGATTTGAAAATGCTTTCTTCCTGACGGAAGTTCTTGGCGATGGAGATGCCGCTGATGGTCTCCTTGATGGCGGCGTTGACGTCTGCCATGGCTTTCATACCGCGCTTGGTAACGCGCCGCGCCAGCACGCGAAAGAGCGAGGCGATGGCAAAGATGATGGGCAGGAAGGCCATCAGCATCAGGGACAGTTTCAGGTCCGTGCGGAATAGCACCACGCCGAGGAGGATGGCTTGCACGAATTGCGAGCCGATATCCGTGACGATGACCACGAGTTGCCCGAAGTCATTCGTGTCGGAAGTGATGCGCGAGACGATGCGCCCGGAGGAGAACTGGTCGTAGAACGAGAGGTCGTGTTCCGCCGCGGCGCGGAAGGCGCGTGTGCGTAATTCCAGCACCACATCTCCAACCGCGCGCACCACCAGACTGCGCCGCGCCCAGTTCAAGCCCCACAGCCCCGCGCCGACACCCAGCACCGCCAGGGCGACGAAACTGATGGCTGTGACGGAAGGTTGGCCCCTGAGCAGATCCACCATGCGCGCCACGACGATGGGAAGCGCCGCGCCGATGAACGCGATGACGATAACCAGCACGGTGACCCAAATGAGACGTGTGGTCTGCGGGCTGAAATATTCCAAGATGCGACCCAGCAGTACCCGGTCGGTGTACTGCCGGTCATATTTTTCGTCGTTTAGTCCGGAGAAGAAACCCATTGATAGCTCTCAGCTTTCAGCAGTCAGCAATTCGCCGGCGATCTTGTTGCTGATCGCTGATGGCTAATTGCTGATGGCTGCTCTTATTCTCTAAAGATCCTCGAATATGCCTCGGAGGTTTTCATCAATTCATCGTGTGTGCCGATGGCGGCGATCTGGCCTTTTTTGAGGACGATGATCAAGTCTGCCCAGCGGATCTGGGAAAGGCGGTGCGTGATGATGAACGTTGTGCGTCCGCGGGCGGCGTTGGAGATGGCGCGCTGGATCTTGTCCTCGGTGGCAGAGTCGATGGCGGAGGTCGAATCGTCCAGGATCAGGATGTGCGGTTCGGTCATGAAGGCGCGCGCCAATGCGATGCGCTGACGTTGTCCGCCCGAGAGGGTGACGCCGCGTTCACCGACGATGGTCTCATAGCTTTTGTCGAAGGTCTGGATGAAATCATCCGCCTGCGCAGACTTGGCCGCCGCTTCGACCTCACTTTGAGTTGCTCCCGGTTTCCCGAAAGCGATATTGTCACTGACTGAGCGCGAGAACAGGAAGATATCCTGCTCGATCATGGAGATCTGCGAACGGAGCGCGGCCAGATTCCACTCGCGCACATCCACACCATCCACGAACACTTGTCCTTGCGTGGTGTCGTAGGTGCGGTTGATGAGTTTGACCAGCGAGGTCTTGCCCGCGCCGGTCTGCCCGACTATGGCAACGGTCTGACCTTGTTTGACTTTGAACGAGATGCTGCTCAAGACATTTTCAGAGGCGACCTTCTTTTCCTCTTTCATGGTCGGGTAGGCAAACTCAACATTTCGGAACTCGATTTCGCCGCGCATTGCATCCGCATAGCCTTGCGCGTTCTGGTCGAGATTCGTCTCGCGGTTGATCAATTCCAGGATGCGGCGTGCGCCTGAGATGCCAAGCGAGATCTGCGAATAGGCGAAGGTCGAAACGAAGGTGGGGAACTGTAGCAACATCAGCAAGCCGAAATACGCCACCACGTCACCGAGATTCAGCTGTCCGCTGCGGAAAAGGATCAGTGCATGGAACAGCCCGAAGGCGTAGGCGGAACCGAGCAGGAGCATCGCCACGTAACGTCCTTCGAGGTCGCCCTGCTTAACGAAGGCATCCCGCACGCGGCTGGCATTCATCACAAAGCGGTCCACCTCTGCGTTTTCCTGCGAAGCGCCTTTGACCACCTCCACGCCGTCCAGCGATTCGGACAGGTGCGTGTTCATCTGCCCGAACGTGGCGCGCACCTCATCTGTGATCGGCGCCAGCGTTCTCAAGTAGCGCAACAGGAACCAGAAATACAGGATGATGAAAACGATCGGGGTGAGGACCAGAGCGGGGTGATAGCGCCCGGCAACGAAGATCGGCATGAAAATGAAAATGAGCGAGCCAACCACCAGGTTGATACCCGGGCTGAACATATAGTTGACCTCGCGCACGTCGTTGGTGGTGCGCGCCATCGTGTCGCCCACAGGTTGCAGGTTGTGGAAGGTCATGCTCTTGCCGAGCAGGGAGAGGTACAACTCGTCGCGCACCTGGCGTTCGATCTTTTGGGCGAGCAGTTCCGCGCCGAAGTTGCGCCCCAACTGCAAGACGCCGCGGATGAACTGTGAAACACCGATGATCAAGGCGAGCGGCAACAACACGGAGGTATCCGGCGCTGGCTGAAGCATGGCGTTGAACGCGTCGCCGGTCAGCACCGGCACCACCGCTGCGAGCGCGGCATTACCGACCGCGCCGACGATCATCATCAGGATGATCCAGCCGTGACGGCGGGCGTGTGACCAGATCCAGCGCGCCGGCCCGGTACGGTCCGAAGCGTGGGTGCGGTGCAGGGAAAATTCGAGGGAGGGTGTCATGGTAGTCATGGGGTTAAAAAAATCTCGCCGCCACAAAGATCTGCGCGAGAACCTTTAACTGGATTCTACCACCGAAGCGTAACGCCTGACATCAATTCGGGTTGTATAAGTTAGAGCTGTCCGCGTGGACGGTATTACCACTCAATAGGAGAATGTAAAATGAAAATATCTTTGCCCCAAACGATTTCCGGCTGGTGTATGTGGTTGTTCTTCCTGTTCGTTGGATTGGGAATGTTCGTGGCTGTCCTTGGCACGATCGCGCCCTGGCTGGCCCTCGCGTACGCCGTATTCAGTTTTATTGGGATGTAGTACCTCTCTCAGCAAACAGCCTCCCAGCCGGGGGGCTGTTTGCATTTATAGTCCGGCGAACAACTCCGCGCAGTGTGCAGCATATTCCCAGCCCGTATTGTCCTCCATACTCCACCAGGCGGAGAGGATCGCATGTGCCAGGCTCCATTCGATGATACGTGGACGTTCAAAGCCCAGCAACTCGTGGAAGATGTCCACCCGCCTCTCCATTACCCGACGGCTGATTCCGTCCGAGAAGCTGCTCCACGGGTTGACCATGAACGGACCGACCTCATACCCAGCTGGGCCAATGACCCCTTTCGGATCGATGATCAACCATCCGCGCTCCGAAGAGAGAATATTGTAGTGATGAAAATCTCCGTGCATGAGAACTGGCATGTGATTCTCGTTAAAGAAATCTCTTGTTGAAGCCTCTACTCTTTCAACAAGTTTCGCATTCAACGGACCCGTCCCGCCGTTATACATTTCGCGCAAGCGCTTTAACCCGTCAAACCAATCAGTGAGTTTTATGAAGTTTTGGAGTGCGGGAGCTTGCTCCCGCATATCGGACAGCAAGCTATCCGACTCCAGATGTTTCCATATCCTCTTCATCACCTCCGCCGCAATGCGCGTGGACTCTTCATCATCTGTCAGGGTGGATAACATGACGCCGGGGTGCAGGCGTTCGAGCAGGAGGAAGCCCTTTTCTTCATCCGCATCGATCAATTGACACGCGCCTGCGCCGTTGAAGAGACGCAACGCCGCGATCTCGCTGGTCAATTCAGCGCGCGGCACGCCGATTTTGAGGACGACGTTCGCCCTCACCTCTGGCCCCTCTCCCGCAGGGAGAGGGGAATCGGCGAACGCCACGAAATTATAGGAAAGATTGTCCACCGGACGGACATTCGTCAGTCCCCAACGCGCCGAGGCTTCTTTGATCAATGTGGGGAGATTAGCGATCAAGGTTTCGCCCTCCGCGCCGAAGGTGTTGGTGATGGTGGAGATGAAATCGGATGGGAGATTCATGGTTTATCTTCGTAAGTCGGATTGCCAACACCTGCACTCCCCGGCACCTGCGCCCGGGGCAGGTGTGCGCGCGGTGCAAGTGTCCGACTTGCTTGTTTCTTCTCAAACACCCTCAAATAGTTTTCCCAGTTTGTAGAGAAACCCGCCTGCTCGAGTTTTTCAATGATTTGCGGATCCAAGAACGCCAGCAAAAACACTTTGTCAAACTTCTTGTGTGCCGCAAACCTGCGGATGTCCATTAACATGGCGGGCATATCGTTCAAGGCGCAGGCGAGTACGCCGAGGGTGAGTTTTCCCTGGTCATTCTCTTCATCCTCCCAGGCGCTGAACAAACCTTGTTTATCCTGCCACCAATAAAACGTGTGGAAGAAGTCCGCTTTGGGGTTGGCGAATCCTTCGAAGACATGTTCGTTGGATTGGCCTATGCGCCAGCCGAAATCAAGATAACCATCAGTGAGTTGCAGGCTTTCGCTTTGCCGGGTGAACGCCACCGCTTCGCGCAAGTCGGTGACGGGTGAAAAGTTCCCGGTCGGTTCCGCGATGGGACTTGCCTTATAGCCCCGCAAGGTTTGAACTTTGACGTAACCGGTCTTTTCGCACAGATGCTCCACGACGGGGTTCTCGGTCATTAAACGGAGCGCGCCGTCGCCCTGCTTCAGCCACCACGACGTGAGATAGTTGTGAACCTTTGACCCGACTTTGAGCCCTTGATGCTGCGGGTCCACGCGCAGGCCTTCGAGCCACCATTGACCTTCGTCGAGCAGGGAGAGTTTGCCACAGCCGATCACGCGACCTTCATATTCCGCGCTGACGAGGATTCCGTGTGGGTCCTTGAACCAGTCCGGCCAGACCTCGGGGACGTAATCACCGCCCTCCCAAATTCCTTTGCAGAATTCGGTGATATCCGCGTGGTCATCGGCGCGCGCGGGGCGGCAAACAACTTGCGAGGAGGAAAAAGTTTGGGTCATGAAGCAGGTGGCGGCTTGGAATGAGGCGTAGGGGCGAAGCATTGCTTCGCCCCTACATGGTCATACAGGAAATAATTGATCAAACACCTCCGGGCAGTATTTGGTGACCATTTCCGATGTGAGTCCATTCTCTTTGCAGATCTCGGCGTATAGATCGGCAGAGGGACGCTTGATGCGTTTTTGAGTTTCCAGATCCAAACCCCAGAGACCGAAGCGTTGCGTCCAGCCGCGTTCCCATTCGAAGTTATCCACCAGCGACCAGTGAAAGTAACCCTTGATGGGCCAGTTGAAATTGACGGCGCGCCAGACCTGATGGATGTGTTGTGCGAGATAACGTGGGCGCATTTTATCGTCAGCGTCTTCAACACCGTTCTCGGTGATGAGGATAGGCAGATTAGGAAACAGGTGCACGAGCCACTTCAGTCCCTCGAACATGCCAGCTGGTTCGTTCGCCATGAATTTATTCAGGCTCAGGTCGGCATCTTTGGCGTAGAAGTTGTGCGCGAATAGAGTCTGGGGTTTGCGCAGGTCAAAGGATATAAAATCTCTGGTGTAGTAATTGAAACCGAAATAATCCTGTGTGCCTTTGACATCCGGAACTTTGATGGAACCGAATGGTGTGCGCATCACACCCATCGCCAGCGCGGACGGGAAACCCGCGTTCAATGCGGTGAAGGCGGTCTTGACGGAGAGGCGGTCCAACGGCGACCACGCGCGATAGGGCACGAAGGAACGGTAATTCAACGCAAACCCGACGCGGGCTTCTTTCTGGATCTCATGGATGACGCGATAGGCGACGGCATGCGCGCGTGCCATGATCGCCAGCACCCGAAAAGCAAGGCGGGTATTGTTCTTTCCGGGCGGGAACACGGCCACACCATGATTCACATAGCCATTCAAAGCATAGCCATTTGGCTCGTTGAGCGTACACCACAGGGTGCAATATTCCTTCAACGCCTCCACCGTCTTGCGGACAAACTTTTCGAATATAGGGATCACCGCGTCTGTTTCCCAGCTACCCAATTCCGCCAGCCACAAAGGGTCAGTGAAGTGATGCAACGTCACCATCGGTGTGATGCCGCGTTCGCGCAAGCCACGTAACATGGTGCGATAGCGTTCGAGCGCGTCCTCGTCCCACGTATCGGGCGTCGGTTGGATGCGGCTCCACTCCACCGAAAAGCGATGCGCGTTCTGTCCGCCTTCGACGGCGCGGTCAAAGTCCTCGCGCCAGCGTCCGCCCCACCAATCGCATGCCAAGCCAGACTTCCCGTTGGTATGACCCTCCTGTTCCCACTTCCACCAGTTGTTGTTGGTGTTGTTGCCTTCCACCTGATGCGATGCCGTCGCGGTGCCCCACAAAAACCCGCGCGGGAAATGATAGGATGCCTGGATCATGTGTTCTCCATACTTTGTTGGTTGAGTGGGGCGGTGTTCGTCCGCCCGTATCGAAACCAACAGGTTTCAAAAATAATCCTGTAACCAGATTTTCTTTGCTTAGTGGTGGTTTCGATACGTCCCGCAAAATCATGCGGGACTACTCAACCACCGGCTCTGTTTAAATACGCCAGATACAACGCCACCGACCCCGCCACCGCGGCATTCAACGACTCGACTTGTCCGCGCATGGGCAGTTTCAGGACGATGTCACATTTCGCGCGCGTGAGCTGACGAATGCCTTCGCCCTCGCTTCCGACGACGAGTGCAGTGGCTCCTGACCAATGACGTTTGGTCTGCTCCCCAACCGTTTCCCCGTCCTGGTCCAACCCAACCACCCAGACATTCTCTGCTTTGAGCGCATCGATGGCCTGCGCGAGATTCGCCCGCGCGATCAGCATGTGCTCGCTCGCCCCGGACGAGGCGTTGACCACCGCCGGAGTCACCTCCACCGTATGCGCCAGCGGAATGACGATGCCATGCACCCCGGTCGCTTCCGCCGTGCGGATGAGCGTGCCGAAGTTCTGCACATCGTTCAACGAATCGAGCAACAACACGAACGGCGGCTCGTTCTTCTGGCGGGCATTCTCCAGAATATCGAGCAAGTCCACATACGGATATTTGCCCACCTCGGCGAGGATGCCCTGACTGTGCTCATGCACTTTGTCCACGCGGGCGCGCGGCGCCTTCACCACTTGCACTTTGCGTTGTTGTGCCAGCGTCATGATCTCAGCCAGCTTGCCTTTGATCTGCACATTGTCTGCCAGTTCGAGCTTGAACACCTCCCTGCGTTTGGCGCGCAGGGTCTCATACACGGCGTTACGGGAGTAGATGAATTCTTTCATGATGTGTTGATTTTACCTGTAAAAAAAGACTTCGGAAGTCTTGAGAGACTTCCGAAGTCTGCCTTTGTTATGCCTGTTCTTTTAAGATTTGTTCGATTTGTCCCCATAGTTCGGGCATTTCCAGCAGTTCGGCAAAATCCTTCACCCAACGCTCAATACGACGGTGATCAAGGGTTGGATATTTGGCAACCAATGTTCGGATGTCTTCAAGGTCTTTGGGTCGATGGGCAATGGCCTTCATAATAATAAGATCTTCAGGAGTTGGCAGGCGCGCGGAGAGATTGGCAAAAGACTTTACGGTTCCTCTCTTAACCATTTCTTCTTCGAAGGGCATAACGCCCAAAGAAACATCAACCTCTGTTTCGGTAAGCGCATGCTTTAAGAGCAGGACTCGATTTTTTCGGGCAAAGTCTTCCGCGTTTTGGATGCGCGGAATGATACCTTCTTGGCGGGCCAGTTCCAAAAAATGAGGAATATCTTGTGTGGACAGTAGAAACACTGCATCGACATCGGCTGTATAGCGTGGTTTCCCCAAGAAGCTAACCGCTATGCCGCCAATGATTACGCCGCGTTGATCGAATTTTTGTAGCAGATGATTTAGGGACTCAAGCGTTGCACGGAATGGTTCCAGGCTTTTATCGAGCTTCATATAATGCCTTTAACTTTGCCCAACGTTGAAATATTTCCATTTCCCCATCATCGCCATTACGTGTTATGCCTGATTCGATTGCGAAACGTGCAATTGCATTTAATTTACGCCAGTGTTCTTCCAAGGACATGGCGCGCAGTTCTTGCCGTTCAATTTCTTCAACAGCTTTCCAACGGTCGCGTAAATGGAAGCGCATCTCTTCTGCATTCATGCAACAATTATAGCATGTTGGTCTCTGCGGATTCCTGCCTAATAATTTCTCTCCAATTGACCACATACCGCTTCCCGCGTGCCGCGAGCAAATTGCACTCGGCTTGGATGCCGCACGTGCCGCAACATTTGCCGTCGGGACCGATCTCTAGCAGTTTCCCTTTTTGAACCAACAAGTCCAGCATAGACAGGACCGCCGTCGGTTGCGCCTGCATGGCGCGGCTGATCTCGGAGAGGCTCAGTCCGTTCTCTTTGTTTTCCAGCAGGTTTACCAGTTGTGCCAACATGACATTATCCCAATCCGAATAAAAGTCCGCCCTGATAGATGAGGAACGCGACGAGCCAGGCGACGGCGGTCTGGTAGACCGCGGAGATCCATGCCCAGGAGGTGCCGAATTCATGTTTGATCGCGCCCAACGTTGCCACGCACGGCACGTACAGCAGGACGAACACCAACAGCGCGGTCGCGCTCAAGGGCGAGAACCGTTCGCGCAAGGCGATGCTCAAGACCGTATCTTCGCGCTCGGCTGCCTCGTCCACCAGATTCACGCCGGGGATGATGCTCAACAGGATTTTCCCCGAACTGACCATTGCCTCCACAAATCCCTGACCGATGCCGACCAGGTCTTCGCCCAACGTTGTGGGTTCGGTCACGTCCGCTTCTGTGCCGCCGAGATAGATCTGGCTCATGGTGCTGACGACGATCTCCTTGGCCATGAAGCCGGTCACCAGCGCTCCGCCGGTTTCCCAGTTGCCAAAGCCCAAGGGGGCAAAGACCGGCGCGATCGCACCGCTGACCTGTCCAAAATATGAGTCGCGTCGATCGATCACGCCTGCCGGGAAGTTGAGCAACAGCCACATCACCAGCGAAGCGAACAGGATCATCGTCCCAGCCTTGCGGACGAACTCGTGCGTGTTCTCCCACATGTGGATCAACACACTCTTCAACGCGGGTTGGCGATAGGGTGGCAGTTCCAACACGAACGCGGACGAGACATCCGGCTTGAGGATGGTGCGGGTGAAGACCATCCCCGCCAGCATGGCAACGACGATGCCCAGTGCGTACATTGCCCAAATGACCGTCCCAGCCTTCGCACCAAAGAATGCCAGCCCGAAGACCACATACACAGGCAAGCGCGCCGAGCACGACATCAACGGGACGAGCAATGCTGTGAGCACACGGTCGCGGCGGCTGGCGATGGTCCGCGTGGCGTAGATGGCCGGGACCGCGCAGCCGAATCCCAGGATCATCGGGATGAACGACTTGCCATGCAAGCCGATGATGCGCATGAAGCGATCCATCACGAACGCGGCCCGGGACATGTAGCCCGAGTCCTCGAGCAGGGCGAGGAAGAAGTACAGGATCAACAACCCGGGGACGAAGACCAACACGCCTCCGACTCCGGCGACGACTCCGTCAATGAGGAGAGAACGCGTCCACGCGGGAGCAGAGACGAGGTCAAGCAGGAAGCGCATCCAGTTGGCGATGGGGCCGTTGATGACCGCGTCCGTCCAATCCAAAAAAGGAGATGACACGTCGATCACGAGTCGAAAAACGATGTACATGACCGCGAAGAAGAATGGCAATCCCAGCCATTTGTGGGTGACGATGTCATCGATGCGGTCGGTGAGGGTGATGCGGTCGAGGGCGGGGCGGTGCAGGGTCTGGCGCACAATGCCGTTGATGTAACCGTAACGGCGGTCAGCGGTGAGCAG
>k87-192937_pt1 | contig 11233 bp, 8 predicted proteins | sample MGYA00084030_6733316 | MGnify analysis MGYA00084030 | reverse complement strand
TTGCTGATGGCCTCGATGGCTTGATCGGTTAACTCATCAGTGACCGCTACCTCAACCTTGACCTTGGGTAGAAAATCCACCACATATTCAGCGCCACGATAGAGCTCTGTATGGCCCTTCTGCCGCCCAAAACCCTTGACTTCGGTTACCGTAATGCCTTGCACACCGATTTCCGACAACGCTTCACGTACATCGTCCAACTTAAAAGGTTTGATAATCGCCGTAATCAACTTCATCGCTTAATCTCCTGACAACAGCCGAATTTTTGCTCGCACTTTGAGGTTATCCCATCCTGGCTTGCGCCCGCTCGACACCAAAGCAAGCATACTTTATGCCATATGATTTTATCTTTTTAATCAGCTAGATAAATGGCGCGGCTAAAAGGCCATGCGCGCCAAAGTAGCAATTTATCGTTGCCGCACCAAGTTGGCGCCCAATAACGGTGCAATTTTGTACGATATCATTTCTCCGTATCGATTAAAATGTAGTTCAGATATCAGAACTATGCCGTATGCTTTCGGCTATCCGATGCCCAATAACGCAACCTTTGGAATCAACCATGAGCGCGGAATTTGATCCGAAATTTATCGACGATGTGGCAGAGCGTCTAGCCGGACGCGTGCCGGGCCCCAGTGACTCCATCCGCGCCGATCTAAAACGCAACTTCCGCGCCATGCTTGAGAGCGCTTTCACTCAGCTTGATCTCGTTACTCGTGAAGAATTCGAAGTGCAGCGCCAGGTTTTAAAGCAGACCCGAGCCAAACTGGAAGCACTGGAGCGGGAAATAACCGCGATGGAGCAGGCTCGCGACCACGGCACTCCCGCTGCCACCTCCGAACTCCCACCAGGATAATCGCATCCATGGGTCTTGCCACCGTCTACAGTCGTGCCCAGGTTGGTTTGTCGGCCCCTCTGGTGAGCGTGGAAGTCCACCTTGCGGGCGGGCTGCCTGCTTTGTCCATCGTTGGGATGCCCGAAACGGCGGTCAAAGAAAGCAAAGATAGGGTACGCTCAGCGCTGCTCAACGCGGGGTTCGATTTTCCGGCTCGGCGCATCACCGTTAACCTTGCGCCAGCCGACCTTCCCAAAGAGGGTGGGCGCTTTGACCTGCCTATCGCCCTGGGTATTTTAGTAGCGTCCGGTCAACTGCCCGCTGAACGACTACCCGCTCATGAATTCATTGGCGAGCTCTCGCTTAGTGGCGAGCTACGCAAGATTCGCGGCATCTTGCCGACCGCCATGCAAATGCGTGACGGCCAACGTGCACTGATCTTGCCCCAAGAAAACGCGGAAGAGGCCGCGCTAGTCGATAACGTCATCGTTTACCCGGCGGCCCACTTGCTGGCGGTATGTCGCCACCTGCGCGGCGAGGAATTGTTGCCCGCATTTACCGCCGATCCCCATCTTACTATGATAACGGCGGAAGAAGATCTGGCTGATGTGCGGGGCCAGCATGCGGCCAAGCGTGCGCTGGAAATTACCGCTGCCGGCGGTCACAGTTTGTTGATGATCGGCCCACCCGGTACCGGAAAATCCATGCTGGCAAAACGGCTCCCTGGCCTATTGCCGGTTATGACCGAAACAGAGGCTTTGGAATCCGCCGCTGTCGCCTCGATCAGCTCGGGCGGTTTCGAAGCTGCTCGATGGCAGCGGCGTCCCTTCCGCAGCCCGCACCATACCGTCTCCCCGGTAGCATTGGTCGGAGGGGGTTCACCGCCACGGCCTGGCGAAATTTCGCTCGCCCATCACGGGGTATTATTCCTTGATGAACTGCCGGAATTTGGTCGCAGCGCTCTCGAGGTACTGCGCGAACCCCTGGAAAACGGCCAGATCCATATTTCTCGCGCGGCCCGGCAAGCCACCTTTCCGGCTCGCTTTCAACTAATCGCTGCGATGAATCCTTGCCCTTGCGGCTACCTGAGTGATCCGCAGGGCCGCTGCCGCTGCACCCTTGACCAGGTGCAACGCTACCGAGCTCGAATCTCCGGTCCCCTGCTTGATCGTATCGACCTTCAGGTAGAAGTCCCGCCGGTCCCTCAATCTTTGCTGATGTCGGCACCCAGCGAGCCGATTCCCAGCAGCGAAACCGTACGGCAACGAGTCACCGCCGCCCACCAGCTTCAACGGCAGCGCGCAGGCAAGCTCAACGCCGTGTTGACGACTAAAGAAACCGAGCACTACTGCCCTTTGCCCGCAACGGCCAAACGCCTGCTCGAAACGGCTATCGAGCGCTTTGGCTTATCGGCTCGGGGATATCACCGTATTCTGAAACTGGCGCGTACGATCGCCGATTTGGATTCGGCTGCCGAAATTGACGCCCGTCACATCGGTGAAGCTATTCAATACCGGCAATTAGATCGGCGCTCACCGAGTTAAGCGGCGTTTGTATCCCAACGGGTTTGAAACAGCCTGTGGATAAATAGGCGCTAACCATTATAGACTGGCTCACTCGTCGCGCCTCCGTTGCCCGCTGACTCTGCGGGCAAATCGATTAATATTTAGTTAACGTGTATAGGGTTATCTGTGAACTTGTGGCAACTGTGTCTCGCCCATTTAGAAGATCGCCTCCCTGAACAGGAGCTGAACACTTGGGTGCGCCCATTGCAGGCGATTGAAAACGAAAGCTGCTTGCGTTTACTGGCCCCCAACACCATCGTTAGGGATTGGATACATCAACATCTGCTGACTGTACTGACAGAAGCCGTGGCCGACGTTCGCGGCGGACAGCCATTGGCTGTTATTGTGGAAGTCGGCAGCATGAATGTATCCAAACCCCTCAAACTCATGTCTGCTGACCGGATAGAAGAGCCTGCGGTTACAGAATCCGCCGCTTTTGTTTACGGAAATAAACTCAACGCTGATTTCAACTTTCGCTCTTTCGTGGAGGGCAAGTCCAACCAGCTAGCCTACGCCGCTGCCAAGCAGGTTGCCGAAAATCCAGGTGATGCTTACAACCCACTGTTCATCTATGGTGGCGTCGGTCTGGGCAAAACTCACTTGATGCATGCCGTCGGCAACAACATGTTGGAGCGAAAACCCAAAGCTCGTGTCGTGTATCTAAACTCAGAACGTTTTGTCGGCGACATGGTTAGGGCACTGCAACGCAACAAAATTAACGAATTTAAGACCTTCTACCGAAGCCTGGACGCTCTGCTGATTGACGACATTCAGTTCTTTGCCGGTAAGGATCAATCTCAGGAAGAGTTCTTTCATACCTTCAACTCTCTACTTGAAGGCCAAAAACAAATCATCCTTACCTGTGATCGTTATCCCAAAGAAGTCGCCGGACTGGAAGAACGCTTAAAGTCCCGCTTTGGCTGGGGTCTGACCGTTGCCGTTGAGCCTCCCGAGCTGGAAACACGTGTTGCCATTTTGATGAATAAAGCCGAGCAATCCGGTATATCTCTACCCAGTGAAGTGGCTTTTTTGATTGCTAAACGTATCCACTCCAACGTAAGAGAACTGGAAGGTGCTCTGCGCCGCGTGATTGCCAATCATCGCTTCACCCATAAGCCGATTACCTTAGATTTCGCCAAGGAATCGCTAAAAGACCTGCTAACCTTGCAAGATAAGCTGGTTACCGTAGAAAACATCCAGAAAACGGTGGCGGACTATTTCAAGATTCGGGTGGTGGATTTACTTTCGCCTCGACGTACTCGATCATTAGCCAGGCCCAGGCAACTAGCGATGGCGCTGTCCAAAGAATTAACCACCCATAGTTTGCCAGAACTCGGTAATCTTTTTGGTGGACGGGATCATACAACCGTGCTGCACGCCTGTCGAAAAGTGCAGGAATTACGCGATACAGACGTTCGTACCAAAGAAGATTATCAAAACCTACTTCGGTCACTTTCTGGTTAAAAATCATTTAATTAATCAAACACGGTTGTGTTGATAACTTTGCGTTAACCATTGTGGATAACTTGTTATCAAGCTAGGTATAACTTAAAGATGGTAATTTTATGCACATTAGAACACATTGGAACAACAGCTTATCCACAGCTAACCACTGTACTTTTTTGTGACGTAACTAGCTTGATTTATATCTAATTAACTCGCTTATCCAAAGAAATTTCTGACATAATAATAACAGTAATAATATTATTAAATATTTATTTATATTGGAGCTAGGTTGTCATGAGACTGGACATGTCACGGGATGAATTACTACGACCTCTACAGTCCGTAATGGGGGTCGTCGAAAAACGCCAAACCATGCCAATTTTGGCCAATATCCTGATGGTTTATCGTGACGATACACTGACCATCACTGCTTCCGATCTAGAAGTAGAAATGATTGCCCAAACGACGATTGTCGGTGGAAGTGAAGGCGAAATTACAGTTTCCGGACGAAAACTGATGGACATCTGCCGAAACTTACCCGAAGGGTTACCGGTGTCTTTACATACCCGTGGTGACCGCTTGTATATCCAATGCGGCGGTAGCCGTTTTAATCTGGCTACTTTACCTGCGGCGGATTTCCCCGCGTTTGCTAACATGAACGATGTTCTGGAATTCTCGCTTACCCAGACGAATCTTAAGAAGCTCTTACAAAATACAAGTTTTGCTATGGCGCAACAGGATGTACGCCACTATCTCAATGGTTTGCTGATCGAGTTCAGATCATCGATTATGCGAGCCGTCGCTACCGATGGTCACCGACTCGCGCTTTGTGATGCGCCAATCAAAACAGAATTCACCCAGATGCGCCAAGTGATTGTCCCTCGTAAGGGCATTCTAGAGTTGTTACGTTTGTTAACAGACAGTGATGATGCGGTTTTGGTGCAGCTGGGTACTAACCATATACGGATTAACTTAGGCCAAGTCCGCTTCACTTCAAAATTGCTCGAAGGGCGGTTCCCTGACTACGAAAGGGTGATACCTAAGTCAGCAGACAACCAATTGGTAATTAATCGCCAAATGTTACGTCAAGGTCTGGCCAGAGCAGCCATCCTGAGTAACGAACGTTATCGTGGCGTACGGTTAACTCTCGCTAGCAAAGGACTGACGATGACTGCTCATAATGCAGAGCAGGAACAGGCTGAAGAAGAAATTGAAACTCGTTATCAGGGTGAGTCCCTGGAGATTGGGTTTAACGTTAATTATCTGATGGAACCACTCGGTATTCTGGATAGCGAAGAAGTTAGTTTAAAATTCACCGGCCCTAACGGAAGCTGCATCATCACCACAGCGGAAGGGCCAAGCAGTAAACACGTAGTGATGCCCATGCGGTTATAGCGCAGCTCAGGAACATGCTGCTCAAATCAATATCGGCCAAAAATTTCCGCTGTTTTACCTCGCTTGAGACCGAGTTTGATTCATCGTCGGTAACCGTTATCTCCGGCCCCAATGGCAGCGGAAAGACTAGTTTTTTAGAAGCGATTTATTTTTTGAGCCGGGCACGGTCGTTTCGTACCAATCATCGTGAGTCTTTGCAGCAACAAGGCAAAGGCGAAACCTGGGTTTACGGTGAAGTGCTTAATGACCGGCAGCTTCATCGTATGGGTATAGGCTACGATCAAAAAAAGTTAACAGCCCGACTGGATGGCGAATCTGTCACCAGCGTAGCGAATATGGCAGCCACACTGGCTGTTCAGGTTATTGATCCGCAAATCCACTTACTAACGTCTGGCGGACCGAACTACCGCCGCCGTTATTTAGATTGGGGCGTGTTCCACGTGGAACACACGTTTATTTCGAATTGGCGTCGTTTCGAGCGCGCGCTGCGACAAAGAAATACGGCATTGCGCGCCAATGCCGCAGAAAAAGAAATTAGAGCCTGGGATGGTGAATTATCATCCGCAGCAGAAAACATCACTCTAGCGAGAGCTCAGCATACCGAAGAAATTCAATCACAGCTGAAAGCGCTAAGTTCCAGGTTGCTGGGTGATATGGAGATCACTCTCAGCTACTCTCGAGGTTGGTCCAAAGGCATTAGCTTTGAAGAATCGTTGGAACAAAACATCGACGGGGACAGGCTGACGCGGCAAACGCGATACGGACCACAACGAGCCGATTTGGTTATCGGCATTGCTGGGCAGCCTGCGAACGAATATCTGTCTCGGGGGCAAGCTAAACTATTGGGCATCTGCCTGGTGCTTACCCAGTTAAAATGTGTCGAGACGTTTATCGGGAAAAGTATATTGCTGCTTGATGACCTGGCATCTGAGCTGGATGATGAATACCTCGGTCGGATTATGGCTATCCTCGAAGAAACCCCGTCGCAGCGATTCATGACGGTGCTTGATCCCAAAGCGTTTGATAATAAGTTGACGGCGGATTGCCAAAGGTTCCACGTGGAACAAGGGAAAATCCGTTTGGTGGTATAATACCCTTTTACCCAAGGAAGACTGCCGCATGAGCTCTGACCCTACCTATACATCCACCAATATCAAAGTTCTAAAAGGCCTGGATGCGGTCCGCAAACGCCCGGGTATGTATATTGGCGACACCGATGACGGTACCGGCCTTCATCACATGGTGTTCGAGGTGGTAGACAATGCTATCGACGAAGCCCTGGCCGGCTACTGCACCGAAGTTAAGGTTTTTATTCATGCGGATGAGTCGATCACCGTAATCGATAACGGTCGCGGCATCCCGGTTGATATGCATGCAGAAGAGGGGGTGTCTGCGGCAGAAGTGATTATGACTGTATTACACGCGGGCGGTAAGTTCGACGATAACTCCTACAAAGTTTCGGGCGGGTTGCATGGCGTGGGCGTCTCCGTGGTAAATGCCTTGTCAGAAACCTTGGACTTGACCATTTACCGAGACGGCAAGATTTATCACCAGGAATATCACGGCGGGTTTCCTGCTTATCCACTTAAAGAAGTGGGGACAACTAAGCAGCGGGGAACCACCCTACGTTTCAAGCCTAGCCGCGAAACCTTTACTAATATCGAGTTCCACTATGATATTTTAGCTAAGCGATTGAGAGAATTATCTTTTCTTAATCCAGGCGTCAAAATCATCTTAAAAGATGAGCGTGTGGAGCGTGAAGCTACTTTTCAGTACGAAGGCGGGATCAGTGCGTTTGTTGAGCATCTCAACAACAAGAAGACCCCAATACACCCCAGCATCTTGCACTTTCGTTTGAAAAAAGACTTGGTTGAGGTTGAGATCTCCTTACAGTGGAATGACTCCTACCAGGAAAACGTTTTTTGTTTTACCAACAACATTCCGCAAAAGGATGGCGGCACACATTTAGCCGGTTTCCGTTCCGGGCTGACTCGCACGGTCAATTCGTACATTGAAAGCGAAAACCTGATGAAGAAAGACAAGCTTGCGTTGGTCGGTGACGACGCTCGCGAAGGCTTAACGGCGGTGATCTCGATCAAACTGCCGGACCCAAAATTTTCATCGCAAACCAAAGATAAACTGGTTTCTTCCGAGGTAAGAGGGTCGGTGGAGGCGGTAGTTTCTGAGAAGCTGCACGAGTTTCTGATGGAACACCCTAACGAGGCCAAAGTTATCGCCGGCAAAGTGGTCGAAGCCGCCAGAGCGCGCGAGGCAGCGCGCCGCGCCAGAGACCTGACTCGCCGCAAAGGTGTTTTGGACATCGCGGGTTTGCCAGGAAAGCTGGCCGACTGCCAAGAGAAAGATCCTACCCAATCAGAAATTTTTCTTGTCGAGGGTGATTCCGCCGGCGGCTCCGCCAAACAGGCGCGTGATCGCCGTACTCAGGCTATCTTGCCGCTTAAAGGTAAAATCCTCAACGTAGAGAAAGCGCGGTTTGACAAGATGCTGGCCTCAATGGAGGTAGCGACGCTTATCACCGCCTTGGGTTGCGGGATCGGTAAGGATGATTTTAATGTCGACAAGCTGCGCTATCACCGCATCATTATCATGACCGATGCCGACGTTGACGGCTCACATATTCGCACCTTGCTGCTAACTTTTTTCTACCGTCAAACCTTCGAGTTGATTGCGCGAGGTCATATCTATATTGCTCAGCCGCCGCTGTATAAGGTTAAAAAAGGCAAACAAGAACAATATGTTAAAGATGATGCAGCGTTGGGGCGTTATTTGCTGCAATCAGCACTGGATAGCTCGGCGCTGCACGTAGCGGCAGACGCACCGGCGTTAAGTAGCCAGGCACTGGAAACGTTAGCTCGCAATTATCAACAAGTGGAGCAGACGATTGCCCGGTTGGCGCGACAATATGACGAGCTGATACTCGAACAATTGGTCTATTCGCCAAAAGTTACCGATGAGCTGCTAGCCGATACCCATGGAATCGAGACTTGGGCTAAGGATGTGGTGGGTCGATTGAATGCCGAGCAGCGCAATGGCCAGGGTTATGCTTTGAGCAGAGCGGATGCCGACGGTATCGTGTTTAATCGGTTGCGCCATGGCGTACCAACCGGGGTGCGCTTACCCAGGGAGCTTTTTAATTCAGCGGAATACCGCAGTTTCTTGGCGCTTGGGGATCAGCTGGATGGGCTTATTGCGGAGGGCGCGTATGTTGCCAGAGGCGAAAAGCGTTATCCCGTGCGTAGTTTTAAACAAGCGCTCAATTGGTTTATGGAAGAAGGCAAGCGCGGTCAGACTATCCAGCGCTACAAAGGCTTGGGCGAAATGAACCCAGACCAGCTGTGGGAGACCACCATGGAGCCGTCTACCCGCCGGTTGTTGCAAGTCACTATCGAGGATGTGGTGGCCGCTGACGATGTATTCACCACGTTGATGGGTGACCAGGTGGAGCCAAGACGAGAGTTCATTGAACGCAACGCGCTTAAGGTGAGTAATCTCGATATTTAAATTCGTTTGCTTCTGAATTTTTCTGAACTAATGCAAAACCCGTGATCTCACGGGTTTTGCATTTCTAGGGGGCTAACAGCGCTGCCTGCGAAGACATGCTTACTTGTAAGCGGACATTTTTGTGGACAAAATATTTTGATGTGGAATAATAATTTTTTGAAATATAAAGATATTTAATTAAATTATAGCCAGACATTTTGGCGGACAAAATAGTGTCGAAGAATCTACTAGAAATAACTCACCGAGTCGAAACGGATCGCTTCGGCCCCTTTCTTTTTCAGATGGGAATTGCGCCGATGGAGGTCGAACCGGCTTTGTTGCGTGTGGCAGACGCCCATACACGTTTCGTGGCTTCTCCGCTTGCTCAAGTGGCCAGCCGTCTGGATAAAGAGGTGGTGATCAGCAGTGTATTCGGCACCAACACCATTGAAGGCGGCACGCTAACCGAAGATGAAACGGCCAGTGCTCTGATCCTCGATCCTAGTCAGGTGAGAGAGGTCGAGCAAAGGCGTGCGCTCAACATCAAAGCCGCCTACGATCTGTCGCAAAAGGCCGCCAGTACGCCCCATTGGTCCCTGACGTTCGATTTTGTCGTCGAATTGCATCGTCTCGTCACCCACGAAATCCCTCACCCAGATAATCGCCCCGGCCTCATGCGGGACAACCCTAAATCCCGCGTAACCGTTGTTGGCGATGAGATCCACGGTGGCCGTTACAAGCCGCCTCAATACGGCAAGGATATTCAGCGGTTGCTGGAGGCGTTAATTGCCTGGCATGAGGAGCTAGTGACTGCTGATATACCGGTGCTGATCCGTGCGCCGCTAATGCACCTCTATTATGAATTGATTCATCCCTTCTGGGACGGCAATGGCCGCGTTGGGCGCATCATCGAAGCCACGTTACTTCAGGCGGCGGGTTATCGTTATGCCCCGTTTGCGCTGGCTCGCTATTACCTCACTAACATCGATACCTACTTCACACTTTTCAACACCTGTCGTAAGGCGGCCGAAAAGGGCCAGGCTGTCCCCAACCAAGCTTTTGTCGCCTTTTATCTTGAAGGTATGCGTATCACGATTAACAGCTTGCATGATCGTGTCAACGGCATGGTAGCGATGCTGCTGTATGAGAGCAGTATTCGCCGTGCACTGGACGATAAAAAGATCAACGCCAGGCAGTACACCATTGTGTCCCAGCTACTCGACAGAGGGCGGATGCTAGCTCTTGACGAAATTCGCCAGATGCCTTGGTACACCAGCCTTTACCTCAAGCTCAACGACAAAACCCGCCAGCGCGACCTGCATCGCTTGCGAGAAATGGAGCTGGTATTCCTCGATACCAACAACGCCCTTTGGCCTGGTTTTATTCGGCCTAAGAATATTAAGCCGCTAGGGTGATGAAACTGTTTAAGATATTGTATGCTGAGCAAATAACGTCGGCGACGAACAAGAGCAGCGGCTTCTTAGTGAAGCCAAGGGGCGCAGCCGCTCACAAAAGCGGAGCGCCCTTACCATATCAGACTTCGATAGCTTTAGTGATGACCAGGTTTTCGACAGGCACGTCATCGAAACCGCTGCTGCGGCCGGTCTTAACCTTATCCATTTGATCAACAATCTCGCTGCCGGCGACTACTTTGCCGAACACGGCATAACCCCAGCCGCTGGGCGACTCTGCTTTGAAGTTGAGGAAGTCGTTGTTGGTGGTGTTGATGAAGAACTGGGCGCTGGCGGAGTGAGGCGCGTTGGTGCGGGCCATGGCCACAGTGTAGTGGTCGTTTTTGAGGCCATTATTGGCTTCGTTCTTAATGGGGTCTTTGGTGGATTTTTGTTTGAGCCCGGGCTCAAATCCACCGCCTTGCACCATGAAGTTTTTGATAACCCGATGGAATATCGTGCCATCGTAGTGGCCACTGCGCACGTAGCTGAGGAAGTTCTCAACGGTGATGGGGGCGTTAACGTCGTCCAGTTCGAGTCGGATCGCACCTAAGGTGGTTTGTAGCTCTACGATTTTTGTCACGGTTATTTCTCCAGGGTGGCTTTTTTGATTACGACAGGTTGCACGGGAACATCCCTGTGCGGGCCTTTTTGTGTGGTTTGAACTTTACGGATTTTATCGACAACGTCCATGCCTTTCACTACTTTGCCAAAGACGGCGTAGCCATGGCCGTCCGCTGCTTGCGCGACATCCAGCATGGCGTTGTCCGCGACGTTGATATAGAACTGAGAAGTGGCGGAGTCTGGGACGCTGGTGCGGGCCATGGCGACGCTGCCACGGATGTTATTCAGGCCGTTGCGACTTTCCAGTGGGATCGGCGGCCGGACGGGTTTTTCTGTCATGTCGGGTGTCATGCCGCCGCCCTGGATCATGAAATCTTCGATCACACGGTGAAACACAGTACCGTTGTAGTGGCCGGCTTTGACGTATTGGATAAAGTTGTCGACGCTTTTTGGGGCTTTGGCCGCATTGAGCTCGATGA
>k87-904103_pt1 | contig 11235 bp, 18 predicted proteins | sample MGYA00084030_6733316 | MGnify analysis MGYA00084030 | reverse complement strand
GGCGCCGCCGCCGTCAACTGGCACGCGACTACGTCGCCTATGGGATCATGACCTCCGAGGAGTACGAGTGGTCCCTGCAACTGGCCCCGCTATGGGTCCGCTTTATCCTCTGGCTGGAACGATCATGAAGCGCAGCGCGGCAGAGCGTCTTTACCGCTGGGCCAAGTTCCACCGGACCAGTTCAGAAGGCTTGCTAGAAGCGTCGCGACGTGCGATGCAATTGGGCAGGCTCGAGGCCGGCAAGGCACTCAAAGAGGCGGCAGCGATGGTCTTCGACGACGAGATGGCGACGACGCTCCGGAACGCGGACCAGATTTGCCACGAGATCGACAACCCGCCGCCGGCACCTCCGGCCCCGAAGATCGACACACGAAACCTTAACTGAGAGGGAAACACCAATGTTCGAGAACCAAATGCAGCGCGCGGCCGGCCCCGACATACGGGACCTGATCGAGCGCGTGGCCAAAGAGCACGGACGGATCGTCAGCACGTCGGAGCTCGGCCCGATCGCGGTAGCGGCGGCCCGCGTCGACGGTCGCCTCGCCGTGACACACGACGGGCTCGGATTCGTTTTCATTCCCGACGATCCGCGCGGCGTCACCTCGATCAGCGCCGAGACCGTCGACGCATTGCTGCGCCGCTGGGAAGGCCGCATCAGTCTCGAGCCGAACCCGGGCTATCGCGCCCAGACCCGCCGCTGCGCCGCAGACCTGCAAGGCGTGCTTGCCGGCGTTCCCGTGTCGGAGCTCGACCAATGAGCGGCGTACCGAGCAACGGCAAGGGCTGGAATGACCGAGGAGCGCGCGACGTCAGCGCGCAGTCAGACGGCATGCTTTACGACCGTCCCGAACCGCGCTACGTCGGGATGACCGACTTCATGGCCCTCCTGAAGCGCTTCGACGACTTCGAGGCCGAGGAGCTGGCGCGCCGAAAAACGGGCTCGCACAAGTCGGAGGAGCGCTTGCGCGAAAGCATCGAGCGCCTCTGGGCCGTGTACGCGCAGCGTTTCGAGCGCGTGTTTGGTGAGCGCATGGGCAAGATCGCAGAGGAGGCCATGGAGCGCGTCGTGGTGGCAACGCGCCAAATCGGCGACACGCTGGTAAACTTGCGCGAAAAGGCCGAAGAGACGCGCAAGAAACTCCAGGAGTTGCAGGACGAGGTCCGGTCGACGAACCCGGACAAGCCTGGGATGCTCCAGCTGATTCACCCGCATCACAAGCAACTCGGCGACCACGAAAACCGGCTGGTCGAGATCGAGAAGCACACGCGGAGCAGCGCGGTCGGCCGCGACTTGATCAACCAGGACCGCCGGATCGCCGCGCTCGAGACGGCGTTGCAGGTCAGAGCCGAGCAGTACAAGATCAAGGTCGAAGCGGACCAGACTCCAGAGCAGGCCGCCGACGCTTTCGGATCGCAGCCATGGGACGCGAACGAGAGCAACACAATGCGGGCGCTTTGGGAGATCCGCAAAGAGGCGTTTATGCGCGGGCACGAGCGCGCGCAGTCCTATTACAGGAACGCGAAAGAGTGCGAGGTGAAGCCATGAAGGAGCTCGAGATCGAGATCCCGACGACTCCGGATGTCGAGGAGCTGGCGGCCAAGCGGGTCACGGCCAAGCCTGACGCCAGGGCCACTCCAGTCGGCTACCAGAACCGCAAGGCGAGGCGCCGCTACGATGCGGTAAAGAAGCGCGCCGACTTTCAAGCGTTCCGAAAGCGGTTCCGCAAGGTCCAAAAGGAGTTCGGCACAGAGGCGGCCATGGTCCTGGTCAACGGAGGGCGCAAAAAGTGATGACGTACGATTACCTGGACACTGTTACGGGGAAGACCCACGAAGTGATGCAGAGCATCAAAGCGGAGTGCTTTACCCACTACAACCCGACAACTGGGCTTTGGTCGCGCATCGCCCCAGGCTACAGCGGCGGGACGGCCAACGACCACCCGGTAAAGCGCCTCATCTCCGGAGCTCCAGGGTTCAATCTGATCCCGGGCGAGTCCGGCGGGTGGGGTTCCGAGGGCTACTCGAAGCCCGAGAACTTCCGCAAGGCCGAGGCCAAGCTGGGGCACAAGGTCAGGCGGCAGCTGTGAGGGTCTGTCACAAGGCGCCCGCCGGCTGGGAGTGCTCGCGCAACGGCGGCCACGACGGTCCGTGTGCGGCGTCCCGCGCCCGTGTGCGCACGAAGGCAGACGGCTGCTACATCGAGGGCCCCGCAGACGACATGTCTGATCGGTACAACGCGACGACCTGGCAAGGCCGGTTCACGATCGCGCCTGGGCCTGACGGCGAGGATCGTCTTTACGAGTTCCAGAACAACAAGCGCAAATCCTCGCATGGAGAGCTGGCTCTTCCGGTATACGAATGGAACCGGGTCACCGACCCGGCCCTGTTGGAGCGCCATCTTGGCTACGCTCCTGCTCGGGAACAGCCGGCAGAGGCTCAGCCGGGACCGGAGCCGTGCAAGCGCTGCGGATCGACTGATGTGCGAGGCGACGGCGCCGCGCTGCTCGCAGCAAACCAGACGCTGCGCGAACCGGCCGGCGGAGACACGTTCTGCCGGTTCTGTGCTGGGCTCGCCATGCAAAACATCATCGACTCGGCCTGGAAGCTGGATGCGATCCCGACCGACGCGCTCATGCGCGAGCTCGCGAGGCGGTTCCTGTGAGCCGGCCGGACACGCTCTACCTCGACGACGAGGCGCCCCAGAAGTCTCGTTTCGAGGGCCGAGATCACCCGGCGCCAACCATGATCGTCAACCGTACCGACTGGGCCGCCGCGGCGAAGCCATTCGACGCCAAGCTGAGCCTCGAAACGGTCCAGGCCCTGGCGCAGCGCTTCGAGATCGACCGCTACCACAGGGCCACGTTGGGCGTTCCAACGCTGGCCGATCTGGCCTTCGACTTGAAGGGCCGGACCCCGGTATTTGTCGAGGAGCCACACATCCCGCGTGGATCGATTTGGTGGATGGCCGACATGCTGCCGGTTGTGCTCCTGGCCCCGGACCTGTACCGTGCCTGCCTGGACCTGGATCGCGAGCGGCTGATCGACGAAAGGACGGATTGACGTGCCCGGTCTGGGCCGAGAAGCCGTGAGCTGGGCCGCCTTCGACGAGGAGACAGCTCGCCAGCGCCAGGTCTGGACGCATCGTCTGGAGCTCTGGCAGCTCGAGGTAGTGTCGACGCGTTGCAGCTGGCAACTCTGGCCGTCGAAGGCGACCAAGCTTTGCTACCAGCTCGCGCTGGCCGAGCGCGAGATCTGCGAGGCCACGTTGGCCGCGCTGCCGCGCCCCGAAACGCCGAACCCCGGTCACCTCTGAGAGGGCCGGGGCTGCGGGTGAGAGGCGGCTGGTCAAGAGGTAGGTGGTCGGTCGCAGCGCTCCGGTTTCCCGGTCTGGGCGCCTGGCCCCTTGCTTTGTCTCGTCTTCGGCTCTCATCCATGTAGAACGGCGCGGCTCGGCGGGCCTTAAACTAAATCGTACGTGACACTCCGGGCGGGCCGGCCCAATAAGGGCACTGTCAGGACCGGGCCCACCCTCCCTCAGGGCCAGTAGGCTAGCGTCGGCACGACTCGCCCCCGGAAGGGGTTCCCGGCTAGCCAAGGGGACGTAGCAGAGACGGTTTTGAACCCTCTAGTTCTACGTGGAGCCCCGCCCAAGTGTTCGTTTACGTAATCACCAATCTTGTCTCGGGCAAGCGGTACGTCGGCAAGGCAAACATGCCGGCGACCCGCTGGACCGCGCACAAGACGGTGGCTCGACAGGGAGCCGAGACCCCGCTCTACCGCGACATGCGGCAGCACGGGATCGAAGCGTTCTCGTTCGAGGTCGTAGAGGAGTGCTCGAGCGAGGCCGAGTCGTACGACGCCGAAAGGCGCTGGATCGCTCGGTTGGGAACCACTGACCCCGCGGTCGGGTACAACCTGACCAGCGGCGGCCAAGGTCTGACGGGAGCCTCCGAGGCTACCCGGCGGAAGATGTCCGAGGCCAAGAGGGGAAAGGCGCAGCCGGCTGAGCATATCGCGAAGCGCGTAGCGTCGATCGCCGGCAACGGCAAGAAAGCTGCGGTACTCACCCGAGTGCTGGAGCTGCACGGGCAAGGGCTGAACCAGCACCAAATCGCGGAGGCCGTGGGTCGCACCCAGCAACGGGTCAACCAGCTGCTCAAAGAGGCCGGGATCGTGGCTAAAAACCACCAGGGCCGCAAGTACACGTCGGCTGAGAACGAGCAGACGCTTCGGGATTCTCTAGCCTTGCGAGCGCAAGGCGAGTCCTACGAGGCGATCGCCAAGCGCTTGGGGCGCAGTTCGCAGACGATCCACTCCATGCTGAAGAAGCACTTTGGGCTCCCCAAGAGCTCATGCAACACATGAGCTCTGCGCTCTAAGTATAGGAGATCGTTATGCCTTCTTTCGAGGATAAGTTTCTCAAGAAAAACTTCATGGATCCCGGCGACTTGACGCCGATGGCGTGCCGGAAGTCCAAGGTCCTCCAGCTGGCCAAAAAGCCGAAGATGGACGGTAAGAGCATCGCCGAAGCCGCGATCTTCGACGGGCCCCAGGGCTGGTCTTACACCTACTCGGCCGCGAAGGCCGTTGCGGACCAGACCGATCGAGGCGCGTCGGATTACGGCGAGTTCGTCTCGAACTTCGGACGCTACCACGGGCACGTTCGCCTGGACGCCTTCGACGTGGCCCAGGGCCAAACGAACCGAGGCGCGTACCTTCGCCAAATCGGCGAGTCGATGACGAACGCGGTCAAGAGCTTCGGCAGCATCGCTGCGTACAAGCTCATGGGCCCGGTCGGTGGAGCCGTGGCGCAGATCTTGACCCTGAACGCTGGCGGCACCGCTGGCGAGCTCACGGTTACGGCCCGCGGCGACTGCTTGAACGTCACGGCTGGCATGATCTTGCAGGCCGCACCCGAGTCTGGTGCCGCCGCCACGACTCCCCGGGCTGGCCTGGGCTACGTGATCTCCGTTATGCCTGACGGCCACGCCGACACGTCGCAAATCAAGGTCGCGACCTCTGAAGCGCTACGCCAGGCCGGCACGGCGGGCGGCCCCTCGGGCTGGGCCAACTCGGATTTCTTGTTCCGAAACGGCGATATTGCGGCCGCGACCGACCTGAGCGACAAGCAGATTCGGTCCCTCCAGGGCTGGATCACGCTGGTCGCCGCGGAGGATACCTACAACGGTGTGGTCCGGACCCAGGACGCGCGGCTTTCGGGCAACCGCCTGATCGCGGCGACCACGGCCGGCATGTCGATCACGGATCGATGCCTCTTGCTGATCTCCGAGTGCAACTCGGCGAGCGGCGCCGAGGATATCGACTACATCGCGCTCGGCCCGCGCACGTACCAACAGCTCCTCGACGAGGCCCGCACCTACGGGCGCCTCGAGATGGGCATGAACGAGAAGCTGGGCGTGGGCGGAGTCAAGCTCCAAACCGTGGTGGGCGAGGTCCTGGTGATCTCCGACTCCCACGTCAAGGAAGCGGACATCTGGGCCCTGACCTCCGAGAACCTCCGGATCTACAACTCCGACGGGTTCCCGGCGCTCGACGTGGTCGGCGGCGGCCAAATCCTGAAGTCCGAAGGCTCGGCCGGATACTTCATCCGGTTCCACGCCTTCTCCTCGGTGACTGTCAACGGTCGCCCCTGGGACTTCGGGCGCTGCAACTCCGGCAACTGACCGCGTCTTTGCTGGCTCGCCATCTTGGGTTGGGTGGCGAGCCGGCTCAATTTTGATCGAGATCGGAGCCATGCGGGCCCCGGTTCTCCAGTGAGGACCCCTACGTAGGGTCTGAGGCGAAAGGGTACTACCATGCTTCGATTCGTTTTTCCGCGTCTGTTCGGCAACTTCAAAGAGGGCGCGATCGTCCATGCCAAGTTCGTCACTTCCGGCACCGGGACCGGCGTGACGTTCGCGCTCAAGTCCTCGAGCGCTGGCGAAAACTGGCCCATGACGCTGGCGCGCACCGGCGTAGGGCTTTACTCGCTGACACTCGGCACGGCCACGAACCCGGTTTCTGGAGTCCGACAGCTGACCGTGATCGGAGACGGCAAGGTCTGCGCGCCCGCTGCGCGCGGGGGACTTAGGTTCGTTCCGGCTGCCGCGGTCCACATCACGGAGTCGACGGGCGTCGTAACGCTCCGCTCGTGCACCGCTGCCGGCGCGCTGACAACGGACATCGTCGACGCGGCCGACGAGGTGCATTTCACGCTGTACGCTGGGAAGTGATCGACATGCGGAAAGCGCTCTCAGTGATCGCGATCGCGCTCTGCTCCGGGTGCGACGACCAGACGATACGGGACAATTTCGTCCCGTATTTCCTGTGCTCCTACCTGCCGATGTGGATGGGGGACTGCCAAGATCAGGCCGTGATCGACAAGGCGCAAAGCGTGCTCGAGCATGGCCTCGTAGACGCCAGCGTGATGTGCTCCGGAAACGTTGTGATCGCAGGGTCGTCGACAGCATTCGCGTACGACGCAAAAAAGCTGATCGATGGGTCTTCGGTGCAGACGGCCAAGCACGCGACGAACGCCCAGTCGGATACCGCGTTCTGCGGGCGCTCAGAGGCGTGCTCTCAGACGTTTCAGGTGAAGACGATGCAGCTCACTGCATACGAGACAGACTTTTCTGTAGCCGGCGGGCATCTTACCGTCACGCCTCAGAGCCCGGCGTCACCGGTGGTCGTTGACCTCGGAGCATCCTGCACCGGCTTCAACCTCGAAGCCTTCGGAGTCGAACCATGAGGCGAACGCTCCTGCTCCTATCCGCGCTGCTCGCGTGCTCGGCCCAGCAAAGGGCCGAGACGGCGCGGGCCGCCGCCGTGTTTGCGTGCGAGGTCGGCGTCCTGGCGCCTTACCTGCCAGACGCGCTCGACGCTGCCGAGTTGGTTGGCGAGGTCGTGACGGGCCAAGCTGACCTCGGGCTGGCCCTGGCCAGGCTCGGCGTGCCGGTCCGGGACATTCCGGGCCTGCTCCTGGCCTTCAATTCGTGCTTCGCCCCTCTGGACCTTGAGCCGCTACCGGTCGAGGTCCAGCAAACCCGCATCGTGGCGCCGCCTCCGGCCTACGGGAACAAAATCCTATGAGCTGGCTCAAAACCAACTGGCGTACCGTCGCTCTGGCCGTTTCCGTGACCTTGAACGTGCTCGGCTCCGGTGGTGTGATCCCGCCGGTCTTCGCAAAGGCGTTCAGCGCCGGTCTGGGCGCGTTGATCGGAGGCCCATGAGCTCCGAGCGGCCGAGCAGGCCCAGCCGTCCACCGGCTACCGCGGCAGAGAAGCTCTCGATCCCGCTGCTCGTCCTGTTCATTGCGGGCGGGATCGAAATGCGGGTCACGATCGGCAAGCTCGAGGCCAACATGGTCGCTCTTGAGCGAGCCACCGAGCTACGTGTAGCCAGGCTCGAGCGCGCGCTGGGTTTCTAGCCGCTTGGGCCGTGTCACATCGGCCCCGAATCACCAATGAGCCGACAGGAGGTCAGCGGTGATGAAAAAGAGCGTGATGGCGATGGGCTTGGGTCTTCCGGCCGAGGAATCGGCAGAGGACGACGACCTGATCGACATGGAGGGCGGAGAGGACCCCGCGGCGACCGAGGCCGACGTGGCCGAAGACCAGGCCATTGACGCCTTCCTGGACCCCGAGGCGGACCCTGAGACGCGTCGCGAAGCGTTCAAGCGGGCCGTGTCGCTCTGCGCCAAGCGCGGCGCGTACTGAGTCCCAATGGCAGCTACCAAGACCAGGCTGGAACTCCGCAACGCGATTGTTTCCGGCGCGTCGATCGACGGGCAGACCGGAGCGGGCGGGCGGCATCCTGCCTCGACGCTGAACGAGGCGATCAACACGCACATCGAATCGATCCGCTCGCTGGTCCGCGACAACGGAGGAGCTGGGTTCCGGCTCCTGAGCTCCATTTCGCCGATCCCGGCCGCGACGGCAAGCGAAGACTTCATCGAAGTTCCATGGCCGACCGACGCCGAGGAAGTGTTGAACGTCGACGTTTTCACGAACCACGGCGGGTCGAAATGGCAAGCGCTCGATCCCGCAGACTGGGGCCAGCGCCGGAGCCTGAACTTCGAGCGGTCGTATCCCGACGGCGGGATCGGGTGGTGGGCTCCCAAGTCAATGCCTGAGGCGCGCGGCAGCGCGAGCGTTACGGCCGGCGTGGTTGCCCTGTTCCCGTCGACGCTGAGCGGCAACTACCGGATCGAATACGTCGAGCAGTGGACCCCGATGACCGACGACACGCACGTTTGGGCGTGCCACGCCGACTGGGCGCTTTGGGTCATCAATGCGATCATAATGGACATCACGAAGCGCGACAACAACAAGAAGGAAAACTACGCGCGCGCCGAGCGCTCGTTCCTTCGAGCCGAGCAGCGGATCATAGGCGCGTCGGGCCGCACCGGCCCCGGGCGCATCGTGCCCAAGCGCATGGGCGGGGAGTGGTTTTGATGGCGAGCAACGTCACGGCGCTGCGGCGCCCCGTCGATCCGGGCCTCGTCGAGTCGCTGCGCGAGACCCTTCGCCAGGTCGAGTCAGGCGAGACCGTCGGCGTCGTCTTGCTCGCGGCCGGCCTCGGTGGCTCGTACGAGTGCTTCAGCGCGGGCGACGCTGACCTAGGCCAGATCATGCTGGCCTTCGAGGCGTGGAAGTTCCGCCAGATCGCGGCGCGCGAGCTCACGAACGGCGGGCGCTGACATGGCACGACGGACCTCGATCCCGATCAACTTCGGCCGGAAGGATAAAACCGCGTCGAAGTTCGCCCCATTCGGCGTTCTCAAGTCCGCGAAGAACGCGCGACATCGAGAGCTCGGCGGGATCGGGGTGCGGAACGCCTACAACGCGCGCCCCATGACGTCCAAGGCCGGGACCGTCATCGCCTACGACCTCCACGAGTATCAGGGCCGACTCCTCGGGCTGGGCTCCGACGCTGGCGACGGATACGCGGCCCAGCTGTTCGAGTTCACCAACCTAGCTTCTGAGCGCTGGTACGACACGGGCGCAAGCATCTCCCCGTTTACCAACGCTCGAGAGGTCGCCGGCGTGCCCCAGGCCGAGGGCGGTGTACAGCACGCCGATTGCGCGAGCGGTGGAGGGTACACGTGCATGGTGTACCACACCGTAAACAGCGATGACACGTTCGTGGTCGTTGTCGACTCGACGACGAATCAGTCGATTCTGCGCCAAAAGCTGAACGTTACGGCTGTGCTCGGCACGTCATGCACGCTGGAACGCGCGTGTTTCGCCGGTGGGCATTTCTTCGTACAAGCGGTCCGAAGCAACGGCGAGATCAGGATCGTTGCCTTCGAGCCTGGAGTCGACACCGCGTTTGCCTTGTTCGCCACGCCGTCCGGGGCCGGAGCCGACGTTACTGCGATCGATCTAGTGCCGGTCACCAACGCGACCACAGCGCTGATCGCCACTGCGTTTGACCGCGGCGCGTCGTCTGACCTGAGCGTGATGGTTTTCCAGGCCAACGGGACGCAGCTTGGCTCGACGATAAACGTGGCCGGCACTACGACTGTAGATCTCTGGATCGACGCCGACCAGGCGGACAATACGATCTTAGTCTTTACCGTAGAGACGACGGACACGGCTGTTCTTCGCACGTTCAATTTCGCCACTGCGCTGATCGCTGGACCTACCGGCGTAGGGACTGGTGTTTCTGGAACCATGTGCCGGTTCCAGTCTGCTCCAGGCTTCGGCACGCAGGCTGGCGTGGCCTGCGGCGTCAACGATTCGGTGGGAGACTTCACTCTGGTGCTGCGCAGCTCGGACACGCACGCACTGATCTCGACCCGCAACATCCGTCAGTTTGCGCAAAAGACGCGCTTGTTTGCGGCCTCAGCGTCTACCGTGCCGTATTCGCTGGTCGTTGGCGGGACCGTCGGCTTCGACTCGACAACAAATGCGCTGCTGTATTTTAGCGACACGACGCTGCACACGATGACTAGAGACTTCCTGGTCGGAGTCTCGCACGATCCAACGACTCTGACCCATGACGCGACGACTGGCACCCTGGCGTGGCTCAGTGTTCACAACCCCGGCGTAGCGTCGCAAGGCGTGCCCGCTGTCACGCTGATAGACTTCAAGTCGACGGCGCGAGTCCAGGCCGTCAACTACGGCGGGCTTCGCTACTTTGCCGGCGCTACGCCTTGGGTCTACGACGGCAGGATCGCGGTCGAGTCGTGCTTCAACGAGGCCCCGTCGATCATCTCGCTGACCCCGTCCAATGCGGGCGGCAGCATGACGGCGCTGGCTCGCTACACCTACACGGTCCATTGGGAGTTCACTTTTGCCGACGGGTCCTATATCGAGAGCCCACTCAGTCTGCCAAAGTCGGTCACAATGGGAGCCGCAGACAATCGCGTCACAGTGCTAGCCTCGGGACCGCACAGCCTGAGAGTGGCCCTGGGCGCCATCTACGGCATGACGGCAACACTGGTTGTGAGTCGCACCGAGTGGAGCCCGTCGACGATCGACGTCACCACGGGTCTGCCAGGGGCTCAGTTCAGCCTGCTGCTACGCGCCCAACAGGTGGACATCAGCGGGCTGATCGACTCCGTGGGAAGGAACGAAACGATCATAGATCAGCTTTCCGACGTCGCGCTGAGCTCACAGGAGCCAGTCTACACGCAGGCGGATCGCGGTCAATTCTCTGGCTCGATCGAGCACAACGCGCCGCAGAGTTGCCGCTACATATCCGCGTCCGAGTCTCGGCTGCTGAACGGCGGTCTTCTGCGTCCATTCGAGGTCCAGATCAGCAAAGAGGCATTCCTAGGCCAGCCGTTTTCGTACGCCGAATTCACGAACTTCTTCGGCACAGTCTCTGCCGCCGTGCGGGGCGTCCACTCTTTGGACGGAACCAGCCTGGTGTTCGTGACAGATGACATTTACGCGCTCGGGGATGGCGCGCCGGATGACGATGGTAAAGGCGTGATCGGGTTGCCCCGGCGCATCCCTACGCCGAGCGGGCTAAAGGACTGGCGCAGCCTGCTCGAGGGACCAGACGGGCTCTGGTTCCAGCTCGACGATGACAAGCTGTTTCGCATGCCACGAGGCGCCGGATCGCCCGAGTGGCTGGGCTCCGACGTGCTCAAGCTTCTGCGCTCGTTTCCAACCATCTCGGCAGCTAGCCGGCACCGGGCCGACAACTGCGCTCTCTTTGCGGTCAACAACGTCGCGCTGACTGACGCCAGGATCATGGTCCGCGATTTCCTGTTCGAGTCGTGGC
>k87-599251_pt1 | contig 11281 bp, 11 predicted proteins | sample MGYA00084030_6733316 | MGnify analysis MGYA00084030 | reverse complement strand
GCAGGCCGTGCAGCTTGGTGGACTTGTCCAGCACCGAGTCCGGCGTCGCGAGTTTGCCGCAGTCGTGCAACCAGCTGGCGACCCGCAACTCGTACCAGCCGTCGTCGTCCAGTCCGAATTCCTTGAACAGCCCGGTGTCCTCGCAGACGTTCTTCGCGATCAACTCGGTCAGTAGCGGCACGCGCTGACAGTGCGCCGAGGTATGCGGGCTCTTGGCGTCAATCGCGCGGGCGATGGTCTTGATGAACGCATCGAGCAGGTTCTTCAGATCCTGCACCAGGATCTGGTTGTTCAGCGCGATCGCCGCGTAGGACGCCAGCGCATTGATCACCGGCGCCACCCGATCGCTGAACGGAATCACCTTGCCGGTGTCCGGCTCGCGGGCGTTGATCAACTGCAGCACGCCGATCACCTCGTCGGCATGATTCATCAGCGGGATGCACAACATCGACTGCGAACGATAGCCGTTGCGCTGGTCGAACTTCAGAGTTCCGGAAAAATCGAACTCGTCGGCATTGCTGTGAACGTCGACGATATTGATCATCTTCCGGGTGTTGGCGACATAGGCGGCCACCATCCGGTGGTTCTCGTTGCCTTGCTCATCCAGCAGCGGCACCGGTGGCAGGGTGATCGTTTCGCCGTCGACGCCGCCCTGCTTCAGGCCGAGCACATCGTTGCGCACCAGCGCGAACTTCAGCGCCGGCCGCGTCAGGTCGCTCTCGTCCATCAGGTACAGGGTGCCGCCTTCGGCGCGCGCCAGCCGCTGCGCTTCGTCGAGGATGCGCTCCAGCAGCAGGCTGGTCTTCGACTCGGCGGACAGTGTCACCAGCAACTGCCGCTGCTCCTCGGCCAGCCGCTGCTGGTCGATCGCCACCGCAGCAAAACCGGAGAGGAAGCTGGCAATATTCTCCGCGCGGCTGGGGAACGGCGTGATATTGCCATGCGCATCACGCGCGTTGATCAGTTGCAGCACGCCGACGGTTTCGTTGGCGCCGTTGACCAGCGGCACCGCCAGCAGCGACACACTGCGCGTCCGGTGCTTCTTGTCGAATTCGCGGGTGCCGGTGAAATCGAAGCGCGCCGCCGAGTAGACATCCGGCACATTGACCACTTTCTTGATCAGCGCCGCGTGGCAGGCAACATGCCGGTGATTTTCCTCACCGCCGGCATCGACCAGCGGCAACGGCGCGAACGGCACCTGCGCCTTGCCGTCGTGGCCCATGCGGATGCCCAGCGGCTCGTTGCGGATGATGGTGAAGCGCAGCGTGCGCGGCCGGACGCGACGATCGGCCACCTTGCTGTCGATCAGATACAGCGTGCCGCCCTCCGCCCGGGTGAGGCGCATCGCCTCGGCGACGATGGTGTCGCACAGGCGAAGGATCTCGCGTTCGGCAAACAGCTTGAGGGCGACGTCGAGCAACTGCCGGCTCAGGTCGCCGTCCCCGGCATCGTTTTGTGCGGCGGGCGTGTTCATGGTCGGGTCCCCGGAACAGTGCTGGCTCCGCGCGAATTCTGCGCGCTGGTCGGCATCATAGTCCGGCGAAGGCTGGCCGGGACACCGTGTAGAATGCCGCCCTCCCGCCAGCCGCCACGCGCCCGGAGGTCCTCATGTCCGGACCCACATTCAGACAACTCGAATCCGCCGCTGCCGGCACCAGCCTGGTGCTTGCCGACGCACTGGCCGCGCTGCGTTTCACCGCCGACGGCCTGGTGCCGGCCATCGCCCAGCAACACGACAGCGGCGAAGTCCTGATGCTGGCCTGGATGAACCGCGACGCACTGGAAGAAACCCTGCGCACCGGACGGGTTTGTTACTGGTCGCGTTCACGCGGCGCGCTATGGCGCAAGGGCGAGACCTCCGGCCAGGTGCAGCGGCTGGTGTCGCTGGCCATCGACTGCGACGGCGACACCCTGCTGCTGAAAGTCGACCAGCAGGGCCCGGCCTGCCACACCGGCCGCCGGAACTGTTTCTACAACGAGGTGCATGACGGCCGGGTGACGGTCGCCAGCGACCCGCTGATTGCCCCGCAGGAACTGTACGGAAAGAAGAAGTAAGCCGATGACCGACCACCCGCTGCGCGTCTACAACACGCTGACCGCCGAGAAAGAAAACTTCGTCCCGCAGGACAGCCGCCGGGTGACCCTGTACGTCTGCGGCCCGACGGTCTACAACCTGGTGCATATCGGCAACGCGCGGCCGGTGACGGTATTCGACGTGCTGTTCCGGGTGCTGCGCGCCATCTACGGCGCCGAACACGTGGTCTACGCGCGCAACATCACCGACGTCGACGACAAGATCAACAAGGCCGCCGCCGAAAACGGCGAGCCGATCGCGACGCTGGCCGAACGCTTCGCGACCGAGTTCCACCGCGACATGGCGCAGCTCAATACGCTGCAACCGACCATCGAGCCGCGCGCCACCCACCACCTGCCGGAAATGATCCGGATGACGCAGTCGCTGATGGCCAAGCACCACGCCTACGCCGCCGACGGCCACGTGCTGTTCGACGTGCAGTCGATGCCGGACTACGGAAAACTCTCCAGGCGCTCGCTGGACGACATGCTGGCCGGCGCCCGCGTCGAAGTGGCGCCGTACAAGAAATACGCCGGCGACTTCGTGCTGTGGAAGCCCTCGAAGCCCGGCGAGCCGGGCTGGGAAAGTCCCTGGGGCAAGGGCCGCCCCGGCTGGCACCTCGAATGCTCGGCGATGATCGAGAAGCATCTCGGCGAGACCATCGACATCCACGGCGGCGGCATCGACCTGGTGTTCCCGCACCACGAGAACGAAATCGCGCAGGGCACCTGTGCGCACGGCAAGCCCTACGTGCGCTACTGGATGCACAACGGCTTCATCAACATCACCAACGACCAGGGTGAAGCCGAGAAGATGTCGAAGTCGCTGGGCAACTTCCGCACCGTGCGCGCCCTGCTCGGCCACTTCGACGGCGAGATCCTGCGTTTCGCGCTGCTCAGCGCCCATTACCGCTCGCCGCTGAACTGGAGCGAGGACCTGCTGAAGCAGGCGAAGGCGGCACTGGACACGCTGTACGGCGCGTTGCGCAACAGCCGGACGATAACGGCAACCCCGGCCGACATGCGCGCCACCGCTTTCCTCGACGCGCTGCTCGACGACCTGAACACGCCGCAGGCGATCAGCGAATTGCACCAGTACGCCTCGCGACTGAACGATCGCGCCGCCACGCCGGAACAGAAAGCGGAAGCGAAAGCGCGGCTGCTCGGCGGCGCGCAATTGCTGGGCCTGCTGTGGCAGGACCCGGAAAGCTGGTTCCAGAAAGCCGGCCGTGCCGGCGGGCTGGATGCCGCAGCGATCGAGGCGAAGATCGCCGAACGCGCGGCGGCGAAAAAAGCGAAGGACTTCGCCGGTGCCGACGCCATCCGTCAACAACTGCTGGCGGATGGCGTGGTACTGGAAGATTCCCGCGAAGGGACGCGCTGGTCGCGCACCTGAATCGCCCTCAAGGACAGCACGCCATGCGCAAGCCGAACCCGCTGTCCCGTTTACTGGCGCTACCACTGATCTGGCTGGTGAAGCTGTACCGGCTGACGCTGAGCCCGCTGATCGGCCAGCACTGCCGGTTCACCCCGACCTGCTCGGTGTACGCGATCGAGGCACTGCAAACACACGGCGCGCTGCGTGGCACCGCGCTGGCCGTGCATCGTCTCGGCCGCTGCCATCCCTGGTGCGAAGGCGGCTACGACCCGGTGCCGCCGCCAGACGATGCGCAACCGCGCCGCGATGACTGACAGCGACGACGGCCCCGTCTTCCGCTGGCCGTCGCGCCCGCTGAGCACGATGATCGCGTTCTCGCTGGTCGTGCACGCGCTGGCCGGCGTCGCCCTGCTCCTGTCGGCGGGAAACCCGGTCGCCAGCACGCCCGGCGACGCCGAAGCCACCGCCGTGACGCTGTTGCACCGGGTCGGTATCGCGTCGCCAGCGATCAACAAGGTGGCCGCGACCGGCGCCCGGCACGCGACAACGCCGGCTACCGCGCTGCCGACACCCGCCACTGCAACATTTACCACCGCGATGCGCGTGACGCCGCTGCACGACGACGCTCTGCCATCCACATCATTCATACCATCCACGCCGATCGGCGCTGACGCAGTGGCCGGGTCCCCCGCCACTGCGGAGGCCGCCGCCGATGCCCGCCGCCGTTATCTCGCCGCGCTGGGTGCCCGGCTCGCGCAACACCGCGTCTATCCGGCCGCCGCGCAACGCCGCGGCCTGGAAGGCCAGGTGATGGTCGCCTTGCGCATCGGCCGTGACGGCAGCGTGCAGTCGCTGGCGGTGCATCGCAGCAGCGGCGAAACGCTGCTCGATGAAGGCGCACTGGAAACCGTCCGTCGGGCAGCGCCGTTGCCGCCGCTGCCGGAAAACCTGCCCGAGTCGACCCTGGACGTGGAGTTGCCGCTATTCTTCCGGCTAGTCCCGCACGCCTCCCGCAATGACTGAGAAATAACACCATGACGCCTCGTATCGTTGCGCTCGCCATCCTGTCGCTGCTGCTGGTCGCCTGCCAGGACCCGACCCAGCCGGTCGTCGTTAACCCCGCGAGCAATGCCGCGCCGGAAGTCCCGCCGATTTACGCCGTGGTCTACCGCTGCGCCGACGGCACGGTATTCACCACCTTCCCCAACGGCGCCAATGCGCAGGCCGATTTCACCGCCCGCGCGCCGCAGGGACAGGCGCCGACCGCCATCGCCGAGTGCGAAGGCGCCGAAGCAGAGAGCGCCGGGGAAGCAGAGCAATTGCGCAACGCCGCGCAACCCGCGCCATCCGTCATCCGGAACTGAACGCAGCGAGCCCCATGAGCACACCGCAGCCGGATCTCACCCGCACGATTTTCGCCGTCCTCATCACCACCGGCCTGATCGCCGGCTGCTTTCTGGTGGTGGCCCCGTTCCTGCTCGCGCTGGTGTGGGCCACGGCCATCGTCGTCGCCACCTGGCCGCTGATGACCGCACTGCAGCGGCGCGTCGGCGGCCGCCGCTGGCTGGCGGTGACGATCATCACGCTGCTCCTGCTGCTGATGCTGGTGGTGCCACTCACCGCCGCGATCACCTCCATCATCGATCACGTCGACGACCTGACCATGCTCAGCGCGAAAATCGCGGACTTCGCCAGCCTGCCGCCGCCGGACTGGCTGCACAACCTGCCGGCCAGCCAACGACTGATCGATACCTGGACCGCGATGTCGCAACTGACGCCGCAAGAATTGCAGGCGAAATTCACGCCCTATGCCAACGGCGCCGTGAACTGGGTGGTCAACAAGGCCGGCAGCCTCACCATGATGGTGGTGCAGTTCCTGCTGACGATCGGTCTCTGCGCGCTGCTGTACATGACCGGCGAGACCGCGGCGAACGGCGTCCGCCGTTTTGCGCGGCGACTGGCCGGCGAGCGCGGCGACAACTCGGTCATCCTCGCCTCGCAAGCCGTACGCGCCGTCGCGCTGGGCGTGGTGGTAACGGCCCTGGTGCAGGCGGTGCTGGCGGCGATCGGCCTGCTGATCGCCGGCATTCCTTTCGTGGGCCTGCTGACCGCGGTGGTGCTGATGTCGTGCATCGCCCAGCTCGGCGTGTTCCTGGTGCTGATTCCCGCCACCATCTGGCTGTTCTACAGCGGCGACACCGGGCTCGGCGTGTTCCTGCTGATCTGGACGCTGGTGGTCGGCACGCTCGACAACTTCCTGCGACCCTGGCTGATCAGCCGCGGCGCCGATCTGCCGCTGGCACTGATTCTCTCCGGCGTGATCGGCGGCCTGCTCGCCTTCGGCATCATCGGCCTGTTCGTGGGCCCGGTACTGCTGGCGGTGAGTTACCGGCTGGTCGAAGCCTGGGTGGATACACCGGGGAACACAGCCACGCCATAACCCGGTCGGCCGTCCATCCGATACCCCCGGCAGATACTTTGACTACGAAGCATTGTTCTGGAAGTATCCAGACCTCGAAGTAATTGGCACCTGCCCATGCCCGACCAGGACGCTGTGCTGGTGGCCCTGCGCCGGATCATCCGGGCCACCGACCAGAACTCGAAGCGCCTCAGCCGCACCACCGGGCTGACCATCCCGCAGATCGTGTTGATGCGGGCCATCGCCGCGCACCCGGGCGCCACCCTCGGCTTTCTGACCGGCAAGGTGAGCCTGTCGGCCGCCACCGTGACCACCATCCTCGACCGCCTGGAAGAGCGCGAACTGGTCGCCCGCACCCGTGGCAGCCAGGACAAGCGGGTGGTCAACGTGGCGCTGACCACCGAGGGGCAGCGACTGCTGAGCGAGTCGCCGGCCCCGCTGCAGGCCCACTTCCAGGGCCGCTTCCGCCAGTTACCGCCGGAGCGGCGCGACCAGATCGTCGATGCGCTGCAGGCCGTGGCCGAGCTGATGGGCGCGCAGGACATCGATGCGTCGCCGATCCTCACCCTCGGCAATATTCCCGAGCAATTTCCGCGGCAGTCGCCGGTGCCGATCAAGCCGACAGCGCCAGTCATCATCGACTGCAGCCTGCGCGCGCCGACCGCCGACGACGGCCCGGCGGTGCACGCGCTGGTACGGATCTGCCCGCCGCTGGACCAGAACTCGCTGTACGCCAACCTGCTGCAGTGCACGCATTTCCGCGACACCTGCGTCGTGGCCGAGCACGGCGGCCAGGTCGTCGGCTTTATTTCCGGGTACCTGCCGCCGCATTCCGAGCACACGCTGTTCGTCTGGCAGGTGGCGGTGCACCCGGAATACCGCGGCCAGCGGCTGGCACAACAGATGCTCGATCACCTGCTGGCGCGAAGCACCTGCGCGCAGGTGCGTTTCCTCGAGACCACGGTGACCACCGGCAACACGGCGTCCGCCGCGTTGTTCGCGGCGCTGGCCCGGTCGCGCAACACCACGCTGACGCGTGAGTTGATGTTCGACCGCCAGCGCCACCTCAACGGCAACCACGACAGCGAGTGGTTGCTGCACATCGGTCCGTTCGCGCAAGCGGACGGCACCGGCACCCATGACCCGGCACCGGATCAGGCGGCCGCCTCAGGCGCCTGATCCGGCCACGCCAGGTCCATACCCAGCGAAAGGGAGCAACATCATGCAGACCACCACCTTCGACCGCCTGGAATCGGCGGTCCGCAGTTATTGCCGGGCATTCCCGGTTGTCTTCACCACCGCGCAGGGCAGTCGCCTGCACGACAACAAGGGCCGCAGCTACATCGATTTCCTCGCCGGCGCCGGCTCGCTCAACTACGGGCACAACCATCCGGCACTGAAGGAAGCCTTGCTCGACTACATCGCCGGCGACCAGGTGGTGCACAGCCTCGACATGCATACCGCCGCCAAGCAGTACTTCCTCGAAGTGTTCGAGCGGGACATCCTGCAGCCGCGCGCGATGAAGTACGTCATGCAGTTCACCGGACCCACCGGCACCAACGCGGTGGAAGCTGCGCTCAAGATCGCGCGCAAGGTCACCGGCCGCCGCAACGTCATTGCCTTCACCAACGGCTTCCACGGCGTCACGCTCGGTGCGCTGGGCTGTACCGGCAATCGTCATCATCGCGGCGCCGCCGGCATCGATCCGGTCGGCGTCACCCGCATGCCCTACGACGGCTATCTCGGTGCCGGTATCGACAGCACCGCCTACCTCGACAAGGTGCTCGGCGACAATTCCAGCGGCGTCGACCTGCCGGCCGCGGTGATCGTCGAGACCGTGCAGGGCGAAGGCGGCATCAACACGGCAAGCGCCGGCTGGCTGCGCAACCTGCAGACGGTCTGCCGCCGACACGGCGTGCTGCTGATCGTCGACGACATCCAGGCCGGCTGCGGCCGTACCGGCGATTTCTTCAGCTTCGAAGAGGCCGGCATTCGCCCGGACATCATCACGTTGTCGAAGTCACTGTCCGGTTACGGGCTGCCGATGGCCGTGGTGCTGATCGATCCGCGCATCGACGCCTGGGAGCCGGGCGAACACAACGGCACCTTCCGTGGCCACAACCTGGCCTTCATCACCGCCGCCCGCGCCATCGAAACGTTCTGGCGCGACGACCGGCTCAGCAGCGACGTTGTGCTCAAGGGCAACTATGTCGGCGGCCGACTGCAGGCGCTGGCCCACCACTGCGACGGATTCTTCGTCACCGGCCGCGGCCTGATGCGCGGCCTGCATACCAGCGGCGCGGAATTCACCGCCGCCGTCACCCGCGCCTGCTTCGAGCAGGGATTGATCGTCGAAACCAGCGGCGCCCGCGACCAGGTGCTGAAGATCCTCTGCCCGCTGACCATCACCGATGACGACCTGGAGCGCGGCCTGGACATCCTCGCGAGCAACGTACTGGCACAGCGCGAGCGCATGAGCCCGCGCGCGGCACGCATCGCCGCCGGAGCGTTCCGCCCATGATCGTCCGCACCCTGAACGACGCCAGGCGCGGCGCGCGCCTGGTGCGCAGCGAGACCTGGGACAGCACGCGGCTGGTGCTGGCCGGCGATGGCGCCGGCTTTTCCTTCCACGTCACCCGCATTTTCGCCGGCACCGAGACGCTGATCTGGTACAAGCACCACGTCGAGGCGGTGTACTGCATCCGCGGCGAAGGCGAGATCGAGACATTGCCGGACGGCGTCGTGTACCCGATTGCGCCGGGCACGATGTACCTGCTCGATCGCCACGATCGTCATTTGCTGCGCGCCACCAGCGAAATGGAACTGGCCTGCGTGTTCACACCGGCGCTTACCGGCCGCGAGACCCACGACGAGGAAGGCACTTACCCGGCGGCCGATACTGCGGCCAGTTGAGCGATGGAAACCTTCATCAAGTCGGCGTGGCTGCTGTTCCTGCTACTGAACCCGTTTCTGATGAGCGTGTACCTGATCGCGCTGATCCGGGACCTCGATCGCCCGGCATTCGCGCTGGTGATGCGGCGGGCGCACCTGGTCGCACTCGGCGTGTTCGGCAGTTTCGCGGTGCTGGGCGACGCCCTGTTCACCCAGGTGTTCAACGTGCGCTTTGCCTCGTTCCTGATCTTCGGCGGCATCGTGTTCCTGTTGATCGGCATCCGCTCGGTGTTCTCCGGTACCACGGTGCTGTTCGAAACGCGCGGCACGCCCGCACACCTCTCCGGCGCCGTGGCCATGCCGTTCATGATCGGGCCCGGGACGGTGAGTGCCAGCGTGTTCGCCGGCGCGCAGCAATCCTGGCCGCTGGCACTGGCGACCGTCGCGACTGCGCTCGCTGCGTCGTACGCCGCCATCGTGCTGTTCAAACGGCTGCTCGACCGGGCCCGCGCGCGCGACGAGGAGTTGGTGCAGGGTTACATCAACGTCTCCGGTCGCATCGTCGCCCTGTTCACCGGCACCTACGCCATCGAAATGATCCTGCGCGGTATCGAGATACTCGCTGCCGATTACGTCACCTGACCGGGAGAAGCACATGACCGCCATCGATCGTTATCCGACGCGCCACGGCGGCGAACCGGCCGTGCTGCGGCGCGAGGAGCCCGTACTCTGGCAAAACAGGTACGACGCGGCGCCGCTGTCGCCGGCGCAATGCCGCCAGTGGCGCGACCAGGGTTTCCTCGTGTTGCCGGATCTGCTGTCCGCCGGCGAGGTGGCCACCCTGCAGAGCGAAGCGGCGCGGCTGCGCGACGATCGCAAGTTGCTGCGCCTGGATTCGGCGATCCGCGAACAGGACAGCGACGAGTTGCGCTCGCTGTTTCAACCCCAGAAGCACAGCGAACTGTTCGCCGCCCTGTTGCACGACCACCGGCTTCTGGACATCGCCGGATTCCTGCTCTACAGCCCCTTGTACGTCCACCAGGCACGCATCAACTACAAGCCGGCGTTCCGCGGCGCCGGTTTCGACTGGCACTCCGATTTCGAAACCTGGCACGCCGAGGACGGATTGCCGGCCATGCGCACACTGAGTGTGTCGATCCTGCTCACCGACAACACGCCGGCCAATGGCCCGCTGCTGCTCATTCCCGGATCGCACCGCTGGTTCCTGTCCTGCCCGGCGCCAACGCCGGAAGATCATTTCCGCAACTCGCTGCGCGCGCAGCGGGTCGGCATTCCCGATGAAACGCTGGTGACAGCGCTCGCGCGCGACGGCATCAGCGCCGCCACCGGCGCCGCCGGCACCGTCGTGCTGTTCGACAGCAATGTGCTGCACGGCTCCGCCAACAACATCAGCCCCTGGCCACGCAGCAACCTGTTCTTCGTCTACAACAGCGTTCTCAATCTGCCGCAGGCGCCGTTCTGCGGCCGGCCGGCACGACCGGCCTTCGTCGCCGAGCGTCGGGATTTCCGGCCGCTGCAAACCACCCAGCCCGTCGACTGATTGCCTGCCGGCACCGCCCGGCCACGCCCCCCCTGCCCGGCAGAATCACCGCTGCGCGTTTTATAACCGGCTGCGCTAACATCGCCCGGTCACCGCTTTCAGGGATGGGCGCATGAGTACCTACCGCGTGGTTTTCTCCGGTCAACCGTTGCCGGGCTTTGATCGCGACACCGCCATTGCCAACTTCGCCCGGCTGCTCAAGCGCTCGCCGGAACAGGCGGCCGGCGCTTTTGCCGGCAAGCCGCTGACGCTGAAAAAGGGCGTCGGCAAGGAAGAGGCGGAAAAGGTGTGCGCCGCACTGGAGCGTTCCGGCCTGTCGGTCCGCGTCGAGGCGGAACTGTCGATGGCGCTGGAACTGTCGCCGGAAATGGAAGCGGCCGGTGCGCCGCCGGCAGCGCCGGCGATCCAGCCCACCGTCGCGCTGAAAATGGTGCGCGACGGGGCGCTCGATCAGGAACTCGATCAGGAAAAGGAAACCGCGAATGCGCCGACGATGACCTGCCCGGCCTGCGGCCAGGTGCAGCCGAAGCACGTCATCTGCGAAAAATGCGGCATCGTGATCGCCAAGTTCCTGCAACGGCAGGCGACGGCGAAAGCGGCGGTCGCCGCACAACCGGCCGGCGGCGGAAATCCCTACGCGCCGGGTGTGGCCGCGCCGGAAGCGCCGGCAGAGGCCTCCGGCGAATTCGCCCTGCCGCCGCTGTTCGCCTTCAGTCTCGAAGGCCGCATCGGCCGCGTACGCTATATGGGCTGGAGCCTGGCGCCGATGATCCCGGCGCTGATCGCGCTGCTCCTGTTTTTCATGGGCCCCGGCGGTATTGCCGTCGCCATCGCGCTGCTCGTCGCCACGCTGGTGCTGGCCATCCGCTATATCGTGCTGCGCCTGCATGACCGCGAACAGTCCGGCTGGTTGGCATTGCTGATCGTCGTACCGCTGATCAACCTTGGCCTGATTCTT
>k87-939284_pt1 | contig 11307 bp, 11 predicted proteins | sample MGYA00084030_6733316 | MGnify analysis MGYA00084030 | reverse complement strand
TCGTGGGCTTCCTGCGCACCGTCCTTGCTGGAATAGACATTGGGCGATTCCGGCAGGTACTGCTTGCCGAATTTTTTCTCGATATAGGTACGCGCCATCACCAGCGAGTCGGCGCTGAGGTTGGTCGAATCGGTACGCATATAGGTGATGTAGCCGGCTTCGTACAGCCGTTGTGCCACCGTCATGGTGCGCTTCACCGAAAAACCGAGACGGGTGCTCGCCGCCTGCTGCAGCGTCGAGGTAATGAACGGTGCGTTCGGCTTCGACTTGCTGGGCTTGTCGTCACGCGCGGCAACCACCAGCGGCGCCTTCTGCAGGCGCGCAACGGTCTTCTGGATCGCCGCTTCGCTGGTCGGCCGGAATTCCTTGCCGTCTTCCTTCGCCACCGCAAAACGGATCGCCGCTTTTTTGGCGGTCGTGGTGTCGGCGTGCAGTTCCCAGTATTCCTCGGGAATAAAGGCGCGGATTTCGCGCTCGCGCTCGACCAGCAAACGCACGGCCACCGACTGCACGCGGCCGGCGGACAGTCCACGCGCGATCTTGCTCCACAGCAGCGGCGACACCATGTAGCCGACCACGCGATCGAGGAATCGCCGCGCCTGCTGCGCTTCGACACGGTGCATGTCCAGCTTGCCGGGAGTCTCGAACGCTTTCTGGATCGCGGTCCTGGTGATTTCGTTGAACACTACGCGGCGGTAGCGGCTGTCGTCGCCGCCGATCACTTCGCGCAGGTGCCAGGCGATGGCCTCTCCCTCGCGGTCAAGGTCGGTCGCGAGATAGATGGTGTCGGCGTCCTTCGCGAGTTTCTTCAACTCGTCGATGACCTTTTCCTTGCCCGGCAGGATCTCGTAGTGCGCCTTCCAGCCGTGCTCCGGGTCCACGCCCATGCGGCTGACCAGCTGGCTGAAGGCCTTGTCGGCTTTCTCGGCCTTGGTGGCGACAGCCTTCGCAGCGCCTTTTTTGGCGGCCGGCTTCTTCACTTCCTTCTTGTCCGCCCCGCTGCCGCTGGTGGGCAAATCGCGAACGTGCCCCACGCTGGACTTCACGACGAAGTCCTTGCCGAGATACTTGTTGATCGTCTTCGCCTTGGCAGGCGACTCGACGATGACCAGTGATTTGCCCATGGGGACCGCTAGTGGCTGGGGGGAAAGGCCGGCATTTGTACGGGACGCCTGCCGGGGGGGTCAAGGCGCGATCTGTGTCAGTCGCCAGCAGCCGGGGCGGAAATCCCTGTGGTATCAGGCTGTTGCTTCGCTACAGCGAAGGCGGATTGCGGACGACACGGACTAGGCAGCCACCGGGTCGCCGTGCAGAGTCGATCTACCGCTGGCGCCGGACCACAGCCTGACCAGCCCATGGAGTTTTCATGACGCTTCGCACCCCACGACACCGGTTCGCGACCGCGCTGGTCCTGTTGCTGACGACCCTCCTGCTGCCCGGCGGCGCCGGTGCCGCCGCCCCGGCCGCCGCCGGCGCACTGGCCGATCTTTACGAGGTGGCCCGTCTGATGGATGCCGCCGTCCTCGACTTCAATATGCTGCTCGGGGAAGACCAGAGCCCGACCTACAAGACCCGTCTCGACGGCACCTTGCTGGGCCTGGAGCAGGTACAGCAGCAGTCGCCGGCCTCGCTGGCCGCGGCCGGCGTCCCGGCCGCCAGCATCAGTTCGCTGGACGGCAACGTCAGTGCCTTCCGGCGACTGATGCAGGACAACCGCCGCAGCGCGCTGGCCAGCGGTGCACCCGAGGGCGCCCTGGTCGACGAGATGATGCAGAAGCGCAAGGATGCCCGCGACATCCTCGACGGCCTTTACACCTCGCTGGAAAAAAGTGCCGGCCTGGCCGGCTCGCCGTTATCGGAAGCGCGGGCGCTGGCGCTGCAGCTCCAGCAGATGTCCTCGCTCTACGTGGAAACGGCCGCCGCCGCCGGCGGCGTGATTTACCGCAGCAACGAGACCGACACGGCCACCATTGACGGTCTCGCCCGCAGCTTCGCCGAGCGCCTGACGAAACTCGGCACCCGCGCCAGCGGCAAGGAATCCGCGCAGCTGGTGCATGGCATCGAGGCGAAGTGGCGCTTTATCGAGAAGTCGATGTTGAATTATCGTGAGCGCACGGTGCCGTTCCTGGTCGATCGCTACACGCAGGCCATCGTCACCGACCTGCTGAAACTCGCCGATGCGCTGGAGCGCGGCGCCTGAAACCTGCCGGGAGGTTACATGACGTATCGCCACATCCTGCTCGCCGCCGATCTCGCGCCCGATACCACCGCGGTCGCCGAGCGCGCCCGCGCACTGGCCTCCCCGGGCACCCGCATCACGCTCGTGCACGTGGTCGAGCCGCTGGCGCTGGCCTACGGCGCGGAAATGCCGGTGGATCTCGGCGGCCTGCAGGAGGAAATCCTGCGGCAGGCGCGGCAACGGCTGGCTGAAGTGGCCGGCAAGCTGGGTGTCGCCGAAGGCGACCGCGTGCTGGTGGTCGGCACCATCTCCCGCGAAATCCTGCGGGTAGCCGCCGAACGCGGCGTCGACCTCATCGTCCTGGGCAGCCACAGCCGGCGCGGACTCGCGGCGCTGCTCGGCTCTACGGCCAACGCCGCGCTGCACCATGCGCACTGCGACGTGCTCGCCGTACGGATCGCCAAGGGCTGACCTTCCATCGTCCCATCGTCAACAAAAACGGCGCCTCGCAGGCGCCGTTTTTTTGCTTGCGGAATTCAGCGACGCGGCGCCGACTCGTTCCACTGGCAAAGGATGTCGGCCAGCGCCAGCGCCTGTTCGCGCAGCGACACCAGCTCATCGTGGGTGCCGCGCGTGCCGGCAAACAGCGGCACCTTGCGCATCGCCCCGACCAGCGCGTGCGCCGGATTCGATTTCTTGTTCATTTCCAGCGTCCAGCGGATGTCGTTGACCACCATCTTGTAGAACGAAAGCTTGGTGGGCAGCGTGAACAGTGCCTGATCGTCGATATTGCGGAAGAAGCTGAAATCCAGCGCCAGCAACACCACGGCCTTGCCGGCCGGGTCGGCGACGATGGTGGCGCTGCGCGGCATGTTGCGCAGCATCGCCAGGGTGCCGAACGGCTGGCCGGCGGAGATGGTATTGATGACCGGCGAACCCACATCGGTGGCCAGCACATTGAGCTGGCCCTTGAGCAGGAAGTAGAGGTTCGGATCGTTGTCGCCAAGCTTGATAACCACATCAGCCGGCTCGGCATGCAGCAGCCGGCCCCGCGTCATGATCTGGTCAAACTGGTGACGATCGGTGCGGATGATTTCGTTGAAAAAAGGTATGCCCTGGACCATGCGCTGAATCGATTCAGGCGCGTATTCCCCGGGTGAAACGTCTCTCATCCTGCTGCAACTCCGATCCACGAAAACGGGGCAATCATTGGTCGCCCGCGCGCCGCGCTACCTTGCCACGTGCACCCTCTTTTATCAACGCGGGCCGGGGGTTGCCCGCCACGGGACTGGCCGTATTGACACTGTTCATAATCACAGTTACTGTGCTGACGTACAGTAACCCGTCGCCCCGGCCAGCGGTCCCAGGAACGCGCAAGACCATGGACAAACTCACTACCCGGCAAAAGCAGGTGCTCAACTTCATCCGCCGTTCGCTGCAGAAGAACGGGATCGCCCCTACCCGGGCCGAGATCGCGGATGCGATGGGCTTCCAGTCCAAAAATGCCGCCGTGGACCACCTCAAGGCACTGGAGCGCAAGGGCGTCATCCGCCTGCACAGCGACCTGTCACGTGGCATCCAGTTGCTGGACGGCAGCGAGGCCGCCGGCTAGGTCGACCTGCCGGTAACCACCCTGCCCATCATCGGCTCGGTCGCCGCCGGCTCGCCGATCGAGGCGATCGAGAACGTCGAGCAGCAGGTCACCGTCCCGGACGGCCTGTTCCGCCAGTCGCCCACCTACCTGCTGCGGGTCCGCGGCGATTCGATGAAGGACGCCGGCATCCTCGACGGCGACCTGATCGCCGTGCGCAAGACCAGCCAGGCCGAGTCCGGCCAGATCGTGGTCGCCCGCATCCATGATGAAGTGACGGTAAAAACGCTGCTGATCAAGCGCAACCGGCCGGTGCTGATGCCGGCCAACGATGCCTACCGGCCCATCATCATGGCGCCGGAGGACCTCATTATTGAGGGCGTGTTCGTCGGCCTGATCCGGGACGCAGGCTGAGCATGAGCGGCATCCTGTTCGGGCTCACCGCCCTCCTCGCGGCTTATGTCGCCGACCTGATGGCCAGCCACTGGGGCCTCGACGACGATCGCCCCGCGACTCAGCCGCCAACCAGACGCAACAGGTCCAGCAGGCCGAAGGGCCAGCCCAGCTCGCGCTCGCCGGCACGCAGCACCGGGATGCGCTCGCCGTAACGCGCGAGCAGCGCATCGTCCTCGGCGATATCCACATAACGCCAGTCGAAACGCCGCGCCCGCGCGGCGGCCTGCACCAGTTTCTCCGCCTCATCGCAAAGATGACAGCCGCGGGTGCCCAGCAACTCGATAACAAGCGGCGTGCTCATCGCGCCACGCTGCCGCCCCGGTGGCGGAATTCCCAGCACTGGTGGATCTTCGCGTTGCGCGCGAAATCCGGCGGGATGGTCTCGGCGGAAATCTCGCGCACGTCGAACTCGGCGACCAGCGCTTCGTCCAGCTTGAACTTGCGGTAGTTGTTGGAGAACAACAACAGGCCGTCACGCGCCAGGTGACGCATCGCCTTGCACAGCAGATCGACGTGGTCGCGCTGGATGTCGAGCACGTTGGGGGTACGCTTGGAATTCGAGAAGGTCGGCGGATCCATGAAGATCACGTCGAACTGGTCGCCGCCCTTGTCCAGCGCCGCGGTCACATCCGCTTTCACCAGGTGGTGCTGCGCCGGCGAGAAACCGTTGAGCGAGAGGTTCGCTTCCGCCCAGCCGAGGTAGCGCGGATTGAGATCCACCGAGGTGGTCGACTTCGCGCCGCCCAGCGCCGCATGCACGGTGGCCGCGCCGGTGTAGCAGAACAGGTTGAGGAAGTGCTTGTCCTTGCACAGTGTCTGCAGCCGCTGGCGCAGCGGCCGGTGATCGAGGAACAGGCCGGTGTCGAGGTAGTCGGTGAGGTTCACCAGCAGGCGGGCGCCCTGTTCCTCGATCTCGTAGAGATCGCCGCTGTCGTCCTGTCGCCTGTACTGCTGCGCGCCCTTCTGCTTCGACCGCACCTTCAACGCCAGCGCCTTGCGGTGCTTGCCGGTCACGGTGGCGATCGCGTCCAGCGCGACTTCGAGGCGATGCACCGCCTTGTCCGGATCGATGGTGTTGGGGGCGGCATATTCCTGCACATGGACGCGGTCGCCGTAGATATCGACCGCCACGTTGAATTCCGGGAGGTCGGCGTCGTACAGACGGAAGGCGCGGATACCCTCGCGGTCGATCCAGCCGCGCAACTGCTTTTCGTTCTTGCGCAGTCGGTTGGCCAGCGACTCACCTTCGCCGGTGACGTCGCCATCGCGCAGCCGGAACGGCGGCCAGGCCTGTTCCGGCTGCGCCGGCACGGTGAATACCCGCGCAAAACAGGCCAGCGGGCCGTTGTGGCAGCGGTGCTGCTGGTAACCGGGGACGCGGAATTCGTCGAGGTGTTCGATCGTCGAGGCCAGCACGGCAACCCGCCAGCCCGGCGTCACCGCGCGCAGTTTCCGGCCGAGGCAGCGATAGAGATAGGGCGCCGCGTCGATACCCGAAAGACGCTCGCCATACGGCGGGTTGACCAGCACCACGCCCTGACCGGTATCGAGTCGACCGCTGCGCCGCAACGCAGCCAGCGCCTGCCGCTCGATATGCACGCGACCGGCCAGCCCGGCTGCGGCCACATTCGCCTGCGCCGCGCGCACCGCGCGCGGATCGGCGTCGTAGCCCACCAGCGCGATCTGCGCACCGGCGGACTTGCGGCCGGCCTCGCGTCGCGCCAGCGCTTCGGCGCGGATATCTTCCCAGGCGCGCGGTATGTGATCGCACCAGTGGGTGAATCCCCAGCGTTCGCGCAGCAAGCCGGGCGCGACATCGCCGAGCATCCAGGCGGCCTCGATCAGCAAGGTGCCACTGCCGCACAGCGGATCCAGTACTGCCGTGATGCGTGAAGCCTCGTCACTCGCCGGCACGACTGTCCCCGGCACGCCGATCCCGGCCCAGGCCACCAGCGCCGCCGCCAGGTTTTCTTTCAGCGGCGCCTCGACACCGCTCACGCGGTAACCACGCTCATGCAACGGTGCGCCGTTCAGGTTGAGGTAGATCGCAGAATCCTGCGCACCAAGATGCAGCTGCAGTTGCACGGCTGGCTCCTGGCGATCCACAACGGGGCGCGCCAGTCCCTGGCCGGTAAACCAGTCGACGATCGCGTCCTTGGTGCGGAACACGGCGTGCTGGGTATTGGCGATGTGCTCGCTGGCACCACTCACCGCGATCGCGAAACGCTGACCCGGTTGCAGCCAGTCATCCCAGGCAACCGTGGCCAGTTGCTGGTAGAGCGCATCGGCGTCGCCGTCGTTCAACCCGGCGATGCGCAGCAACACATGGTTGGCGTGGCGCGACCACAGGCAAGCGCGATACAACGCCCGCTGATCGCCGGCGCCGACAATGGCGCCGCGACCGACATGCGTGATCTGCAGGCCAAACCCGGTCGCTTCCGCCGCCAACAAGGTTTCAAGTCCGCCCGGACAGGTCAACGTGACCGCACGCATGTTCATTTCGACTTGTTTCCTGGTGACACGGAGATGCGGGCAATTGTCAGAAGCGGGGACCGGCGGGAATCGGGAACTGCAAATCAACTGCTTGCGCCGGAATCCTGCGACAGCCTGATATAGAGCCTGCTGATCCGACAGCGTCCGACGTTATAGCGAATCGGTGTTGGCGGAGCGCGAGCCGGCCTCGCTAAAAGGGATAGCCCGGCACACGAAGTGCGCTGCGGCACCCGACGCCAGGCGCGATACGGTGCCAGGCGCGGCCGGAGCAACCACGGAGGTTAACGATGAAGAGACAGAAGCGTGACCGCGGCGAGCGCGCGTATTCTCGGGGCTACCATGCAGCCCTGCAAGGTCGCTCCCGTGAATGCTGTCCGTTCGCACTCGAGGAATTGATGCGCCAGACCTGGCTCAACGGCTGGCGTGCCGGCAAGGACGAGGCCTGGCAAGTCGAGGTCGTCCGGGTCCCGTTGCGACCCACCGGCTGATTTCGACGCGCTCCACCACAATCAGGGCAACACCACCAACCGGGTTCACCCCGGCCCAGGCCCCGCTCAGGGGCCTTTCTTTTTGTGAAGAGCCCCGCTCAGGGGCCTTTCTTTTTGTGATCTACCAGGCCCGGACGATCTCGCGGACCAGCCCCGGTCCGCGGTAAATGAAGCCGCTGTAGACCTGCACCAGCGACGCGCCCGCCGTTTTTTTGGCCAGCGCGTCCTGCGCACTGACGATGCCGCCAACGCCCACGATCGGCACCCGCCCGGCCAGTTCCTTTGCCAGCGTCGCGATCACCGCCGTCGAGCGCGCGGTCAGCGGCGCGCCGGACAGTCCGCCGGTTTCTTCCGCATGCCTCAGCCCCTCAACGCCGGCGCGTGTGGAGGTGGTGTTGGTGGCGATCACGCCGTCGATGCCGAACTCGACCAGCGCCCCGGCAATCGCCGCCAGCTCGTCGTCGGTCGAGTCCGGCGCGATCTTCACCAGCAGCGGCACCCGGCGACCACTGGCACGGTGCAGCAGGTCCTGCTCACGACGCAGGCCGTCGAGCAGGCCGCGCAAGGCATCGCCGTGCTGCAATGTGCGCAGGCCGGGCGTGTTCGGCGAAGAGATATTCACGGTGATGTACGTGGCGTAGTCGTACACCTTGCGCAGGCAGGCCAGGTAATCGTCCAGCGCCTGCTCGTTCGGCGTGTCCTTGTTCTTGCCGATGTTGATGCCGAGCACGCCGCGGTAACGCGCGCGCTGCACATTGGCCACCAGCGCATCGACGCCGTGATTGTTGAAGCCCATGCGATTGATGATCGCGGTGCGCTCCGGCAGGCGGAATATGCGCGGCAGCGGATTGCCCGGCTGCGCCCGCGGCGTCACCGTGCCGATCTCGATAAAACCGAAACCCAGCGCCGCGAATGCGTCGATGCACTCGCCGTTCTTGTCGAGGCCGGCCGCCAGGCCGACCGGATTGCGAAAATCGATGCCGAATACCCGCACCGGTTTGTCCGGCACGGCGGGCAGCAGCCCGGACAGCAGGTGCGCACGCTCGGCCAACGCCAGCGTGCGCAATGTCAGCTCGTGGGAAGTATCTGCCGACAGGCAGAACAGCGCGCGGCGGGAGAGATCGAACAGCATGGGAACCCCGGGACAAATGGCGCGCGAGTATAGCGCGCCCGGTGTCCCGGGCAGGATCAGTATGCGGGTTTGCCGGCTTTGTCCTTCAACAGGAAGTGCGCCAGCGCCGGCAACAGCCACAGCGCACCGATCATGTTCCACAGGAACATGAAGGTCAGCAGGATGCCCATATCGGCCTGGAACTTGATCGGCGAGAACGCCCACATGACCACGCCGATCGCCAGGGTCAGGCCGGTGAAACTCACCGCCTTGCCGGTGGTCTTCAGCGTTTCCAGATAGGCATCGTGCAGCGACAGGCCCTGCTTCAGGAAGTGCTCCAGCTTGCTGTAGATGTAGATGCCGTAGTCGACGCCGATGCCGACGCCCAGCGCGATCACCGGCAGCGTCGCCACCTTCACGCCGATGCCCAGCACCGTCATCAAGGCCTCGCACAGGATCGAGGTCAGCACCAGCGGCACCACCATGCACACCACCGCCCGCCAGGAACGGAAACCGATCCACACCATGGCGATCAGCGCCAGGTAAACGAACAGCAGCATCCGTCGCTCGGCCGTCTCGATGCTCTGGTTGGTAGCCGCCTCGATGCCGGCGTTGCCGGAGGCAAGCAGGAATTTCACTTCGCCGTCACGATCGTGGGCGGCGGCATACTGCTCCACCACCCCGGTAATGCGCTCCAGGGTTTCCGCCTTGTGATCGTCGAGGAAGGCAAATACCGGCGTCAGCGTGCAATCCTGATTGTAGAGATTGGTCGGCATCGGTACGGTGCGCAACGCGTTGTTCAGGATGTTCTGGTCGCGCGACAGCGCGTACCAGCGGTAATCGCCTTCGCTGAGCGCAACCGTGATCGATTTCGATACCGTGGCCAGCGAGATGGTCGACTGCACGCCCGGCGTGCTTTCGAGTTGCCACTGCAGGTCGTCCATCTTCGACAACGCGGCATAACTGTTGCAACCGTCCGCCGGCGTTTCCGCCATGATCACCAGCACGTCGGCCGACACCGAGTAATGACTGCTGACGAAGTTGACGTCCGCGTTATAGCGATAACGCGATGACGGCGAATAGCCCGGCCCGCATTCCGGGGCCTGCGGAGTTTCCGCGCAAGGGTCCGGCCACAGCTCCGGCGCGCCACGGTCGAGATCGCCCACCTGCAGGTCGCGGGCAACGAAAGCGCCCACTGCGGCACCGATCAGTGCCACCACCAGGCTGATGCGCGCAACGCGCGGATTGGCGGCGCGGGCCATCCAGACCCAGAGTCTCGCCACCCGATCACGCCGCGCGCGACGACGCGCCGCCGCCGACGGCGTGATGCCGGTGTAAGACAGCAACACCGGCAGCGCCACGAGATTGGTGAACACGATCATCGCCACGCCCAGGCCGGCGGCAATCGCCATCTCCTGGATCACGCCGATATCGATGATGTACATGGTGGCAAAGCCTACCGAGCCACAAATCAACGCGACGATGCCGGGCACGAACAGCGCGCGGAACGCTGCCCGCGCCGCCTCCTCGGCACTGCGGCCGTCGGCCATCTCGTTGGCGACCGCGTTGACGATCTGCACGCTGTGGCTGACCGCGATCGCAAAGATCAGGAACGGCACCAGCACCGAGTACGGGTCCAGGCCGAAGCCCAGCAGTTTCCACAAGCCCAACTGCCAGAACACCGCGGTCAACGAGCAGGCGATGACCACCGCCACCGCACGCACGCAGCGGACGTCGACATAAAGAATCAGCGCCGTAAACAGGATCGACAGCAAGCCGAAACCCATTACCGCGATGATGCCATCGACCAGATCTCCGACTTTCTTGGCGAAACCGACGATGTGCACCCGCACTTTCGGGTTGTCCGCCTGCACCTGCTCGCGAATCTGTTCAAGCTGGTTGGGGAATTCGCGGTAATCGATGCCGCCCTGCCCCTTCTCGTCCGCCTCCAGCAGCGGCACGTAAACGATCGAAGAACGGAAATTGTCGGCCACCAACCGGCCGACCTGCCCGGAACGCAGCACATTGGCACGCAGTTGTTCGAGGCTGGCCGGCGATTCGTCGTAATCGTCGGGGATGACGTTGCCGCCCTGGAAACCTTCGGCGGTGACTTCGGTCCAGCGCACGTTCGGCGTCCACAACGATTTCACATTGGACGAATCGATGCCCGGCATCTGCATCATCCGGTCGCTGACCTGCTTGACCACCGCGAGGTACTGCGGATCGAAGATGTCGCCGTCCACCGTCTCGATGGCGATCTGCACGTCGTTGCCGAGGCCAAGATCATCCTTGTACTTGAACAGGTTCTGGATCCAGGGATGATCCAGCGGCACCATTTTCTTCAGGTTGGTATCGAACTTGAGTTGCAGCGCGAACGCCACCAGCACGGCGGTTAGGATCGCAAACAGCGCCAGGACAAGCCGGCGGTTGCCAAAAATCTTCTGCTCGAGCAGCGAGGTAACCGGATTCATTTTCTCTGCTCCGGAATCAGCGCGCTGCCGTCGAGGTTCGCGCGCTTCGCGCCGCCCTCACCGACCAGGACCAGGCCATCGGCCACCGACACCACACCCAGGATGGCCTGGCGATCTGCGCGACGTACCACCACCGGCTTGCCGGCCGGCGGCACCGTCACCACGATCCCGCCGCCGCCGGCCACGACCAGCGTGCCATCGGGCAATACCGTGGCGTCGTTGAATCCATAGGTGACGCCGGTCGCCACCGGCTGCCAGCCACCGGCCACGCGATAAAGGCGACCCTGCAGGCCATAGGCCCAGTAACCGGCAGCGCCGCGGGTCACGCCGAACAGCGAGGATTCCTCCGGCGTTTTCACCCGTGCGAATGTGCGTCCCGCATCGGCGGAACCAAAGGCGACCCCCTTCTCGCCAACGACCAGCAGATTGCTGCCGGCGCCGGCCGCCATCGCCGTCAGGTGCATGCCCTCGGGGTTGTCCAGCGCCTGGCTGTGATCGCTCCAGTGGGCCCCACCGTC
>k87-731783_pt1 | contig 11307 bp, 7 predicted proteins | sample MGYA00084030_6733316 | MGnify analysis MGYA00084030 | reverse complement strand
GAAAGACAGACCCGAAACCATGACCGACAACGAAAGAATTTTGGCCGCGCTGAACGGGGCCAGGAAACAACTGTCCGAGTGCCAGGCGGAGCTGGCAGACCTCAGGGCCACGCCGGCAATCAGTGAGACCGATCGACGAGTGCTCGACGCTTGCGCCGGAATGGTCCTGAACGACGACGACCCGGACGCAGACCCGTCCGAGCCCCAGGAGCACGGAGAGGATTGCTTCATCCTGACCGACGACCAGAGGGAGATCGCCAGGGCGGAGTTGGCCCGCAGGGCGGCGCAAAAAACAGGTTGACTTTGCCGGTTTCAGGTTAGAGCGATCCGTGCCATAGTGGCGGCATGGCATACGACGGCCGGTCAGAGGAGGAAATCGCGCTGGCCGCCAGCGACCAGGGAAACACCCGCACGATGCGCCAGCCGACGCATGAGGAGCGGCTGGCGGCCACGAACCTAGCGACCGCGAACGACCAGAAAGCGGTCTGGGACCCTCAGACTGGCACGTTCCGATACATGCCAATGACCGACTCCGAGAAGATCGGGAACGCGGCGGCGAAGGAACGTGCCCAGGCGGCGCTGAACCCGGGCGTTCCGGTCGTCGACCCGACACAGAACCCAAACGCTCCCGTTGAAGATCTGACACAGGCCGCATTTGGCAATCCAGCGCAGAGGGCCGGGGCTCGGACTGCGTCGCCCGCGGGCGACGTGTACCGGCAAGCGTTCGGGGGGCCCCAATTACCATCCTCGGCCGGTCAGCCGCTGATGGTGCAGCGCGCCGGGGCGCAGCGTCCGGTCTGGGGCTCCTATGCGGGCGGCATTCCAGAAAATCACCCGGGCATGCCTGCCCCGGCACAGGGCGATGGCGACCCGTACACTGAGCCTGGCGCCGAAGCGAACACGGTCGACCGGGCCGCGATCGATCGAGCTCTGGCCCCGGTGAATCAGATCGGGGGCCTGCTCGCCAGCGAGGCGATGAGGGATCGCGGGACTAGCGCGGCGGAGGCGCAGTTGCGCGAGGCCACGGCGCACGCCCAGTCGACGGCGCTGGGTCGGGCACGGTCCGGGAACCGCCGAGATCGCGGCATGCTCCAGCGCCAGGCGATCGGCGAAGGCGCGTTCCTGGAGCAGGAGGCGGGGCGCCAGGCCGCATCGTTGCGCGCCCAGGAGGAGCAGCAAGATCGCGAGTTCCGCGTCAATACCCTGGCCAAGGCCGCAGAGCTCGGTCTGAACGTGGCCGCGTACGAGGTCGACATTGCGAAGGCCGACCATGCGGCGGCCACGAACTGGATCAACAACGAATTTGAGAAGCTCAAGGCGGACGGCGCGCTTGACCTCGGCTACGCCCAACTGGACCAGTCGAAGGCCGAGAGCATCATGGGCTTTACCCGAGACATGGCCGCGATCCAGTACCAATACGATCAGCTGAGCGTCACGGACCAAAACGAGGCCGACCAGCTCTTGATGCAGAAATACGGGATCGATCAGCAGACGATGACCGCTCTGAAGCAGATCAAAGAGTCCGGGCGCTTTCGTTGGGACACCATGCTTGCCGGAATGGCTAGCGGGCTCGGATCTGGCCTGACCGGCGGGATCTCCACTCTGATCGGCGGAAAGAAAACCCCATGATCGTAAAGTTCGAGCAGGATCCGACGCAGCCGTTTGGTACCGGGAACGCGACGGACGAGACCGGCAAGACGATCTACACGACCGATGTCGAGTCGGCTCGGCGCCTGAATCCGTCCCTATCCGATCAGGTGGCGGCGCAAGCCACGGCGGCAGCGACTGCCGCGGTCGGCGCTCCGCCTGCCCCGCTTGCCGGGGCCGTGGCGTCGAACCCGGGCGCAACGGGATCGGCAGCCACTGGCCAGGCTCCAGCCTACTCTCCATATGCTCCGCCGGCTCCAGCTCCGGCCACGCCCGCCGGGGCGCTAGTGGCGGCGACCAGCGCCGTTGCCCCGGCGCCGGCCGCGCCGAGTGCTCCGGCCTCGGGGGGAGGCGGAGCGTCGTTGGTGAACAAGCTGCAACTGGTCCAGTCGAGTTCGAGCACGCAACGCACCAAGGGGCGCGATGCCGCGAAGGTCGAGACTGAGATCGCCGGGCTCCGAGAGGCAGACAAGAGCGTCGCCGATGCCACGAGGGCGGCCGCAGAGGGCAATGAGCGGCGCGCCCAAGGCGAGGCCGCCGGGGAGCAGGGCATCGCGCTCGGGGAGAACACGCAGGCCTACCAGAGCGCCCAGCGCGAGCGCTTGAAGGAGGAGGCGATTCAGGAGGAGTTGAAGCGGCTTCGAGGCGAGGCCGACGGCGTTGTCGATCCGGATCGATTCATCTCCGGCCTAAGCACGGGCGGCAAGATCTCCATGGTGCTCCTGGCCGGGATCTCCGGAGCGTTCGGTAACATGCAGGGTCAGGGCCAGAATACGTTCCTGGCCGGTATGCAGAAGCGGATCGACGAGGACATCAAGTCCCAGGTCGACCAGATCAACAGTGGCCGGCTGCGCCGCAACAATCTGATCGCGAGCCTGCAAGCCGACGGCGCAGACGCGCGCCAGGCCAAGCTGGCCTTCGAGGCCCGCGTTTACAAGTCGTCCGCGGACTGGGCCCGCTCGAAGGTCAAAGAACAGGGGCTCGAGGGCGCCGAAAAGGAGAGGGCCGATCTGATCGTGGCCCAGCTAGACCAGCAAGCGGCGGCCCGCGACGCGGCGCTGCGTCAGTCGACCGAAGACAAGATCAACACGACGTCGAGCCAGGTTCGTGAACTGCCGAAGCCGGTTGGCGGAGCCATGAGCCAGCTTGATCTGATCAAGCTGTCAAACGAACTGCTCGACAAGCAAGATGCCGCAGACGTCGCCATGGTGATCGGTAAAGAACTGAGCCCCGACCGCGTGAAAGAGCTCAAAGCCAAGGTGTCTGAGGTCGGGCCTGGCGTCACGGAGACGAGCGGAGCCGTCGACATGACCAACACACTGGTCGAGTCGCTGGGCGGCAAATTGGACGCGACGACCGGCAATATCGAGTGGCCAAAGGACGGCGATCTAAAGGGCGCCGGGTTCGTCGACACGCTGGGTCAGGACGGGATCGGCAGCTACACCCCGCCCGGCCTGGCAGTGCGCGCGGCCAAGGGCGCCGGCCTGGTCCGGACCGACTTCGACAAGGCGAAGGCGGCGCAAAACGCGCTGCGCGAGTTCGTGACCAAGAACCTGACCGGCGCCACGGCCAGCCTGGAGCAGCGCGCCACGTTCTCTGAAATGGTCGGCGCAAACCTGGCCAACCAGGAGGAGACGAAAGAGAACATCTCCAATTGGGCGCGAACGCTTTTTGAGCTCAGGAACGGCCAGATCGCCCGACTGACCCCAGAGGGTCAAAAGCTGTACAACCACAACCTCGAGACGGCCCGGAAGGGCTCCGGGGCTCCACCGTTGGTGAAACGCTGACCTATGGCGATCTCGCTTTTCGATCCAAAAACCGGCGAAGTCTACGAGGCGGCCGACGATGCGGCCGCGCAGGCTCAGATCAAAGCGTACGGGCTCCAGCCAGCCACTCCGGAGCAGGTCTCCGAGTATGACCGGCTGAAGGGCGCCAAGGCCGCTCCGGTCGCTGGTCGAGCTCTGGCGGCGGGCTCTGCCGCGCTGGGTACCAGCGCCGTGCTCGGCTCCGAGATCAGCCGGTTCGCGGGCGAGGTCGACGCGATGGGCAACCCTATCGACACGGTCGATCCGGTGCCGGCGGCGGGCCTGGCGCCGGGAGCGTTTGATGCCGAGGCCCAGGCTGCCCAGGAGGTCTATCCGGGCTCGGCCATGGTTGGGGCCGCGGCGCCGGCCGTGCTTGCTGGTATCGCGGCGGCACCTATCGGCGGGCTCGGTGTTCCTGGCCTGCTCGCGGCCGAGGGCGTGATCGGCGGCGTCCTTGGCGAGGCCGGATCGGCCGCGCTCGAGGGAGGGCGCCCAATGTCGGCGCAAGGCGCCATGCTACAGGGCGCGATCGGCGTAGGGTTGGCTGGCCTGGGCTCCGCTGGTGTGGCCGCGTACAAGCGCGTATTCCGACCCGCCGTGGACGCGTTGCGCGAGACCGCCGACAAGACGGCTCGGCGCTCCCTTGCCGGGGCTCTGGCCGAGGGCGGGGAGAACCTGGCCGATCCGGCCGTTGCCGCGCGAGCTCGAGAGGTCGTGCGGGCGCGGACCGACGACGCGGTCGAGCGGATCGACGCGGCGCTCGACAAGGCGCGGCCAGTCGTGGCCAACAACCCGGAGGCGCAGCGCCAGGCCATGACGGGGGCCGCTCAGGCAATGGACCTCAAGGACCCGGAACTGGCCAGCACGCTGGCGAGCCTGGTCAAAATGCCGCGCCAGGCCCGCTATAGGGCCCTACTCGACATCCAGACCTCGAACCCGGACGGCCGAGCGCTGGTCGACGACCTGATCGCTGACTCGTCGCTCTGGGGCGAGAAAGCGGTCTCGCAAGGGGCCGCGATCCTCGGGGCCAAGGCTGCTCGAGGGGCCGGACCCGGCGCGCTGCGCGACGCGCTCCAGAGCATCGATGATCCGGCGATTCGCAAGCTGTCGGAGCAGCTGGCCCAGCATGTCGACGACGCGGGCGGGATCGAAGCGGCCGCCGCATTCGCTCCTCGGCGCAGCGTCGGTGCGGCGGGCGCCGGGCGCGAGACCATGGCGGCCGACGAGGTCCAGTACCTGGTCAACAACGACAAGCAAGTCGTCGACAACATGCGCACCGTGGCCGGCGGAGGCGAGGGCGAGCGCGGCGCGTTCCAGGACTTCAACGAGTCGTTCCGCGGCGTCACGAATAACCGGGTGAAGCGCGAAGACTTCGCGGCTGCGGCACCAACCGACGAGGCGACGCGTACCGCTCTGATCGAGGAGCGCAATGCGATCTCCGATGCGCTGAATCCGATCATTGGGGTGCTCAAAAAGAGAGGTGCCGGGAACAAGGCAGCGCTGCTCCAGGAGCACGCGCTTCAAATCCGCATGGCTCCCGTCGAGGAGATCGCTGGCGCTCTGGACCGCGCCAAGCAGACGCTCGACGATCTGCATATGCGCGCGATCATCGATCCGAACGACCAATACGGGGAGGTTCTCAGCACGATCGATCCGGTGGTCGAGCGTGTGCGCGGAACGCTGGAAAACCCGGCCTACGTCGGAGACAAAATCGCGGAGCTGCAACAGGTCCGAAACGATGCGTGGTCAAACAAGGACAGTGGTTTCATTCGCAACATGAAGATCGCGAACGAGACCGGGGTGAAGCTGTTCAAGCGGCTTGAGCGCGACTATCACACGGGTGATCTCGTGATGCAATTCGACCCGGGCGCGTTCAAGTCGCTGCTCGATCTGGATTGGCATGAGAGCAAGCCGGTGCTCGAGGCTTGGGCCAAGGTTCTGGACTCGGCGGAGCGCATGGCGGCCAACACGGCCGAGGTCGGTGCCGCGTCGGCGGGCAAGTCGCCGCTTGCCGAGCTCCAAATGAGCATCGGTAAGATCCGGAAGGTCTTCGAGACGCAGTCGAAGCGGTTGGCGGCGCGTGACCTGGCAGAGCCTGGGCGCGAGTTTCTTGCCCGCGCCGAAGCGCTGCCGGGAGTCGGGACCGCGGTGCGTGGCGCCAAGGCGATCCTTGGTAAAGAGCGCGTCGAGGCGTTCGTTGCCGGCCAGGGGTCAAAGTATGTCCCGACCAAGGTCAGGACTGCAGACGAGGCGCTGCGCGAGCTCGAAGGGCTCGGCGCTCCTCGCCCGGCTCTGCCGAAGCGCGCGCCACGTGGCGACGCGGTTACGCCGGGATCAGTCAGTGGAGGATCGAAGGTCGTCCCGGACTCCGAGGCCGCCAAGCGCGCTCGCGCCATCTTGGCCCGGCGCCGAGGCCAGGCCGGGCACGTTGACCTCGGGCCGCGTCGAGTCTATGGCGCGCTGGACCCAAAGAAGGTCAAGGCGCTCGCGGCCGACTCCGATCGGGTAGCCTCGTCGCTGTCAGACGAGGAGCTGGACGCGGTGCGGTCGTTCACGTCCCGGGATGGAGACAAGGTCGGTTCGCCGGAATGGGAGTCAGCTGTCCAAAAGCTGACCGTCCAGAACCCGACCGACGCCGGTCCGCTTTACCGCGGCACGCGCATGACTCAGGAGCAGATCGACGAGGTTCTGCAGGCTGGCAAGTACAGCACGACGGAGCCGACATCGCTGTCATTCAATCGAGACCTGGCCGACGCATTCTCACAGGGCCGAGAGGCGCGCGGCGCCAAGGTGCTCTTTGAGATCCAGCACCTGGATGAGGGTCAGGCGTTCCTGAGCAAAAAACTCGGCGTAGGTCGCTCTGGTCTCGAGCGCGAGATCAATCTGGCGAGGCCAACGACGCTAGAGGTTGTCGGTCACTCTGTCGACGGGGACGGCGTCACTCACATTCGACTCAGCAGTCCTCGCGGAACAAAGGCGATCAAGGCCGGCGAAGCCGCTGATGATGCGCTCAGTGGTGCCGCCTCCACCCAGAAGCTCCCGGAGAAGCTTGTCCCGATCCCGGAATCTGACGTTTTCAGTGCTCATGCTGGAAGCCTAGCACACGGCGGAGTGCTTGCCGAGCGCTTAAGTGGCCCCGGAGGCAAGACGCCTGGCGGTTTCTTCCGCGGTAAAGACGGGACGATCCGTTATATCAAGATCGATAAAGACCCGGCCCATTCGTATGTCGAGGCCGGAAACACCAGGATGTATCAGGCGCTCGGCGCCGACGTTCCAGAGCTCAAGGTCATGGACCTCGGCAATGGCGACGTTGCGGTTGGCTCCGACTACCTGGGCGGGGATTTCAAAGAGCTCGATCAGATCGACGACTGGTCGGCGCTGAGCCCGGAGGTGAAGGAGGGTTACGCGCGACTGCTACCGGTCGACGTGATCATGGGCAATTGGGATGTTGGCCGCAACGCGCGTAACATCATGACGGACGGGAAGCGCGTCGTCATGATTGATGCCGGCGAGGCCGCGTCGAATGTCTGGGGCGCGAAGTGGTTCCAGGGGCCGACCGGGACCAAGGCGGGAGCGAACGAGACGCATACGAATCGCTACCTGTCCCAGGCCAAAAACATCGCGGAGGGCAAGCCGGCCCAAGACGTCATTGTCAATGTAAAGACCGGGGCGCCTGACATTGTGGGCAAGGGTGCTCCACACGAGTTGCTGCGGGACTTCAGCAAGCCAGAGCTGCGGAAGATTCTACAGTCCAGCTTCGACGATGTGACGCGCAAGATCGCGGCGGCGGGCGGGCCCGAGCGCTTCATTGCGACGCACCAGCCGACACTGAGCCCGGCCGAGGTCAAAAAGGCCGCTTCCGAGATGGGTGAGCGCATCCGGAAGATGGGGCAGGCGCTTCCCTACTTTGCCGGCACGCTGGCCGTTGCGTTCGGCGCCTCAGAGGCCAGCGCGGCGGAGCAGCCCGGGATCGACGCTCTGCCACCCGACGACCTGACACAGGACGACGGCGGAGCGTTCCGGGAGCACGCCCGGATCGCCGGCGAGCTCGAGAACCAAGCCCAGACCGATTTGGAGCAGACGTCCAGGGCCATGTCCGATCCCGCCTATGCCTCGCTATGGGCCCGCCAATCGCGCGAGCTCCCGTCAACCCTCGAGGAGTTCCAGGGGCCACACGCGACGCCACAGCAGGCCTATTTCGAGCGGCGCGAGGCCGTCTTGGCCATGGTCCGTGACCCGTCGGCGCTCGCTGACCGCCTGGCGGAGAGCTACGGCACGTTGCCGCCCCAGCTCCGGGACCAGTTGGCCGGTAAGGCCTTCGAGGTTGCCAAGTATTTGGAGGCGGCGCTGCCGAGGGCGCGAGGCGTTTCGATCTCGAGGCCGAATGGCCTACCTCCGAGCAGTGTGGAGATCCGAACGTTCGCGCTCAAGTACATGACGGCCACGGACCCGAGCACGGCCTTCGACGACGGCAAGCGCGGGATGCTGCGGCACGAACAGGTCCAGACGCTTCGGGACCTCTGGCGCGATCGGTACGAGGAACTCCGGTCCAGCACGCTGGTCGCCATGGGGGCGGGCCGCGCCAGCGTGTACCAACGCCAGCGCGCTGATCTGCTGTTCAGCTACGGCTCTGCGCTCGACCCAGCGTTCTCGCGCCGGCTCAGCGTGGCGGCGGCGGCCGCGTACGAAAAACAGGCTCAGTCGGCCCCGGGCGGCGCGCCTGGCACGACCAAAGTTCCGGGCGCGACCAATCCGGGCGGGCTCAACGCGTTGCAACTGGGCGCATCGGCGCCGCTTGACCAATAGAGGCGCTATGAAAGCAGGATTTCAAGTCGGTGCATTTTCCGGAGTGATCGCGGCGTCGCTGGCCGCCAACTCCGTTCTTTTCGCGTTTCGCAACGCGAGTCAGATCCGGGGCATCCGGGTTCGCAGCGTCGAAGCGTATGCGCGGACGATCGCGGGGCCGACTGCGGGCCAGGACTTCGACCTGGCGGCGGCGCTTGCCTCGGCGTTCGTGGCCGACTACACGGGTGGGACCGATCTTTCTGACCCGGCTGCGCCGGCATACTTCCGAGTGGGCCCAGAGTCAGGCATCGCTGAGCGCCGGCAAGGTGTCGACACGGTTAGCGTGCTCGCGAGCGGCAACGTCCGGATCGCGACGACGACCGGGCTCGCCACGGCCACGCCGACGATCTCGGCGTTCCCGTTCGCATTCGACAACGGGTTCGAGCCAAACGCGGCCGCAACGCAGAGCCGCCCTCCGGGCCTGAACCTGATCTGGACTCCTGACAGCGAGGCCGCCGACGGCGGAAAGGGCCTCGTGTTCAAGCAAGATCAGGGGTTCGTGATCCGGAACCCGACCGCAACGGGCGCCGGCCATACGTTCCGCCTGTACGTTCGCGTGGCTTGGGGCGAGCAATGAGCGCCACCGAGCAGCCGGCGGAGCATATTCTGCAGTTCTTCGCCTATGCGCATCTGCCGGCTAGACTACAAATGGTCAGCAAGCCGTTTTGTGACCTGGCACACGCTGTCGTCCAGGGTGACAACGGGCCCGAGTCCGGGCCCGTCACGTTTGGCGGACCGTTGCCGCGCAATCCAGAGCGCACCGTGGCGCTCCGGAAACTGCTCGAGGCGAAGGACGCTGCGGTGCGGGCGCTCCTGGCGAAGTGAAATGCTCAGGGCGCTGGCTTTTTTGCTGGCGCTGGAGCTGCACCAATTGCTGGCCCGGCGCCGGCTCCGAGCATTGCAAGGATTCGATCCTTGTGGCGCCTCAAGGCCTCCTCGAGCTCCGGCGGCGGGTCGGATAGCAGCTGGTCCAGGTCGGAGCCGCGCGACTCCCCGTCGTCGATCAGAGTGAGCGCCTGCAGGTCGTCTTGGCTCGGCTGCTTCCATGCCTCGGCGCCCCAGCGTTTGGGGAAACGCCGCTCGAGGAAGAAAGCGGAGGCGCGCCAGTCGCCGGGCTTTGTCCGCTCGACGTGGCGCGTTTTTTCGAAGCTGTTTCCCTCCGCATCGATCCCGGACTCGGTGCTGGATTCCGTCTCGACCTGGGGCCCGACGGCGGAGCGCAGCGAGTCCAGGGCTTCCCCCTCCACCTGGGCCTCTGCCCGGATATACTCGGCCGCGAAGGTTTTGAACGGCTCCGCGGCGTCAGGCGCGATGCCTCGCCGGACCCAGTTGCGGATCGTGTTCGGATGGCAGTCGTTCCGGAGCGCGATCTGCGTCACGAACAGACCACGGGCAACGTCGGCCAGGATCGACGCGCCAATCTCGGCGGTGTAACCGTGCGGTCGCGCCATGATCAACCCGTCAAAAAGATCTTGGAGGGCTCGGCCAGCGCGATCTTGCCGGCGCGCCCAGACCTGATCGCGTCCTCGAGCATTTCGCGATCATTGATGACGCAGAGGAGCTCGCTTTGCGGCACCAGGGTCAGGAACTGGCCGCGGACGCGGAGCTTGGTACCGAACACGGTTCCAAACGGGACCAGGTCGCCGACCCGCAGGTCGAGGCCGCGGGGCGACGCGCGCCAGCGCAGGAAAGCGTGGAGCTTGTCGAGGTCAACCGAGTCGTCGCGATAGATCGACTCCAGAAGCGCTAGCTCCAGCGGGTGGATCCGGCGTGCCGCAGACGCGGCGGCGGGCGGACCGACGCTCACGATCTCCTGATAGGTGACCCGAGACAGCACTGCGCCATCGCTGTCGTATCCGGACGGCACGCCATCCGTGATCAGGTCTTCGGGCGCGTGCAACCGGTCCGTGCCCATGAGTGCGACACGCATCCGGTCGTCGCTGCGCTTCGTGATCGCGTAGCCGGCGAGCGGAGTGACCTCGCACGCCTCCGGATCGAACAGGGCGCAGAAAACATGATCTGGCGCAATGTAGTGGTCCTTTTGCTCCAGCTGGATCCCTTGCGCGACGTCGGAGAAGTCGATAAAAGCGACGTCGCCAGGCTTCACGTTCGAGACCAGCGCGCCGACGCTTACGACCTCGCAACAACCGATGTTGTCAGAGATCGAGGTCACGGAATTTTCGTTGAATATGTAAAGACCCGCGAGCTCTTTACCGTCGTCGGTGATCAGCTTGTCGGAGCTCTCGACCCAGAGGTCGTCCCTGGACTTCAGGACGACATGATGCCCGATCCCGCGCGTGTTAGCGGCCACTCCAGCCCTCCTCTTTGAGGAACTGGGCCACCTTGTCTTCGATGTCCATCGGCTTGCGTCCAGCCGTGTCGGCTACCTTGCGCGGTGGCGGCAGCTGGCGCGTTACCGCTGGCTTTGTAGGCTTGGCGGGCACGGCGGTCGGAGGCGGGGCGACCAATGCGGCGATCGCCTTGTAGCGCTTCTGGACCACGGCCCAAGCCTTGGCCGGCGTCGTGACTCCGCTCTTGAAACCTTCGCGCATGGCTTGGAACATGTCCTCGACAACGGACACGTCTTTGGACTCGAGAAGCTTCGAGTTCACCCCTTTGACGTGCTCGGAGAGCAGAGCTCGCACGCTGGTCTCCGCGGCGGCGCGTTCCGCCGTCTGGCCCGCCTCCTCGGCAGCTTTGGCTGTTGCCTTGGCCTCGAGCCGCACGTCTCGGCCCGCGATCTTGTCCTTTACGAACTTCTCGATCTCCTTCCATGGAGCGCCGAACTGGCGCTCGATCGCGTCCAGGAACGTATCGACGTCGCCGGCCTCGGCAGCCTTGCGCGCCGCGATCGGGTCGGAGAACTTCTCGAGCAGCTTGCCCGCGTTCGCCACCACGTCAGTCTCGCGCTTTTTGAGCTCAGACGCGGCGAGGCGTAGCGACTTGTGGGCCTTCCCTCCAAGCAACGCGTCCGCCTTGTCTCCCAGCGCCTCCAGGAACGCCTTGGGAT
>k87-283485_pt1 | contig 11327 bp, 3 predicted proteins | sample MGYA00084030_6733316 | MGnify analysis MGYA00084030 | reverse complement strand
TAGTTTTTTCATTAGTTAACTGGAGGTAGCGCCATTACTCTCACTTCAACTGCGTGATTCAGGTGATCGTCGATTAGCGGAATGATTTTGTCGAGTTGTTCGACACCATCCACTGTCATGCACATTGCCTCGCGATGCACAGCATCGGCTGGCGTTTGTGTTACAGCAATATGGTACATCGTCTCTCGATAACGATAATGTATCTTGAACTCCTGCCATTGCGTGGGCAGGCAGGGTGTGAGATGCAACTTGTTGCCCTCAAGTCTCAAGCCCAACAACGACTCCACGATGAGGCGGTACATCCAACCGGCCGAGCCGGTATACCAACTCCAACCACCGCGGCCAACGTGCGGCGCTACCGCATACACATCGGCCGCAACCACGTAAGGTTCTACCTTGTAGGTAGCAATCGCAGCCTCAGAGCTGCCGTGGTTGACTGGGTTTATCATATCGAATAGCTCCCACGCGCGCCGGCTATCGCCCAAGGCGGCAAACGCCATCACTGCCCAGATTGCCGCGTGCGTATATTGCCCTCCGTTTTCGCGAACGCCCGGCACGTAGCCCTTTATATATCCAGGGTTCAAAGTCGATTTGTCGAACGGTGGATCCAGAAGTTGGATCAACGAGTGATCACGACGCACCAAACGCCGGTCCACCGCTGCCATCGCGGTGCGCGAGCGTTTGGGATCCCCTGCACCAGACAGTACTGCCCAGCTTTGTGCAATTGCATCAATCTGACATTCGACGTTACTCGATGATCCAAGCGGCGTCCCATCATCAAAGTAGGCACGACGGTACCACTCGCCGTCCCAGCCATTGTGTTCGATATTCTGGCGCAATTGTTCGGCCTCTTTCTGACAACGCTCGGCGAAAGGAATGTCGCTGCACATACGAGCCACTTCGGTGAATCGCATCAGTACTTCATATAAGAAGAAACCCAACCACACGCTCTCGCCTTTGCCCTGTATACCCACAATGTTCATACCGTCGTTCCAGTCACCGGAGCCGATGAGTGGCAGACCATGCTCACCAAACTTCAGACCTTTTAGGATGGCTCTAACAGCGTGTTGATATAAGCTGGCTGACTCTTCAGAGTGGCCGGGTAAGTCGTAGTACGAATCCTCTTCGAGGTTCACCGCTCGTCCAGTAAGGAAGGGTATAGATTCGTCCAACACTCCGACGTCGCCAGTACTCGAAACATAGCGGTACACTGCCAACGGCAGCCACAAATAATCATCTGAACAATGAGTGCGCACACCACGGTCAAAGGTCGGGTGCCACCAATGCTGGACATCGCCTTCTTGAAACTGGTGGGCCGCACAGCGTAGCAAGTGTTCGCGCACTAGCTTTGGCTCGGCATGGATGAGCGCCATTACGTCTTGCAGTTGATCGCGGAAACCGAACGCACCGCCTGATTGGTAGTAGCCGCTGCGCGCCCACAAACGGCAGGCCAGCGTTTGATATAAAAGCCAGCCGTTGGTCAGCACATTGAGAGACTGATCGGGTGTTTCCACCTGGACCGCGCCTAGCGTGTGTCGCCAGTATTCCTGCACTTTTTTCAGAGCGTCGTGAGCTGCCGTCGAGCCACGGTAGCGCTGTATCAGCCCGCGGGCATCGTCGAGATTGCGGCCAGCACCGAGCCTGAAGATAAACTCACACTCCTCACCGTCGGCCAACTCGAACGCAACCTGGATCGCCGCACAAGGATCCAAGGCAGCCCCTACTTTGTTAGAAAGTCCAGCTCGGGTCATGGCTGCCGGATTCCCGAGCGTACCGTTGCGCCCGACGAACTCGGCGCGGTCGCCGCTGAATAAACGAGGCATATTGTCAACGTCAAAGAACGCAATCTGTTCCGCGAACTCGGTATTGTAAGAGTTGCGCGCATAGAGCGCGCCACTGAGTGAATCGACTTCAGTAATCACATGCATAGCCGATTTCGACGGTAAGTCGCCCAGCACCCACTCAACGTAGCCGGTTGCAGAGAGCCTGCGTTCGCGACCTGAATCGTTGCGCACTTTCAATACCGAAAATTTGACTGCGGCATCCAGCGCGACGAAGACCGTAAGTTCTGTGCTAATGCCGTCTTCCACATGCTCAAAGCAGCTATAACCGAAGCCGTGTCGAGTGACGTAGGGTGTGGCGCCACGACTGGGCAATGGCGTCGGAGACCAGAAGTGACCATTTTCTTCGTCACGAATGTAACAAGCTTCTCCGCTTGCATCGGTTACAGGATCGTTGTGCCACGGCGTGAGGCGGAACTCATGAGCATTTTCATTCCACGTATAGGCCATACCACTTTCAGAGATGACGGTTCCAAAATGCGGATTCGCCAGCACATTTACCCAAGGTGACGGTGTTATTTTGCCATGGCCAGTCGTGATGACGTACTCACGCCCATCAGGGGTGAACCCGCCAAGTCCATTGTCAAAAAGCAGATCGCGGTGTGGGTACGGAGACGGCCACGTACCTACAAGCCCGACGTTGTAGACTCGGCTCGGCTTGAAACGTGGCATATTCAAATGCGGTGCGCGCATATTTACCAGACTGCGGCGATTGACTTGATCCGCCAGTGTTCCCCGACGATCGCTGATGATGGCGCGCGCAACCGATTGGACCAAAATGCGATCTTCGTCCGATATCTGTTCCGCTCGTCGCACGAAAATTCCGCCGGGCCTATCTATCACATGAGTTTCGACGCCAGAAGCAATCAGCCCCATAATTTGATCTTGCAGCAACTGTCGGTACCCAGCGTGATGTTCATTCCAGATCACCAGATCGACAGCAAGCCCTCTTAATCGCCAATAAGCATGAGCCTGAACAAGTTGGCGTACCAGTTTGATATTCGCCGGATCGCCAATCTGCAATAACACAATCGGCAAATCGCCGGAAATAGCGTAGCCCCATAAACCGGATTGACCGCGACGATTCTTGATGATGACGCTTGCGTCTACACGCAAACTCGAATTGGCGTAAATAACAGAGCTCGCAAGACTTCCATAAAGTTGTACTTCAGCCTCGGTGGCATTAATCTGCCGCAAAGTCACCTGACTATGAGTCCGCGCCAGCTCAAAAACCCGATTTGCAAGACGCTTATCCTGATATTTTTCAGCCAGGCTTAGGGCATCATCGCGGGTTGCACCGACTCCATAGACCATGTCTATCGTTGCCACTTGTTCCGGTTCAAGGGTAATTCGATGCCGGATTGCGACAATTGGATCCAGTACTGATCCTGCACTACCAGAGAGCGCTTCGAAACCACTCATCGCCTGGGGCGCGGCAACAGTGCGCCCACGACCAATGAAGCGCATACGGTCCGTTTCGTACGAAACTACTCCAACTTCTGCCCCACGCACGGCCATCAGATGGACCATCCACGGCGCATCCTCGGTAGAAGATCGTGGGCGACGTGTGCATAGGATGGCCTGCCGTTCGTGGATCACCTCAGTCTGAACAAACAAATTGCTAAATGCCGGATGAAGCGCGTCTGCAATGGGCGTGGCAAGAACCACTTCAGCGTAGCTAGTGATATCAATCGTGCGCCGAAACTTCGCACGGTTAGTAATGTGCACCCGACGAAGCTCGATATCGTCTTCAGGTGAAACAACAATCTCCGTATGCGTATCATAATCGAGGTCGCGGCGACGAAATTCGGGCAGACCGTCCGAAAAAATTACTTCGTAATTTTGCGCTCGTTTAAGCGTCGGTTGATGGGTGTTCGACCAAAATACTCCGCTCTTCACGTCGCGGATGTAACAGAACGTACCCCAGTTGTCACATGTTGTATCTTCGCGCCAGCGGGTGACAGCAAGATCCTTCCAGCGGCTGTAGCCGCCACCTGCGTTCGTAACCATCACATGGTATCTTCCATTCGACAGCAACTGTAACTCAGGTACCGGAGTGTTTGGGCTACTGATGACGCGCACCGGCATTTCCATATTATTGGCAGGTGCAAAAATGCTGGAGTCCTCGGCCGTGTGCATATGAAATAGCCCAGCCTTAGGTACCCGTTCATGTAACAACAAACTAGTCGCCTGAAAGATTGGATCCGACTCGAAGCGCTTTTGCATCGGACGGTTCAGAAGCAGATAAGCCAGAGATAAAAAGATCATGCCCTGGTGATGTGCCATGAATGACCGAATTACGACTCTCGATTGCCCGTGTGGCAGACGTAACGCGGTATAATCAACCGCTTCATAAAAACCAAATTCCCCCACCAGCCCTTCAACTTCAAGTCGCTGCAGATTCAAGCATGCTTGCTCTGGCGAAACCATCAGTGCAAGCGCTGAAGCATATGGCGCGATTACCAAATCATCGCCCAGTCCGCGCTTGAGCCCCAGGCCGGGCACCCCGAATGCTCGATATTGGTAGTTAAAAGCGGTATCGACCGTATTGTAACCGCATTCCGAGATACCCCACGCCACACCGCGCTGTAACCCGTAAGCAATCTGTCGCTCAACTGTCGCCTGATAGGTGCGATCAAGTAACGTGTTTTCGTGCGTTGGCATTACCAGCAGCGGCATTAGGTACTCGAACATCGACCCACTCCACGACAGGAGCGTCGGCTCACCGCCGGCGGTCGTGAGCAATCGGCCAAGAGCGAACCAGCTTTCCTGCGGCAACTGTCCCTGCGCAATTGCCACAAAACTACACAGCCGTGCTTCGGAAGCCAGTAGATCATAGTAACTAGAATCCCGCCGGTGTTCGCCAACGTCGTAGCCGATCGCAAGTAGATGACGCGCCTTGTCATACAAGAAGTCATACGCCATGACTGCAAGTTCGCTCACCTGTCGCGCCAGGTGTTCGAGCATCGCTACCTGCTCCTGAGCGTTACGGCTCCCTATGATGAGGTATTGTCGTAACTCATCCAGAGGCTTGACGTCCTCGGACGTCCTTTCGCCATCAAGCTGAGGCGCGATCACCAGTAACAGATCATCCTCTAATTTTGCCAGTTGGCGCAGCGTTGGGATTTCGCCAACACCGGAGAAATCTTCGAGGCCACTCAGTGTGGTGGGCAACGCCAGCCATGGGGCGAGCAAAATCAGTTCGTCAAGGGCACTCCGGCATTGCCGAGTCAGCGCCTGCGCCCACCATGCCGCTTCATTCTTGGGCTCAACGAGGTTACCCGCATTAGGCTTGGTGTCGAAAATACGGGCGACCTCAGCTGCGGACATTTCCATCTGAACCAGCCATGTTTGTGCCGAAGCCAGCGTGGTTGGCCGGGAATCGCAGGCGGCCTTTATATCTCTACGCAATTGATCAAGTAGAGCCAGTGGAGCCGTCGGCGCTTCCGCAGTAACGTCGATAAGCACATACAAAGTATCAAGCAAGCCATCAAACAATCGCGCACTTAGAATCGGGTGGTCGGGTAACGCGAGTAATCCCGACCGCAATGTGAGCAAGTGGCCTGCAAGGTTACCGCTGTCTACAGACGAAATGTAGCGAGGTGGTAGTGGTTGCAATGATTGCGTGTCGTACCAGTTATAGAAATGACCCTGATACCGTTCCAGACCCTGCATTGTATGAAGCGCATTCGCAGTTCGCTTGATAAGCACTCTGATCGGTATGTAACCGAAGTCATATGCGGATAGATTTGCCAGCAGTGAAAGGCCCATATTAGTCGGTGATGTACGATGAGCGACCGTGGCAACCGGGTATTCCTGAAAATTGTCCGGCGGCAACCAGTGATCCTGCGGACCAACGAAGGTCTCGAAGAACGCCCAGGTCTTGCGCGATATTTTCTGCAGAAAAATAATCTGATCGGTCGTCAGCTGCGCTTCACGGCGGACGAGAGGCCGACTAACCCACCAAGTGATCGCCGGGGAGGCAATCCATAAGAACAAAATTGGTCCTGCCATTGCTAGTGCGGCCGGCGAGTATGCCACCAGGTAAGCGGCTAAGGCGATGGGGATAACGAGCGCCAGCCACATTGATTGGTAACAAGCGGCCAGGCTAGTGGGATTATCATGATCGCTACTACCTGAAGGAGTCCATTCCAGTAGCCGTTTGTGCGAAACCAGCACCCGCCAATTAGTGCGTATGATCGCATCCAGACTGAAATACGCCTCGTAGAGCAGGCAGGCAAATGTCAGCATTGCCTGTGCAAAGTGCCCGCCAGATGTGCGCAGGGAAGCCACCATATGCTGACCAAGCAACGCATCGCGTGGCATGCGAAATAAATCAAGAATCGAGGCAATCAAAGGTGGAATCAGAATGATGCTGATCACTGCCAAAGTCCACAACCAAGCTGGAGATAAGGTAGTCCAGCTCAACAACAATAAGAGCGTCAATGCCGAGGGGACCAAACTACGCCGCAGGTTATCCAAGATCTTCCAACGGGATAGCGCCGAGAGTGAACTCTGCTGGTGGCCAGCTTTAGAATACGTCCGATTGTTAGGTGAGCGCGGCAGTACCCAGGATGCAATCTGCCAATCCCCGCGTATCCAGCGATGCCGGCGACTGACGTCCGCTCTGTAGCAAGACGGATATTCCTCGAACAACTGCACATCACTCAAAAACCCAGCCCGGGCGTAACAACCTTCCAGCAGATCATGACTAAGTATCCGGTTTTCGGGGAAACGCCCCTTAAGCGATTGCTCAAAAGTATCGACATCATAAATGCCTTTGCCAATAAACGAAGCCTCGCCAAACACGTCCTGGTACACATCGGACACGGCGCGTGTATAGGGATCAATGCCAGACTCACTCCCGAACAGTCGTGCGTACCGCGACCGATTCGTACCCGGAAGGCTCACCGCCACACGTGGCTGCAGAATGCTATAACCCTTGGTGACTCGCTGCCGCTCTTCGTCAAAGTAAGGATGATTAAGTGGGTGTGCCATTGCGCCTGCAAGCTGGCGCGCCGAATCACGCGGCAACTGTGTATCCGTGTCCAGGGTAATAACGTATTTGACACTGGATAACATCTCAGTCTTGCCAACAATCAGCGAGAAACAATCCTGTCCACCGCCGCGCAGCAGCGAATTTAAATCTCCCAACTTTCCCCGTTTACGCTCATACCCCATCCACTGCCGCTCATAAGGATTCCAGCAACGCGGGCGGTGGAAGAGGAAAAATGCAGCACCTTCATCAATCTTGTACTTTTCATTTAAGTCTTCGATCCGTTTCCTGGCTAGGGACAACAGCGATTCGTCTTCCGGCAAGCTTTCCTGTTGCGCGTCACAAAAATCGGTCAGCAATCCAAAGTGTAGGTTTGTTTCCCGATTCGCCAGGAACCGTACTTCAAGCGCATCAATCAGATCCTCAATATTTTGAGTGTTTATAAGCATGGATGGAATCACAACCAGAGTGCGATAGTCAGGCGAGATTCCTTCGGAAAAGTCCAGGCGCGGCAGTCGTCTGGGCGCCACTAGCAAGGTGGCCACCCAATTGACCAGTGCAATCGCCAAGTGACTAGTGCTCAAAACTACGAGAATCACTATCAACGTGAGCATCCAGCCAGATAGTTGGCCGACATGCCCTTGTGCCAACAAACTCCCAGAAAAAATCAGCATCAACAGCAAAATCGTGCCCAGATAAACAACCAAAGGAAGTCGACGACCGGCACGCTGCATGGCCTCAGTGATCGACAAACGCACCCCCGCTGCGTGTTCGAGTTGTAGCAGACCCTTATCGATCAGGTAATAGCCAACGTGCGAAGTGCGACCGCCACGAGTGTTGCTATACCCCCCCACTGTACTAGCCATGCCTTCTTGCGCCAACTGAATCGCTTTTGCCGCAATCTCGATCTCGGGCAGATCGCTCGCTTTCGCTATTTTTTCGACGGCATGCCGGTAGCTATCGCGAGTGGCAAAATCCATCTTGCCGTAAACGCCGCCCGGATCCTGCCGTAGGTTCCACTCGACGCCACTCATCGTTTCGACAAACTCACGCCAGTTCATCGCTTCCAGAAAACGCAAACTACGGATGCTGTTGCTGACCGAAACTTGTGCAGAGGCCTGCTTTTGAGTTTCCGACTGTACTAACTGCTCGATCGTCAGGCCAGACTCAGAGAGCCGCTGCTCGATCCAGGTTAGCGGCAGTGCCAGAGCAGGGCTCTGACCTTGCAGACGTCGCGCAAACTCGGCGACAAACGAACTGGCCACTGGTGGATTTGATCGTGCCATGTCTGCGACCACCAAAATCAAGCTCTTCGGGTCTTGCTCGGCAACCTCTATCATCTGATCCGCCCAGATATCGGCGCGGTCTCGGTCTAAGGTGCTGGCCGCAACCAATGCTCCGACTCGGCGCAAATTCTCGATTAGCGCCAAACGAAGCATGATAGGAATTGCCCACAACTCACCCAACTTAAGCGGCGTAATCTTCTGGTAAGCCGCTACGAAGCGGCTAAGACTTTCCGGATCCACCCGTCCGTCGCCGTGGGTAATCACCTCCAATGCGATGTCATACACGCGGGGCGGTCCAGTTGATTGGCCATGATCCAGGCACGGCAGCTCCTTGCTGTAACCTTTCGGCAAATGTCGCTTGGCTGTACGGATCTGTTCCTCTATTAGATAAAAATTATCAAGCAACCATTCACCCGCTGGCGAAGTCCTACGGTTAGCTTTAACTGTTGCGGACAACAATTTGCAAACCCCCAACAGAACTTCTTGGTTCTCTGCCAAACGTGCGAGGAGCTGATCCGGTGAGCGCTGCGAGCTCAACCGGTGCGATCTGGCTAGGGTTTTACCATACTGTTCCATCTGGTCGGCGCTAAACAGTTCTGCCCGTAACGGTGGTGGGCCACTGATTGAAATCTCTGTCCACTTAGCGCCGCGAAGACGCGCATTTAACTGTCGCAAATATCCACTGAGCTTTCTGTCAATGTTCAATTCAGGTACTTCCGTTCGGAGCAAAGGATCAACGGCAAGAATCGCGATGTGAAGCCGGCTAGACAGCAGCGACTCGTTAGCAGCTCAACTTGTGCCGCTAACTGATATCACAAGTCATAGAGTATATCTATGGGGCAGCACACCCTAGGGCTCTGCGGCGGGGAATAGGGCACGCAATTATGCGGTCAGTAACCCATGCAGATAAAACAACAGCAGGCCGTAGATTTCATGTAAGGCTAGCGAAGTTTTATCCAGCGCCGAGAGCTGCGGAATCAAGGCGGCCGATGCGGTTACTTCTACCCGTCTAAAATCCACCGGCAGCGGGCACACGGAAAACCCATCGGCCCGAAATGCCGCCATTGCACGACGCATATGCCACGCCGAAGTCACCAGGTAGATCTGAGGTGAGGTGGGTAGCCCTTCGGCTCCCGAAAGAATAATCTCGTTGACGGCTTTTGCATTGCCGATGGTCGTTTGGGATGTTTCTTCCAGAAAGATACGTTCTTCGTCTACTCCAAGCTGCAACATCAGCTGCCCCATCAACAGTGCCTCGGACACGGGCCCCGTCCCGCCGCCCGAGACGATAATGTCCGAATCGGGGAATTGCTCCGCAAACTTCACAGCGGACAGCGCCCGCCGCAAACTACTCAGTTGCAGACGTTCGACAGCGGCAGGGTCAACGACGGGGCCGCTTTTTCCCCCACTCAGCACCACGATGGGCGACCCCGATTCGATCAACTCGCATTCACCCTGTTTGGCGGCCCCCTTCTCTAACCAGCCGATCAATAAATTGGCCATCAACGGTGACGCTGTCAGCAGGTGAAGAAAAAAAATCGCGGCGAGTGGGCCAAAAATCCAGGCCGAGGTACGACGGATGGCCAAAACCGTGACGGCGGCCAAGCCAATAGCCACCAAACCCACGGGTTGTAATAAAACTTCGGCAAAATTCATAGACCCTACTTCCTTTTTTGCTCAGGCAGCTCTCGGCCTAGGCGCACTAAATTTGTTATAGTGACGGCTGTTTCAAGTACAGTCGATCACCGGATGTTACAAAGGATAACCACATGAGCTGGAACAAGCACTCACGTCAAACAAGAATCACCGCGATGACGCTTTGCCTGGGATTATCCATAACTGCCAACAGCGCCGAACCCGTCAAAGATTTGTGCGCCGGTTTAATAACTGACAAGTTATCGCATCCCATGCCCAAAGTGGCTAAACCAGCGCACTTGGCCGCATTTAAAGACCCCGTCTTTGGTTCCACGGTCCGCCGCATCACCAATGCGAGCTCGGGCGAGATCATCAAACCTATCTACAGCACAATACAAGCGTGGAATGCGGATGAGTCCTACCTGATACTATGGGATAGAAACAAAGGTCATCAGTTATACGACGGAAAAACCTATAAATTTATCCGGCAGCTCGATATTAACCCCGCCGATTTAGAGCAGGTTTATTGGGATTTTAAAAAACCCAATATCCTGTATTTTGTGGAACACTATCACATCATGGGAGGGTTCCCGGCGGGTAATCGCCTTATCCGCTACGAGGTCAGCTCCGGCAAAGCGGAAGTGCTCAAAGACTTCATGAAAGATTGCAAAAATAACGAGCTATCCAGCGGCGGCGATCCCATGGGTATGTCGTGGGATTCCAATGTGATTGGCTTAAAATGCGGTAGCGAAAACAATACCAACTTCTTTTATTACAAAATCGGTGAGCGCGAAACCGGCCCCTTCGTCACGCCTAAGATGTTAAAAGGCGCTGAACCCAGTCTGGCGCCCCAACCGACCCCCAGCGGTAAACGTTTTTATATGCAGGGGCGGGTGTTAGACGAACACCTTATTCCCGTCAGACAATTGGATTTAGCCAACAGCGGCGAGCACGCCTCGCTGGGACGTTTCCCCAATGGTGAAGATGGTTATTTTGCGGTGACTTTTGACGGGGGAGATCAGTGCGGTGAAGGCTCTCTGGTTGCTCATAACCTGGAAAACGGTAGTTGCCGTGTGGTTATCGGCGAAGTTACCGGTTGGCCCTACCCGCCAACCAGCACCCACGTTTCGGCAATTGCTCACCGCAACCCAGGTTGGGTGGGAGTCTCCAGCGTGGGTGATCCAGAATCGACTAAGGCGCTGCACCAGGAAATTTATCTCGCCTACGTTGATGACAAAAAACCCAAGGTTTGCCGAGTGGCTCACCACCATTCCTATGCCAAAGAAGGCAAGATGGGTTATTGGAGTGAACCCCACGTTGTCATCAGTCCCTCCGGCACGCGGCTGCTATTCGCCAGTGATTGGGATAATGGCAAAAGCGTGGATACCTACGTGGTCGAGTTGCCGGCGTATAACGCAGAGTAGGCTTTGCCCATTATTCGTGGTGGAATTTTTCCAGCAGGTCGAGAAATTCCGCCACGTTTCGCGTCACCGAAAACCGCTCGATAACGTAGGCTCTGGCTTGCTGGCCACGCTGACCGGCGTCATCTAAGTTTTGCCACACCGCAGC
>k87-177305_pt1 | contig 11472 bp, 8 predicted proteins | sample MGYA00084030_6733316 | MGnify analysis MGYA00084030 | reverse complement strand
GAACAGCCGGATCGGTTTATTTCCTGCGAGGTTCATAGAGCCTGACTCCCTGTTCGCGTCCCTTGACGTGGACAATGCCGTGGTCGATGAATTCAAAGGTATCGCCGCAAGCCTGCACGGTGAACTCGGAGACGAGTATCCGAGCCTTGCCCTTGGTGGCGCCCTCGATCCGTGAAGCGAGATTAACGCTGTCGCCGATGGCGGTATAGTCGAGCCGGTCCGTCGAGCCGATGAAGCCGACCACCGCCGGCCCGGTATGCACGCCGATGCCGACGTCGAACTCGTCCGGGGCGTTGAACTCCCGTTTGAACTGGTCCAGCACGTCGACCATGCGCAGCGCCGCCTCGACCGCGTGCACGGCGTGCTGCGGGTCGTCGGTGGGCGCGCCCCAGAACGCCATGATGCAGTCGCCGATGAACTTGTCGAGCGTGCCCTGGGTCTGGAAGATCACCTGCACCTGGCGGCTGAAATAATCGTTGAGCAGCGCGACCACCTGTTCCGGCGTCGAGCGCTCGCTCATGGTGGTGAAGCCGCGGATGTCGGAGAACAGCAGGCTGATGTCGCGCGCCTGGGTCGCCGTGGCATCGGCGATGGTGCCGCCGTCGACCAGCGACTGCACGACGCGCGGATCGAGGAAGCGACCGAAAATCGTGACCGCCTGTTCACGCTGTCGCCGCTCTTGCCACCAGGACAGCAGTGCCAGCGCGAGGAACAGCAGCCAGGCCGCCGCCAGCGGCGATACCGCGTGCACGATCAATCGCGTATGAGTCAGCAGCAGGTATTCGAGTGCGATCAGCAGCGCGCTGAGTACGATCAGTCCGGTGGCGATGCGCAGCGGGGTGACATGCCGGCGGAACGCGGCCAGCAAGGGCAGCAGCAGGAGCGGGTACAGCGCCAGGCCCCAGCGGGTCTCGGTCAGCCAGTCGCCATGCGCGAGGTTGGCGATGGCGGTGGCGAGAATGGCGATGCCGGGGAAGGTGCTGCGGATCGGCGTCGGCCGCAGATCGCCGAGCCCGGGCGCGGAAGTGCCGATGACAACGATCTTGCCGCGCAGTTTTTCCGCCAGCGTCGGTGCGCTGCCGGTGAGGTCGGTGTAGAGATCGGCATAACTCAGGCGTTGCGGGATGGCGTCGGCATACCAGTGCAGCGAGAAGTCGTCACTGGCGGGCGTCTGCCAGCCGAAGTCGGTGGCCAGCCGCTGCGGCATCGACGGGATGCGCCAGCCGGCGACTTCGAGGTGCAGCGAATAGCGGCGGCCGATGCCGTCGCTGTCGGCCAGGAAATTGATGGCGCCGCCGCGCCAGCTTTCTTCGCCCACCACCAGCGGCACCATCAGCGGCGCCGTGGCGGCGGGATCGGCGCTGGCGGTGCGTTCGATATGCAGCGCCGGCGGATAGCGTTCCAGGGCCGCGCCGCTGCCGTTGCTGAGCAGCAGGGTCGGCAGGTAGGTGTTGGGTGTGGCGGCAATCACGGCGGCGAAATACTCGTCGCTGTCGCGGCGGAAGGTGTCGGCTTCGTTGAGCAGCAGGTCGAACACGATCGCCTTCGGCTGCGCCTGCTGCATCGCTTCGACCAGCTCGCCGTGCACGGCCCGCGGCCAGGGCCAGCTGCCGGCGGTCTCGTTCATCGCCTCAAGACTTTTCTGGTCGATGTCGACGACGACGATGTCGGCCGGCAGCGTGCGCGACTGCGCGTGCAGCGCCAGCATCGCGTCCAGCCCGGCGCGGTCGACCCGGCTGAAACCGTCGCCGGCACCCACCGCCACCAGCAGCACCGCGATGGCGGCGAGCAGGAGATTCTGGCGAAGATCCGCGCGCGGGTTGCTCATCCGGGATTCCTAGTGCGCCGCCAGCATCGCCTCGGCGTGTTTGAGGGCTTCCGGTGTGATGGTCAGGCCGCCGGCCATGCGCGCGATCTCCTGTACGCGTTCTTTCTGCTTCAGCGCGATCACGGCGCTGGCGGTCGACTTGCCGTCCGAGCGTTTCTCGACGCGCAGGTGCTGGTGGCCGCAGGCGGCAACCTGCGCCAGGTGCGTCACGCACAGCACCTGGCCGCGTTCGCCGAGCCGGCGCAGCAATTTGCCGACCACTTCCGCGGTGGCGCCGCCGATGCCGACATCGACTTCGTCGAAGATCAGCGTGGGAATCGTGCTCTTCTCGGCGCAGATCACCTGGATGGCGAGGCTGATCCGCGACAACTCGCCGCCGGACGCGACTTTTGCCAGCGGCTTCGGCGGCTGGCCGGCGTTCAGGCTGACCAGGAATTCGATGGCGTCGACGCCGCCGGCATTCGCCTCGTTTTCGCCCAGCGCGGTGAACGCAACTTCAAAGCGGCCGCCGGCCATGCCGAGCGCGGCGAGCTGCGTACCGACATCCTTTTCCAGTTTCTTTGCCGCCTTGCGCCGCGCTTCGCCGAGCGCGCGGGCGGCAGTCAGGAAAGCATCGCGTTTCGCCGACACTTCTTTCTCCAGCGCGGCGCGGTGCGTGTCGTGGTTGTCCAGCTGGTCGAGATCGGCTTTCAGTTTCTCGTGCAGCGCCGGCAATTCGGCTGGCGTGCAGCGATGCTTGCGCGCCAGCTGGAAGCAACTGGACAGGCGGTTGTCGATTTCCTGCAGCCGGCGCGGATCGGCTTCCAGGCGGTCGGTGTAGTGGCGCAGCGTGTCGGCGGCTTCCTCGACGTGGATGATCGCCGAGGCGAGCAGCTCGGAGGCGCGCGCCAGCTCGCTGTCTTCCAGGCCGTCCAGCGCGTGGCGGGCGCGTTCGAGGCGGTCGCGGGCGGCGCCGTCCTCGTGTTCGTACACCAGCGCGAAGGCCTGCTCGCAAGCGGCGCGCAGGTTGTCGGTGTTGGCCAGCCGTTTGTGCTCGATTTCCAGCGCTTCCGGTTCGCCGGCCTTGAGGCCGAGGCGGTCGAGCTCTTCGACCTGGAATTTCAGCAGGTCGCGGCGGGCGTCGCCGGCGCTCACGGCCTGCTCCAATGCGCTGAGCGCGTCGCGCTGTTCGCGGAAGGCGCGGAAGGCGGCGGCGATGGCTTTCGCCTGCACGCCCAGCACGCCGTACTCGTCCAGCGATTGCCGGTGCGTGTCGCGGCGCAGCAGCGACTGGTGCTCGTGCTGGCCGTGGATGTCGATCAGCAGTTCGCCGAGCGCCTTCAGGTCGCCCAGCGTCGACGGCTTGCCGTTGATGAAGGCGCGCGAACGGCCGTCGCTGCCGACGGTGCGGCGCAGGATGCAGTCGCTGCCGGCGTCCAGTTCGCGCTCGCCCAGCCAGGCCAGCGCCGCCGGCAGCCGGGCGAGATCGAAGGTGGCGGTGATATCGGCGCGCTCGGCGCCGGGGCGCACGGCGCCGGCGTCGGCACGATCGCCCAGCGCCAGCGCCAGGGCATCGATCATGATCGACTTGCCGGCCCCGGTTTCGCCGGTCACCACGGTGAGGCCGGAGCCGAACTCCAGTTCCAGTGCGTCGACGATGGCGTAGTGGCTGATCGACAGGGCGGCGAGCATCGGGAACCGGTGGCAGCGGGGGCGGGAAGCGCCGATGATAAGCCCCGTTTCGTTGCGTTGATAAGGTTTTCCCCCCTCTTTAGACTCGCCCGCATGTCAGCCCAGACGCTTAATGAACGTGCGCAACGCCTGCTGAAGACGCTGGTGGAGTGCTACATCCGCGAAGGGCAGCCGGTGGGCTCGAAAACGCTGGTGGAGCGCGCGGCGTTGCCGGTATCGCCGGCGACCGTGCGCAACATCATGGCGGAGCTGGAAGACCGCGGTTACATCACCAGCCCGCACACCTCCGCCGGCCGGGTGCCCACCGAGCAGGGCTACCGCGTCTTCGTCGACAACCTCGTTACCTTCTCGCCACTGGAACAGCGGCAACTGACGCTGCTGACCGGTGAATTGTCGGCGGGCAAGACCGCACCGGAACTGGTCGATGCCGCCAGCCGGCTGCTGTCGGATTTTTCGCGCATGACCGGCGTGGTGGCGGTGCCCAAGCGACGGGTCGGCACGCTGCGCCAGGTGGAATTCCTGCCGCTGGCCGGCAATCGCGTGCTGGCGATCCTGGTGCTGAATCAGCGCGAGGTGCAGAACCAGATCATCCACACCGACCGCGAATACTCCGAGTCGGAACTGCGCCAGGCCGCCAACTTCGTCAACGCCAACCTCGGCGGCACCGACATCGACGGCATCCGCCAGCGCATCCTCGAACTGATGCGCGCCGACAAGGAGCGCATGGATTCGCTGATGCAGGAAGCGCTGGACATGGCCGGCCGGGCGATCGACGCGCAGGAATTGGCGTCGCCGGACGTGAAGATGACGGGTGAATCCAATCTGCTGGCCGGGCTGGCCGCCGATGCCGGTGTCGGCCGCATCCGCGAGATGTTCGACGCCTTCCAGCGCAAGCGCGACATCCTCGACCTGATGGATCGTTGCAGCACCGCCAGCGGCGTGACGATTTTCATCGGCAGCGAATCGGGCTACGAAGCGTTCGCCGACTGCTCGATCATCACCGCGCCTTACGGCCGTGGCGGCGACACGCTGGGCGTGCTGGCCGTGGTCGGGCCGACGCGGATGGCCTATGAGCGGGTGGTGCCGCTGGTGGATGTCACCGCGCGCCTGCTCGGCGCCGCGCTTGATTCCCGCGAGTAACCCCGCTTTTGTGGGAGGGGCTATTGCCCCGATCCGGTGTTGATCGGGGCAATAGCCCCTCCCACAACCGCCGGACCTACAAATCGTATTCCCGCTTGATCGTTTCCACGATCGCGCGGTTGTCGTGCTGCCAGGGGTGGAAATCGCGCCGGTAGTAGGCGAGATACGCCGGGATCAACTGCCGGAAAATGCCCGGCTTGCCCCAGAAATAATTGATGCCGCCGGCCCACATCTTCAGGTCGCCGGCATGGCCGGACTCGCGCAGCAACTGCACGAAGTGGTACGAGGCAATGCCGAGGAAGGTGATCGTGTTGATCGCCATCTGCGAGCGGCGGACCCACTCGTCGTTGACCGTTGCCTTGAACACGTCGAAGGCCACCGCCTTGTGCTCGGTTTCCTCCACGGCGTGCCAGGCCCACAGTTTCGCCACCCGCGGATCCATCTTGTCGATGAACTCCTCGCGGTTGTTCAGCAACTGGTCGGCGAGGATGGCGGTGAAGTGTTCCAGCGCGCAGGTCATCGCCAACTGACGTTGCGGCGACAGCCGCTTGCGCAGGTAGCCCAGGCCCTTGCGGCCGAATTCGTCGATCTTCGTCATCGCGTAGCCCTTGCGCTCCATCATCGCGTTGAGCACCAGGTGCTCCTTCGCGTGGTGCGCTTCCTGGCCGATGAAGGCGCGGATCGCCATCTTCAGTTCCGGGTCGTGCACCTGGTCCTGGAAGGCGCGCACCGAGTCGACGAAGTAGCGCTCGCCCTGCGGGAAGGTGCCGGACAGCGCCGTCAGCAGCAGGGTGCGACAGGGGTCGTTGGCGTACCAGAACTCGGGGATGTCGTCCGGGAACGTGAACTCCATGCGGCGGACCTTGATGTCGGCGACGGCGGACTGGCGGGCGGCAAGGGCCATGGCGGGATACCTGCAATCTGTAGGAGGCCCTTCAGGGGCGACGCTCGGGGGCGACGCTTCGGGGACCCGGCAGAGCATCGCCCCTGAAGGGGCTCCTACGGTAGTAGCCCCTCGCCAGCCGGAGATGCTTTCGGCATCATCGCCGCCCTTGAAAGCGGACGCCCGGGCCCCACTTCTGGCGGGTCGCGGCTGAAGCCCCTCCCCCCACGCACGGAATCCGACATGACCGAAGACGTCCCGCCGCCCCCGGCCGATCTGCCCGCCACCGGGCTGGCCGACGAGCTGGCCGCCCTGCAGGCCGAACTGGCCGCTGCCCGCAAGGAGGCCGCCGAGGCCACCCTGCGCGCCCAGGCCGAACTGCAGAACGTCCGCAAGCGCCTGGAGCGCGACGCCGAGAACAGCCGCAAGTTCATCCTCGAGAAGTTCGCCGGCGAGTTGCTGGCGGTGGCCGACAGCCTCGATCGCGGCCTGGCCTCGCTGGACCCGGCCGAGCCGGCGCTGGCGACGGCCCGTGAGGGCATGGACCTGACCCTGAAACTGTTCAAGGACACCCTGCGCAAGTTCGAGGTCGAGGAAATCGACCCGAAGGGCCAGCCGTTCAACCCGCAGTTCCACGAGGCGGTGGCGCAGGTGCCGAATCCGGATGCCGCGCCCAACACCGTGCTCGAGGTGATGCAGAAAGGCTTCCAGTTGTCCGGCCGCCTGCTGCGCCCGGCGATCGTGGTGGTCTCCCGCGCCCCCTGAACTTCCCGTGGGAGGGGCTATCGCCCCGACGCTTTTTTGCTTTCCGGCAAGGAGTCGGGGCAATAGCCCCTCCCACATCTTGAATTGATCCACCCCTGCCCCCATCCGGCAGGACGTAACCGAAACATTAAGGAGTGAACGACATGGGCAAGATCATCGGCATCGACCTCGGCACCACCAACAGCTGCGTGGCGGTGATGGAGGGCGACAAGGTCAAGGTTATCGAAAACGCCGAGGGCGCGCGCACCACGCCGTCCATCGTCGCCTACACCGAGGACGAGATCCTGGTCGGCCAGGCTGCCAAGCGCCAGGCCGTCACCAACCCGCAGCACACGCTGTTCGCGGTGAAGCGCCTGATCGGCCGCAAGCTGAAAGACGATGTCGTGCAGAAAGACATCAAGATGGTGCCGTACAAGATTGTCGGCGCCGACAACGGCGACGCCTGGGTGGAAGCGCGCGGCAAGAAAATGGCGCCGCCGCAGATCTCCGCCGAAGTGCTGAAGAAGATGAAAAAGACTGCCGAGGATTACCTGGGCGAAGCGGTGACGGAAGCCGTCATCACCGTGCCGGCGTACTTCAACGACGCGCAACGCCAGGCGACCAAAGACGCCGGCAAGATCGCCGGTCTCGACGTCAAGCGCATCATCAACGAGCCGACCGCCGCCGCGCTGGCGTTCGGCATCGACAAGCAGGAAGGCGATCGCAAGATCGCCGTCTATGACCTCGGCGGCGGCACCTTCGACATCTCGATCATCGAGATCGCCGATGTCGACGGCGAGCACCAGTTCGAAGTGCTGTCCACCAACGGCGACACCTTCCTCGGTGGCGAAGACTTCGACATGCGCGTCATCGATTACCTGGTGGAAGAATTCAAGAAGGATTCCGGGATCGATCTGCGCAAGGATCCGCTTGCCCTGCAGCGCCTGAAAGAGGCCGCGGAGAAAGCGAAGATCGAACTGTCCAGCGCCCAGCAGACCGAGATCAACCTGCCGTACGTGACGGCTGATGCTTCCGGCCCGAAGCACCTGAACATCAAGCTGACCCGCGCCAAGCTGGAGTCGCTGGTGGAAGACCTGGTCGCGCGCTCGATCGAGCCCTGCCGCATCGCGATGAAGGACGCCGGCCTGTCGGCGGCCGACATCTCCGACGTGATCCTGGTCGGTGGCCAGACGCGCATGCCGCTGGTGCAGCAGAAAGTGAAGGATTTCTTCGGCAAGGAGCCGCGCAAGGACGTGAACCCGGACGAAGCGGTCGCCGTTGGCGCCGCACTGCAGGGTTCGGTCTTGTCCGGCGACCGCAAGGACATCCTGCTGCTCGACGTCACCCCGCTGTCGCTGGGTATTGAAGTCGCCGGCGGCGAGATGAACGTGCTGATCGAGAAGAACACCACCATCCCGACCCGCAAGCAGCAGGTCTACTCGACCTACAGCGACAACCAGACGGCAGTGACGGTGCAGGTCTACCAGGGCGAGCGCAAGATGGCTTCGGCCAACAAGATGCTCGGCCGTTTCGATCTCACCGATATCCCGCCGGCACCGCGCGGCATGCCGCAGATCGAGGTAACTTTCGACATCGACGCCAACGGCATCATGAACGTGAGCGCGAAGGACAAGGCCACCGGCAAGGCGCAGAGCATCGTGATCAAGGCCAACTCCGGCCTGTCCGATGAAGAAATCGCCAAGATGGTGAAAGACGCGGAAGCGAACGCCGAGGCCGACAAGAAATTCGTCGAGTTGGTGCACGCCCGCAACGAGGCCGATCAACTGGCGCACGCCACGAAGAAAGCCATCGCCGACCTCGGCGACAAAGTGACGGCGGAAGAAAAAACCGCGATCGAGGCGGCCGTCGCCAAGGTCGAGGAAGCGGTGCAGGGCAGCGACAAGGACGCGATCGATGCCGCGTCGAAAGCGCTCGGCGAGGTGTCGATGCCGCTGATGCAGCGCGTCTACGCCGAGAAGCAGGCGGAAGCCGAAGCGGCCGCCGGCCAGGCCGGTGACGGCGAAGCCGGCGGCACGGCAAAGGAAGGCGTGGTCGATGCCGAGTTCGAGGAAGTGAAGGGCGACGACAAAAAATAATTTTGTCGTCGCAGGTTAAGGGTTGATGCAGCGCGGGACAGGTTCCCGCGTTCGCATTTGTGGTTACAACAGACTTGCAACGGATTCCGGTGACGCACCATGGCCAAACGCGATCTCTATGAAGTACTCGGCGTCGCCAAGAGTGCGTCCGCGGACGACATCAAGAAGGCCTATCGCAAGCTGGCGATGAAGCACCACCCGGACCGCAATCCCGACGACAAGGGTGCCGAGGAAAAATTCAAAGAGGTGCAGGCCGCGTACGAGATTCTCACCGACGACCAGAAGCGCGCCGCCTACGATCGTTATGGGCACGCGGCGTTTGAAGCCGGCGGTAGCGGTGGGGGTGGTTTCGGTGCCGGCGCGGCCGGTGCCGGCGGCGCCAGTTTCAGCGACATCTTCGGCGACGTGTTCGGCGATATCTTCGGTGGCGCCGGCGGGCGCGCCCGCGGCGGCCCGCAACGCGGCGCCGACCTGCGCTACACGCTGGAGATCGAGCTCGAGGACGCGGTCCGCGGCAAGAAAGTGCATATCAAGGTGCCGAAGCTGGAATCCTGCGAAACCTGCAGCGGTTCCGGTGCAAAGAAAGGCAGCGTGCCCGTCACCTGCACCACCTGCGGCGGTCATGGCCAGGTGCGCGTGCAGCAGGGCTTCTTCACGCTGCAGCAAACCTGCCCGGCCTGCCGCGGCGCCGGCAAGCAGATCAAGGATCCCTGCCCGGATTGCCGCGGTCAGGGCCGCGTACAGAAACAGAAAACATTGCAGGTGAATATTCCCGCCGGTGTCGACAACGGCGACCGCATTCGCCTGGCCGGCGAAGGCGAAGCCGGCCCGCAGGGCGGCCCGGCTGGCGATCTGTACGTACAGGTGTCGGTGCTGCCGCACGAGTTCTTCGAGCGCGACGGCAACGACCTGCACTGCGAAGTGCCGATTTCCTTCGTCGATGCGGCGCTGGGCGGCGAGCTGGAAGTGCCGACCATGGATGGCCGCGTGAAGGTGAAGGTCCCGGCGGAAACGCAGACCGGCAAGCAGTTCCGTGTGCGCGGCAAGGGCGCCCCCAACGTGCGGGGCGGCGGCCCCGGCGACCTGATCTGCCGTGTGGTGGTGGAAACCCCGGTCAAGCTCAGCGGCAAGCAGAAAGACCTGCTGCGCGCCTTCCAGGATTCGCTGCAGGGCCGCGACAACTCGCCCCGCCGCGAAGGCTGGTTCGACAGCGTGAAGAAGTTCTTCAACGAGCTTTGACCCCGTCGCGGGCCGTCCCGTATCCTCCCTGTGTCCCTCACTGGACGTGGGTATAACAATAATGAAAAGCCCCGGACTCACCCGCCGCGAGTTCCTCGCCGGGACTGCCGCCGCTACCTCGCTGATCGTCACGCCGCTGCCACTGTACGCGGCCGACGAGGCCGATGCCGCCGACGCGATGGGCGCCGATGCCAGTTACCTGAAGCGCGAATGGAAGCCGACGCCCTATGACCCGGCGCCGCTCACCTACACCTTCGAGGAAATGGAAAAGCACTGGGACAAGCTGCTGCGCGGTTACCAGATCCAGTTCCCGTCGGCGGAATACCTGCACAAGCGTTACTCGCGCTATCCGCAGATGTGGAAGGAACTGAAGTTCCAGGACGAGGACTACGCGATGCACAGCCGCAACACCCTCGAGGTGTGGCTGCTGTTCTTCCGCGGCGATTTCCAGGCGGCGCGCAGCCTCGGCTATGAGTACGGCGGCTTTGCCCGCGTACCGGCGATCTTTTCGCAAATCGTTTATGCCATTTACCTGGCGGAAACGCTGAAGGAAAAACACGCGCTGCTGCAGGACGCCGCCAACAGCGTCGCCGAGCTGGGCACCGTGTTCCAGCCGCGCCCGCAGGACGACGACGCCTACCGCGCCGACTACGCGATGATCCGCCTCGGCTACACCTACGCCATGTGCCGGATCGCCGAGGATGTGTCGATCGGGACCGCGCTGCTGCGCGATTACGTCGGCAAGGTCTTCGTCGCCAGCAATGACATTCTCGCGGTGTATCCGGAGCATCCGCTGGGCCTGGCGCTGTCGGCCGGCATTCACGCCAATGTGATCCGCCGCGGCGGCAAGCTGGCCAGCAACATCGTGTTCGGCGCCAACGTCGAGGACGCGCGCGGCCGCTTCGAGACCTCGTTCGCGATGGCCCCGGACATAGCGCTGACCCGCTTCGAGTACGCCAATACACTGCTGTATATCGACAGCGACAAGGAGATCGACGAATCGATCAAGCAGCTTGAGCTGGCCGCCAGTTTCGTGCCCCGGCACGCGGTCGAGGCGCTCGACATCGCCTATGCGAAAAAGCGCCTGGTCGAGGTGGTCGACTTCAAGTCCAGCGGTGGTGGTTTCTTCAATTACGACCGCAAGCGCCGCAAGTACCAGAACAAGGGCAAGATCAACCTGTACGACGTGATGGCGGAGCCGTTCCTGGTGACGAAGGTGTGAGGGCTCTCGATGGGGCGCGCCCTGGCCGCGAGCCGAAAGCGTCGCCGCCAAAGCGCCTCCCATGGCGGGGGTGCGGCGGGTAGACTGGCGACATTCCCACGGAGATTCGTTATGACCCGTATCGCCATTTGCGGCGCCGGTGGCCGCATGGGCCGCGCGCTGATCCAGGCCCTTCATGAAGCCGGCGGCACCCTGACCGCCGCCATCGAGCGGCCCGATTCCTCGCTGGTGGGCGCCGATGCCGGCGACCTGGCCGGCATCGGCAAGCTGGGCGTGAAAGTCGCCGGCTCGCTGGCGGACGTGCTCGACGCCTTCGATGTCGCCATCGACTTCACCGCACCGGCCGCCACCGAGGCGCACATCGCGCTGGCGCGCCAAACCGGCAAGCGGCTGGTGATCGGCACCACCGGCCTGTCGGAGGCGCAGCGGGCCGCGCTCAAGGCCGCCGGCGCCGACACCGCGCTGGTCTATGCCGGCAACTACTCGGTGGGCGTCAACGTCTCGTTGAAGCTGCTGGAACTGGCGGCGCAGACCTTCGGCGATACCGTCGACATCGAGATCCTCGAGGCGCACCACCGGCACAAGGTCGATGCGCCCTCGGGTACCGCGCTGATGATGGGCGAGGCGGTGGCCGGCGCCCTCGGCCGGG
>k87-129582_pt1 | contig 11495 bp, 20 predicted proteins | sample MGYA00084030_6733316 | MGnify analysis MGYA00084030 | reverse complement strand
GTACCTCGCTGTCCTGCAGGATCTTCGTGCGCACCTGCTGCAGCCAGTCTGCCGGCAGCCCGACGAGATCGGCGGTGACCGGCGGGATCCGCGCGCCGCGGCCGCTGAAGTCGCGCTGGAAGTCCGCTTGTGTGGGCTTGGGGGTGAACTCGATCGCCCCATCCTCGTCGAGCGGGCGCCCGTGCAGCGGCGTGGTCCCAGGTCGCCGCCCGTCGCGGAACGCGTCTTCCATTTCCGCGATGCGCTTATGCAGCCCGGCGATCTCCTGCCGCAGTCGTTCATTCTCCGCTCGCAATTCCGCGTCCATCGTCTCCTCCACCATCAGCAGCGCCACACGTGACGCCGGCACGATCCCCGCAATCGCCGTCCGCTGCGCCTCCCCCTCGTGCATCCACGCCGGCTGCACATACGTCGTCTGGACCGTCTGGCCATGGCACGCGATGAACTGCCCGAGCCCGAGCGCGGCGACCGCGTCGACCTTCGGCTTCTTCGCGCCGTGGATGTGCGCGAGCGTCCGCTTGACTTCATTGATCTCGCGCTGCACGCCGAGTAGCCAGATCTGGACTTGCTTGAGCACCGGCGTGTGGACGCCCGCCAGATCCTGGCTGTCGATCCAGAGGTAGTTCTTCAGCGCGCCGCCCTTGCGGATGTACAGCTCGGCGGCGTAGCTCACCGGCGATCGCCGCGTCCGCGGCATGAACTCCCACGCCTCGGGGACCACGATGATCGTCTTCTGCTGCGTGCGATACGACGTCTCCAGGCAGCTCGCGATGATCAGCCCCTGCATTTCGGTGCTGAAGCTGGACAGATCCATCGCGTTGACAGCCGTGCGCGCGAGCATCAGGGGAATGGGCGGGCCGATCGCTTTCACCTGCGGGACGATCTTGTCCAGGTAGTGATCGAGCTGGTAGTAAATGTCCGCCGACAGCCCCTTCGCCGACGTCAGGAGCTGCTTGACGTTGCGGTGGACGTCGCTCAGCGTCTTCGCGCCCTTGCTGGCCCGCATGATCCACGACCGCTCGAACTTCATGCGCTCGCGCAGCGTCGCTTCCAGGATCGAACTGACGTACTCCCAGTCGGCGCGCTCGCGGAAGTACGGCGGCACGTCGTTGACGCCGTTGGTAAATCCTCCCTCGCCGCGCTTGGTGACGAATGCCAGCACCGCGAAGTCGTCCGGGACGCGCCACGCACACGCCTCCAGGGTCGTCGTCTTCCCGGCTTGCTGCGTCTGCCCGACGACGGCCATGTGCCCGACCGGGATCGACACGGGGTCACCGGACGGCACGGCGAAGCCGAGCGGGATCGTCGCGTCAGCCACGCGGCACCGTCCCCTTCGCGCGGAGATCGATCGTGCGGGTGACCTTCACCAGCCGGCGCGTGGCCCATCGCCAATAGGGCTTATGGAAGGTGATCGACGCCCGTTCGCGATCGGTCCAGCGGCCGCGCTCGACATAGCGGCGCGTGGTGTGATCCCAGACTTCGAGGACGTAGGCCATCACTTCCCCTTCGTCACGCCGGGCATCTTCATCCGCTCCGCGTGCTCGGTCGCGAATCGCCGGAACGCCTCGATCGGCGCCACCAGCCGGTCGATCATGTAGGTGGTGCAGCCGGCATGCACGCACAGCTTGCGATACAGCTCCAGCACCTGCACCGCGAGACGATCACGGCCGCGGAAGATGAACAGCGGCTCGTCATCGGGGACCGGCTGGTTGTTCGACGACTTGACGAGGCGGAACTCCTCGTCGATGTGGTACATGTCGTTGAGGATGCGGCGGACCATTAGGCGCTCCCTGCTGACCATCCCTTGTTGGGACGGGGCGACGTCGGTGGCGCCTGCGGCACGCCCAACTCGCGCAGGAACGCATAGATCTCCGCCAGACACTCGGCGTTCAGCGGCGTGCGCTCGCCCCCAGCGTAGGGATAGAACGCGTAGTAGCCCCACTGATTGCGGTACTCGATCGTGCCGAGCGAGAACCCGGCGCCGCGGCGCGCGTACACGGTATAGCTCGGGTAACCCATGACGGAGCTGCGGCCGCGCCCGAACGCGACCATCCGTCCCTCACGCTTCCAGATGCGATCGTTGGTCGGGCGCGGAAACGCCGCCTGGATCAGATCCCGCATGTCCTGTAGCCACCAGCGAATCAGCGTCAAGCCGGTCATCGCCCGTCTCGCTCGAACAGCATCTGCCGCGCATACGCGCACGCGTCCAGCAGTTCTTCGTAGTGATCGCGCAGCGCGTCGCGGCCGTTGTGCGCCTGGAGCGGCGTGCCGTAGCGCTGCGTCCCGAGGCGCTTGCGGGCCTGCATGTCGCCGCAGACGAGATCGTGGATCTCCGGGAGATCGTTGCGCGTGGGCGTGGGCTGATCCCCTTCGCGCGGCGGTTTGGTCGGTGTGCGATCGATCCCCATGTACTCTCCTGTGCGGTGCGTCAATGGGAAGTCCGGGTCGGTACCGATGACCGCGGGGATCCCATAGAGCGCGAGCGGTTCGCCGCCCGTCATCTGGCGCACGATCTCCGCCGTGGTCAACTTATCGTTGCGCACGGATGAACGCCTGCGCCGATCGAAACACCGGCGCGGTCATATCGAGCTTGGTGCGATCGTAGGATCGGATGCGTTCGTAGATCCGCATGAGCTGATTCGGCTGCTCCATGTGTTCGAGCATGATGAGCGCGCCGGCACAGTGCTGCGCGTTCGGCCCGTTGACCATGTCGTCACTGTCGTCATTCGGACTCTCGACGGGCACCGTCGTCTCGTGACACGTGAATGTCCCTTGGCGACGGGTGATCGCGTCCGCGATCTCGCGTGCCCGTGCCTTCCGGAGATACGGCCGGATATCAGTCCGGAATGGGCACCGTGGGCACGGTGCGCGCATGGTCATCAACATGCTGCTGTTCCTCCTCCGGCGTCAGCTCCTGGAGCCCCTGACGCTGGGCCATCGTGTGCCCGGCCCAATTGGTCGTCTGCCACGCCGCCTCACTGCTGATCAACGACACCGTGAGGCCCCGGTGGGTCCAGCGGGCTCGCGCGACGTCGGCCGACTCCGCCTCGCACGTCACGAAGCGATTCCAGAGCGGCGACTCGACACCGAACGTGCCGTACCACCGGGGCATCAGATCATCGCTCGCTCTGGCCGTCGCCGTAGAGCCGTGCGTCCATCGATCCGGGCGGTAGCGCGCTGGGCGGGACGACGTCGCCCGGTAACACATCCTCGACGGTGAGCGGGGCCTGCACGCCGGGGATCATGTACAGCTCGTTGAACTGGAGATCGTCGACCACGGTGACCCGGCCGGTCGGATACTTCACGATCCAGTCATGCACATTGGCGTGGCGCAGCTCGTTCCGCAGCCCGTAGTTCGGCTTGTGGCCGGCGTCGCACATGACGCCGAGGTTACCCGGTACGTCGGAACCACCCCAGAGCGGACTCGCCGGGGCGAGCAACCGTTGTATCTCGTCGATGTTGTCGCCGCGCCACTGGATCGCCTCGACGGTCCAGGAACGCGCTTGGAAAATAGCCATGTTCGGATCTCCTCCTCCGCGGGCGACGGGCGCCCAGTGTTTCAGCCACGTGCTGCACGATCGGTCGTTCGTCCAGTCGAGCGTCCGCGGCCGCCACCAGCCGCCGACCGAGGTTCCCGCACAGCGTCCACCACCACCTAGCTCTCATGGATGCCGGCGCGGCCGCTGATGCGCACCTGCTGCGTATAGGTCATCAGCGCCGCGCGCGTCTCGTCCAGATACCGATTGATCGAATCCTGGATCCGTGCGAGCGTCGGTTCGGTGATCCCCATGGCGGCCTCGTGCGGCGGCGCCTGCAGATCGACGATGAGCGCGAGCGCGGCGAGCAGGTGCCCCTCGTTGGGGGCCGGCGGCCGCGGGGCGCTGCGCTGCTGGGGATCAAACATGGGGCACCGCCGCCGCTTTGATCATCGCCATCGTCAATCGACACTTGTACTCCCGCTTGACCGTCCAGAACCGCGGGGCGTCCGGCGAACTCGCCTCGGTGATCGTCTGGAACTTCCCATCGGGCCGCAGCAGGGCCAGCCCCTCGACCTTCGGGTTGTGCTTGTCCTGCAGGAGCTGAATCGTCACGTCGATGAACTCCGCGTCGGGTGTCAGATCAGCCATGGATCGCCTCCTGCAGCACGTGCCGAGTCGCGCGCACGTCCATCAAAATTTTGCCGAGTATATTCGATCCCTGCCAGCGGCGACCGTCGGCGCCGATGAGCGCGCCGTCACGCCGGGGGACCGCGCCCCAGAAGTTATCGCCCCACTCGTTGCCTTCGATCAGGACCGCGTCGCCGGTGCGGCGCAGGCCCAGGTGAAAGTCGGGCACGTGGCCCGGCGCAAACTTCTGCCAGACGAAGTCCCGCATCAGCGGCTCGCGCATGTCCTGCCAGTCGTCACGGAGCTTGACGATCCGGCCGGTGCGCTTGGCGACCGCCGCCGTCACAAATCGCATCTTCGTGCGGTGCGCGGGGTCATACGACTTCGCCGCCTGGAACGCGTTCTCCACCGAGGGATAGATCAGCCCGTCGTATTCGATCCACGGACACGGCACGAAGTTCGAGAGGAACCGCCACTCGCCCTGGAAGCGATCGATCACCGCGGGGATCACATCGGTCATGCTTGCCGCTCTCGTGTTCCCCATGGGGGCTTGACGTCCGCCTTCCGCTGTTCACGCGCGCTATACCGTCGGACACACTCTTTACAGTTGTCGGTGGATCCCTCGCCGCCCTGCTCGCTGTCGGCGTTGTCCCCGAGGATCGCATAGCGTCCACACAGGGACCGACCGTCCGTTTGGAAGTAGTGCCACTTCCGACTGTTGAGCAGCCAGTTCCACCCTTCGCGTGCCATCAGCAAAACTCCTCGAAGAACCGCTGCAGCAGATCATCGGCTTTGTGCAGCCAGTAGTCGGCCACGACGCGCGCCTTCTCGGTTTCCTCGCCGATGCACAGGCACTCGAAGTCACTGTCGGCCGTGGCGAGCAGCCGCGCCAGATCCGCTTCGATCGCCGGCACGAACTCCGCCCATTCGAGCGGGATCGCGTAGTTCTGGTGCCCCGCTTGCCGCCCACAGTCATGCGAGATCAGCTCGAACGCCTTGAACAGCGCCGGATGCGACTGCGCGGTGATCAGCAGGACGTCGTGCGGTGCCATGGGCTATGCCTTCTTCTCGTAAATGTCCCGCGGCACCCAGATCACGATCCCGATGTTCCTCGCGCGCATCGGATTCACTACGACGTCAGCCGGCGTGATGTTCTCGTCGGGCACCATGAACGTCACCCGCACCTGTCCGCGGTGCTTGGACTGTTGAATCCCGGTGATGCTCTCATTCAGGATCTGCAGATTCGCCACCGGCAGCGCCTCCCGGATGATCTCGCCAAGCGTCCGGCCCTCGTCAGCCACGACGTTTCCGCCCGCGGCTGCGGTGCTCATCCAGGATCTTTTTCATCTGATCGGTGACGAGGAACTTCTCTTGCACGCTGAGGTAGTTCACTCGGTCGCCGGTGTCCGCCTGGATGCCCGTCTTCACCGTGTAGCGCGTCACGACATACCACTGCCGGGACATGCCACTCCAGATGATCCGCGGTGTCTGCCGGCGCTGTCGTGGTGCCGCCGGTCGTGTCACGCTGACTTTCGGTCGTTTGGCCACTGCACTCCTCCTCCAGCTCAAGATCTCTAAAGATCTATTGAGTACACACGCTCGAACAAATTTTCGCGCCGATCGCGATGCCACACGCCACGCAGACCGCCGCGAGGATGATGATCTCGACGAGCACGTCCCAGTTCACTCCCGGTTTCGCCATCGTCGCCACCAGTACCTCGCGTATTCGTAGAGCACCGTCAGCACGAAGCCGATCGCTTCCCACCACGGGCGTCGACCTTTGGGCGTTACAACCATGGTTGAACACGCGGTTCAACCTTGCACCGTTCAATGAACCCGCGCTGGTCGCCGATGATTCTCAATCCCTCGATCGTGCGTGCTCGACTCAGCGCCACGAACAGCATCCCCGGCTGCTTGAAAAAGTAGTCGCGGATGTTCACCTGGACGTTATCCAAGGTGAGCCCCTGCGTCTTATGCACCGTGCAGCCGTACGCAGCGCGCAGCGGCATGTAGTCGATCGTGCCGACGATCTCGTTCTTCCCCTTGCCCTTCTCAGTGATCACTTCCTCCATGCTGTGGATCTTGCCTTGCGCGAGCAGTTCCTTCAGCTCCTTCCGCCGGCCGGGTTCGAGCGGGATGGTGTTCTCGCGGCGGACCGGGAGCACGGGCACGGCCGCGCCGGTGCGCTGCAGCTTGACCATCCAGCCGTTCCCCATCTTCCCCATGAGCGTGCCGAGATCGCCGTTGGCGTAGATCAACTGCCCGCGGTCGTCGAACTCGTCTTCATAGATGCGCCGGTTGGCAAGGATCATCACCAACGCGCCTTCCTTCAGACTGAGCAGATCGGGGATCAGCTTCCAGTCGCCGCGTTGCTTGCCCATGCGGGTCGTGATCGCCTGCATCGGCGTGCCCCGCACCGCGTCCATGCGCAGCATGTTGTAGCGGTCGACTTCGGCGTTCTTCGCAAAGATGGTCGTCCCCTCGAAGTGGTCGTCCATGCTGGGCGAGAACCGCTGCGGCGTGAAGAACTGCAGCGCGTCGTTCACGCGCGCCTTGCGCACGGCGTGCAGGGCGTTCACAAATTCCCTAGCATCCTGCCGGTAGATCTGCTGGAGGATGGTCCGGTTCTCCGCGAACACGGGCCACTCGGGCGACTCGAACGCGAACTGGATCGGGATCTTCCGGTACAGCACGCCCTTCTTCGGGTCGGTGTACTCCTCCTCGTCGGGCACCGGGGGGAGCTGGCCGAAGTCGCCGACGAGGGTGATCCCAATCGGCGGCAGATCGCGTGCGTCGGTCGGCAACGGCGACGGGTCGTCTTCGTTCTCGCCGACGCCTTCGTCGCTCTCCTCGCCGGCCCCGATCTGTTCGAGCGCGCGGATCTCGTTCTCGTTGACTTCGCGGACGGCGCGGGCGATCGGCGTCAACTGCTGGCCGGCCATCATGGATTTTTCGTCGATGAGGATCCGGCGGACCCCGGCGCGCTGGAGCTTGCGCACGACCGCCTGCAGGTGGCCCCGCGTGTAGCTGTCCACCAGCGACCGCGTATCGAAGTAGCGGAGCAGGGCGTTGATCGTGGTGCCTTCGCCCAGGTTCACCGAGGCAATGCCCGTCGTCGCCGCGAGCACGACGCCCGGATGCGCCTTGACGATCTCTTTGGCGACGAAGGTTTTCCCGACGCCGGCCGTGCCGCTGATATCGGTGTACAGCTCCGTCCCGGCCTGATCGATCGCCTTCTGCTGCTCGGCGTCGAGTACGCAGGCGGGCGTCGACCACTCGACTTCGGATTCATCCGTGTAGTTGGGATCCGCCAGACGCTCCGCGATCGCCTTATCGTCGCGGGCGTTATCGAACTCGTCATTCATGATGGCCGCTCCTCCTCCTCGACTGAGCGATTCTACTCAGCCGTCACCGGTCAGTAGAAATACACGTTCCGCGGGTCCGCGTCAACTGCCAAATAGTGGCAGCTCGCGCCGCGGGGCACCGGACGGTTCACCCGCAGCGAATGCCCGCTGCGCGTCGCCCGGTTGAACAGCGTCTGGTTGATCGCGACGGTGTGCGCCGCGTCCCATTCCCGCCAGTCGATCCGCTGCAGCCGTTTCGCGTGTGCCGCGGTGATCTCGGCCTTCCGTTGTTTAGCGGTTCCCACGCGTCTCCTCCTTCGTCAAAATCGCATCGATCTCCGCCTGCGTCAGATCCGCCTTCTCCAGATCGAACGCCTTCTGGCCCTTGGGGGTGTCGCTGACGCGATAGCTCACCCCTTGGCCCTCCTGCAGCTCGTCGAACAGCGCATTGGGGATGCACGATGTCCGGTGCAGGAAGTATTCATTCCCCGCCTCGTCACGGATGAACCCGAACCCCCGATCGCGGGTGCCGTTCATGCGGACGATTACGCCGATCATCCGCCCCGCCTGCCGCTCTGTGATCTGTGTCGCCATGTGCTAGGACTCCTCGCCGCCCGGATCGTGCCGCGCATCTTCCTTCGCGTCGCCGTCGAGCCGGTCCGCGGTTTGCTGGGCGGCCTCTGCGGCGGCATCATACTGCGGGGGCGGCGGCTCGTTATCGCGCTTGCCGCCCTCCACCGCGAACAACGCCGCGTTCTGGGGGTCGTCCTGGTGCCCGACGCGCACCATGGTCATCGACGGCTGCCCCGCGAAAAAGTTCACCGGCGCCATCATTTCGAGGGTGACGCGGATCATGCCGATCGGTTCATTCGGCGCGGGGGTGAGCACCGGTTCGATCTTCGTGACTTCGTAGACCATGTCGTGCGGCGGATGCCAGAGCACCAGATCGTGTGTGCTGATCGTCTGCGCGAACCGGTCCAGCACCGCCGCCTTGCCACTCGCAAAGTCCTGCGCGAACATCGCGACGCGCGCTCGCAGCTCGGACATGATCCGCTGCTGCATGCGCGCTTGTTCGTTGCGGTCCATGATCTACTCCGCGACGGTCTGATCCGGCAGGGGCGTCGGCGCGACCGCCACCGGTCCCGGTGCGGCATCCACCGCCGGCCGGCGTGATCGGCGCGCACGAGGCTTCGGCGCTTCCGCCGCCGTTGCGGGGGGCGTCGTCGTCGCCGTGGTGGTGCCCGGCAAGGCGTCCTGTCGCGGGCGACGTGCCCGCCGCGGCCGCGCCGGCTTGTTTGGCAGCTCGGGCTGTTGGATCCCGATCGCCTCGCGCGAGCTGACGATCGCTTTGGCCGTCTCCAGGGCCTGCTTGGCTTCCGGCAGCGACGCCTGCATGAAGTAGTTCACGATCAGCGTCGTCGCGCTGTGCTGTCTGCGTGGCATCGATCTCTCCTCTACTGTCCGCATTTACCCACGGGGGAAGGCGTAAGGTCATCGCGCGCCGGCCGGTATGGACTTGTGATCCACCGACGCGTGCATCCCAGCCCCTTCCCCCGCAGCTCTCGAATAGGAAACCTGGAGTTGCCTATTCCTACTTCGCGGGCGGCGCCTGTCCCAGCGGGGGCAGGATCCGCTCGACGTTCTCGAACCCACGCAGCACCGCGTGGCAGTCGCACTCGATCTCCTGATCGTACTGGGGCTCGCCGGGCTTGGCTTCCGGATTTTTGAAATCCTTCGTGTAGTACCGCTCGCCGCACCCCTTCTGCCCGGAGGGATCCTGAATCGACGACTCGACGACCTTCATGCCGGCCGCGGGATTCGCCGGATCGATCAGCTCCTGCGTCTGCACGAGGATGTACCGCACCTTGTCAGCGCGGCACTGCGCGGTGAGCCCATGTTCGAGGCGCACCGTCTTGCCCGCGTACTTGTTGATCGCCGCCTCCAGCGCCTCGGGCGTCTTCGGCCGCGACTTGTCCTGGAAGCCAATCTCCAGCACATACGCCAGATCGCTGATCCAGGGCGTCTTCGGATCGTTCTTCATATCCTTCCCGCTGCCCCGCGGCCGCGGATTGGTGGAGAACGTCGCGGTCATCGGCTCGCCGTCGTGCGCGCCCCCGACCACGATCAACGGATTGTTGCGATCGAACTTCACCTGCCGCCGCTTGATCTTCTGCCCCTTGGTCGGGTTGGGCTGTCCGTTGCTGAGGAACGGGCGCGAGTCTTCGATCGTGACGTCGTGCCAGAGCTGACTGATGTTGGCCGGCACGGTGAACGTGTCGATGCCGGGCATCAGTGTGGTGCGCTGGCCGCCCATCTGTTCCGGCAGATCGCCTTCCGGCCATTCCCCACCGACGTCGGGGCGCGGCGTATTGGGATCGTTGACCCCGCCACCGCCGGCACCGGCGACCTGGAAGTGTGGGCCGGCGAGCATCGCCGACAGGAACGAGTGTGCAATACGCATGTGTTCTCCTGAATAAGTGACTGCGCCGCCGCCTCGGCGCTAACTGGTTGGCGGACGTGGAACGCGACGAAGTCGAGACGACGCAGCGACCGGCGCGGCCGCGGCCGGCACCGGAGGGGGTTGAGGACTCGGCGCGGCCGGCGCTGCCACCACCGGCACGACAGGCGCTGCCGCCGCGGCGGCCAACGTCGCCTCCATCTGTTGCACATGTACCGGCGGCGCCGCAGATACTTCCTGCGCGATCGGCGCCGTCGTCGTCACAACGTCGACCGGAGCAGGCCCAGCTCCCGCGGCCGCCGCCGGTACAGGTGCCGGGGCCGTGGTGCCCGCCCCCACCGGCGGGACGACGGGCGGCGGTCCTACTACCGTCGCCGTCGCTGCACCACGTCCACGACGTCGAATCGTGCGCCCGCCCGTGACCGGGCCGGCGATCCCTGGTTCGTTGCTACTCGCGGGCGGGGCGCTGGGGAGCGTCAGCGCTGCGGATCCGGTGAGCGGGATCACTTCGTCGACGGCCGCGGCGCGATCCTTCTGCAGTGCCGGCGCGTCGGGATATTTCGCCGCGTCCGCGCGCACCACCGCCTCGAACTGATCTTCGAGCAACGTGAAAAAATGCTTGAGCGAGCAGACGGTCCACGCGGCATCGGCGCGCTTCTTCGCGTCGTCGTCCCACGGATCTTCCAGATAGTCGGGCATCCCGAGTGGCGTGCCGCGGTGCTTGGCGACGTACGGGATCTTCCGCGCGTCGCGGGGGTCATAGTGATTCGTGAGCCAGAGCCTGAATCTCATCCTGCCCTGCTCGTCGGGCTCCTTCGTCGCGTGGAGGAGGTTGCCCACCCAGCCACACGCGGCCGCGGTGCGCGCGTTGCCGGCGATCTTCAGGCCGAGCAGGACTTCGCCGCCGCTCTCATCGGTCGACTTGCTGGCCTCGACGCCGAACGTCGCGATCGACGGCACGCGCTGATCCGGGATCTGCCGGATGTTGGTCAGCCAGCCGTAGCTGCGGTTCTGCATGAACCCCACCTGCGACATGCTGCCGGTGCCGAACACCGCCGTCCCCTGCCGGACCGCGTCCGCGCTGCCCAGCGCACTCCCACCCGTCGACGACGTCGGCAGTTCCCCTCGCGCGCTCATCTGCGGCAGTTCGATCAGCAGTCCGCGATCGTTCATCGCCGACACCGAGTCGTAGATCCGGAGCACGACGCCCTGGAACAGCTTCGACTTGATCAGCACGCGGTCGACGCCGCTGGTGTTCGTCAAGTTTGTGAAGATCTTGCACGTCGGGCACTCGATATTGGCGACGCTCATGGCCGCCTCGGTGTCGAACTGCTGCACGGCGTGGCCGGCCGGGCACTTGAGCACGAACCCCAGGCGCCGCGGCATGATGAGCGGCACGTTCGGATCTGCGTAGCCACGATCCGGATCCAGAATCTCCGCCGGCCATGCGCCGAGCGAGATTAGTTCCATCGTTTCAAACGGGCGCACGTGGTTGCTGGGATCCCACACTTTCATGATCCCCAGGCGAATGAGCGACAGCCGCTTGTTCCCGAAGCCCCCAGGGTCGGTCGCGTAGCAGAGCGTGAT
>k87-39009_pt1 | contig 11638 bp, 10 predicted proteins | sample MGYA00084030_6733316 | MGnify analysis MGYA00084030 | reverse complement strand
TTCTTGCCCCTGTTCCAGATCTCGCCCTGCCAGCCATCGTTATCTTTAAACGACGCATTCATCTCGCGATAAAATTCCTCATCATGATGCCCGGACTTCAGTATTGCCGGCGTATAGCCGATGACCTCTTCACTGTCATATCCGGTCGCCTTTAAAAATGCAGGATTCACTGCAATAATCCGCTGCTGCGCATCGGTCAGCATAATGCCTTCGAGTGTATTCTCCAGTACCTTGGAGGTTAAACGAAGTTTTAATTCGGCTATCCGGTGTTCTGTGACTTCAATAAAGGCAATGCGACAGGCGCCAATATTTCCGTTTATCGTTTGCGCAGCCACTCTGGCCGTTTGCACTTTGATAGCCTTGCCATCCGGCAGCTCAAGTGAAAATTCAACACTGTCACTACCCGCGCCTGAAATACAATCCCGCAAGTATTTCAAAAAACTGCTGCGCTCATGGCGTGCGATAAAATCAACAAATGAAGTGCCGAGCAGGCCGACCCTGTCCTTGCCCAGCAGTTTTGCACCGGCCAGATTCAGTTCATGAATTGAGCCATGCCCGTCAAAAGTAATATAGGCAAGCGGGGCAAAATCATACAGGTCCGTATAACGGTCGCGCGTCTCCTCAAGCTCATGCTGCGCTTCACGCAATTGGCGGTTTTGCAACTCCAGCTCCATCTGATAAACCTGAAGCTCGTGCAGCATGCGCATAAAAACGGTTTCGCCTGCCCCCTCAATCTTGGCTCGCAGCAGCTCTATTCCCTCTGTCAGTTTTGTATCGCTAAAGTTTTCATAAGAACTCATGCCATATCTCCCGCCAACATTCATAATCATGCCGATTACCCCTATTTTTGTTGAGAGGTATTCTTTGGTACGCTTGACTTTGGTTGAGCCTGTTGAGTTTCGAGCAACTCCCAGCGATAGGGAGAGGAAACGTGCTCCAACACCCTTTCCACATCATCAGACTTGGAAGATTCTGCAGGTATACCCGGTGATGCCCCGGGGGAAGGCTTGCGGTCTTTACCCTTTTGCATACTGCGGTTTTTTTCCATGTCATTCCTCCTTGATGCGCTTTTACTACAGGCTTACTCTAACGCAGCCATACGGCCCTGAGCTTCTGGCAGCCTGCACGCCATTCGCATTCTTCAGTACAGCTATAGCGTTTGTCGGTCAAATAACAAGGCTCTTCACCGATCTGCCGCTGAATTGCCCTGATCAGAAATTTTTGCGTTGGCATATCGCCACGTTTATAAAGCCCAAGTTCACTGGCTAATGCCTGTAGCGCTTCAATATTCATTGCATCCTTTATGTTCAGGTTTTTACGCAAATCAATGCTCCCATTCAACGCGCAATAAATTCTGCTCGGGATTGTAGTGATACTCCAGATTTCCCTGGTAAGCATGATGTAAGGCATCGCCTATGCCCCTGGCAAGATGAATATCCGTGGTCGTCACCAGCACGCCATCACCATTGGATTCAATAGCCATAATCCGTTTCAGCGGATGCTCAGTCCGTTCGCGCTTTTCCTCGTTGTGCACGAGATTCATTATTTCGTCGCGATGCGCCTGAAAAAAGCTGCCTTTCAGTGTCAGCAAGCCGGCTGGAAAGTGGTCATGTATGCGATGACAGGCAGGACAAGTCGACGCATGCGCGCCTGCTGGCGCCCTGAGCCATTGCCAGCGCCCCTGGTGAAAAACCGCACCGCATTGCGGGCACACACTGGGTTCAGGCAGCTTGCCTTTGGCCTTGTACGCATCATGCACTTTCTCCTGCCACATATGATCGTGGCGAATCAGGTGAAACCCTGCCTGTTGATATTTTCCACTCATGATCACTCCTCCATAAATTATTTATGATCGATTCCCGCTCAGGGCCTATGCATCAGCCCTCTAAAATCGCAATGGAATAAACATCATATTTCCACTGCGCTGCACCAGCACCGCAACGCGCTTACCCGCCCGGCTCAATGCTTCACGTAATTGCCTGATACTTGATACACGCTTGCTGTTAACAGCCACGATCAAATCACCGGCCTGAATTCCCGATTTTGCAGCGACACCGGTAACCGCCTCGACCATAATGACAGCCTCGGTTTTCAGCATGCGCTGTTCCTCGCGGTTTAACTCCCGCAATGACATGCCCAATTGCTCGGGTTCCTGCACCTTACCGGACTGGCGTTGTGCCACGCTGGCAGACGCAGCATCACCCAGCACCGCCGTCACATCCTTGCCGGCACCCTCGCGCCACAACTGAAGCTTGACCCTGGCGCCCGGTGCCGCGTCGGATATCGCCCGTACCAGTTCTGCAGAAGCGGCCAATTCCCTGCCATTGAGCTTCAGAATAATGTCACCAATCTGCAGGCCGGCGCGTTCTGCCGGGCTGTTTCTTTCAACCGCTGCAACCAGCACACCCATTGCCTTTTCCAGACTAAATGACCTGGCATGTTCAGCGCTCACATCCTGAATTCTGATGCCCAGCCAGCCGCGCTTGACCGAACCATGTTTCAGCAAATCGTCCTTAACCCTGATCGCCATATCTATGGGAATGGCAAATGACAAGCCCATATAGCCGCCAGTGCGGCTATAAATCTGCGAGTTGATGCCCACGACTTCGCCATTCAGATTAAACAGCGGCCCGCCGGAATTTCCGGGATTGATCGGCACATCAGTCTGAATAAAGGGCACAACATCACCGCCCGGAAGGCTGCGCTCCTTCGCGCTCACAATGCCCTGCGAAACAGAGTTGGTAAACCCGAACGGGGAACCGATAGCAACCACCCATTCACCCACTTCCAGTCTGGATGAATCACCGAGCGTGACGACAGGAAGGCCGCTGGCTTCAATCTTCAGCAAGGCAATATCGCTGCGCTGATCGATACCAACCACCTTCGCCGTAAACTCGCGCTTGTCGGTCAAGCGCACCACAATCTCGTCCGCATTGGCAACCACATGCGCGTTGCTCATAATGTAGCCGTCCTGGCTGATGATAAAACCGGAGCCCAGCGACTGCGTTTGAAATTCCCGCTGCATATTTTCACCGGGAGCAAAACGGCGGAAAAATTCAAAGAACGGATCTTCCGGCTGCATACCCGGAAAACCCTGAAAGGGGAGCGTATCAACACTGACTTTCTGCGTCGTGCTGATATTCACAACAGCAGGGCCTTCGCGTTTAACCAGTGCTGCAAAACTTGGCAAAGAGACCAAAGGCACCGCGCTGCTGGCATAGGCATTTGCAACTGCGCCGGAATGCACCCTGAACAGTGCATCGGCCTGGGCCATTGGATCTGCCTGGGTCGGTGCAACGGTCTGCTGATTGAAGCGTGCAGAGACCAACGTCACGATCGACAGGAACAAGGTAAACATCACAACCCAGCCCAATACACGCATTGCTCTCACCTATTTATCTCTGGATGCTTCGATTCGACACGCCACTTCGATTGCACTGTTAGGACGCTGGCAAAAACAGACACTCCTCTCAATCAGGATCTGTCGCCCAATCCGGCCTCGGAGCCTTGCATGGCCGGGGGACTCTTGCTGTTCCAATTGAATCCTTCATTTTGGAGGGACTGGAAGAAAATTCCGCACTCTTCCCATCGCCAAAAATCTGCGTGAATTCACGCTCCATTTCATCCATCAAATTAACACTGCGGACGGCTTCCCTTTTTGCCAAAGCCTGCTTCTTCTCGCGCCGTTGCCGATCAAGTTTCCAGTCCATACCAGTCTCCCTATTTTCAATATTATTCACGCGCCTGGGAAACAGCTTGTTCCAGGCGTCTGAACAGGCCGCATCATCACGAAACGGTGATTGATTTTTTGCTGCCATTAGATTTTTTCGGTATATTCAACTCCAGCACACCGTCGGAATATTTTGCCTGCACCTTTTCTGAATCCACCTCGGTTGCAAGCGTAAAACTGCGCTCAACCTTGCCAAAATAGCGCTCACTGCGTATTACGTTCCCGCCTTTCTTTTCTTCCTTTTCCTTCTTCACTTCGGCGCTGATGGATACCATATTCCCGTCTATCGACACATGAATATCATTCTTGTTCACACCGGGAATTTCAGCCTTGACCAGATATGATCCGTCAGCTTCAGACACATCCATTTTAATTTGCGGCTCACGCTCAAATTCGCGCATCAGCGGGCGCATGCCAAACCCCCTGAAAAAATCGTTCACATCCAGAAACGGGTCAAAACGGGTAATATTTGCCATGATCATTTCCTTTATATTGATTTACATTTACCTGCCGGAAAATTTACTCTACTAATTTGCGCTCTTTACCGACTGCCTTAACTGCTCGATGGCTGCACTGACACCAGCCTTCATTTCTTTCCACTTTTCGCCAATCTCCATTCTCAGAGCGGACAGCCTTTCCTCAACATTTTTTTGTTCCTGTTCAAGTGCGGAAATTTGCTGCGTCAACTTTTCCTTCGCCTTGCCGGTCGCATCCATCGCCTTTTTCCGGATGTCGGCCACCCTGGCGTCCAGCTCGTCAATCTCATTCTGCGCCTGGCTGATAAAGGCTTCGCGATCCAGCCTGGATTGCTCGCCGGCATCCATCTGATCCGCGGCGTCCACTTTGGGCAACACGCTTTCATCCTTTTTTTCACAGGCCGTGAAAGCAACCATTAATCCCAACAACAGCACTACCAATAATCTATGCATACCTCACCTCCCGGACAACAGGGTTAGCTGACATCCGCAAGTTATCTTCAACCCCTGGATGCCTCAAAACAATCGTCACGCTGCAGCGCTGGCTGATACGGGTAAATTTCACGTGAGGAATGGTAAAGCGGAACATTACACAGTTGAATAAGCGGATTGCCTAATCACGACTAAGGAAAATCCTTATTCTGGAAAGTTGCGGTGCAGCGCTGTGCCTGGATTTAAATCGATGGGAAAATAAACATTTGCAGGTTTTTTGGCCCCGCCGAATTTCGCCTGGAACAGCTGCCAGGTGGGATAGACAAATGCATGCTCACGCGGAGGCGCGGAGATGCGGAGAAAATAGAAAATTAAACACAGGGAGGTGTGCAGACTAGCAGGACAAGGGAGCAGGTTTAATGAAAGGTTTTGCCTTTCTCCGCGCCTCGAAGCTGATTTTATGACGAGAATATTAAAATTGCAGCCAGAATAGCGCTGCTGCAGTTTGCCACGATGGGGACAAAATTCCGGGTAACGCAGGGCAATTCAACCCCCGTCTGTATTTTTAATTTATTCAATATAATCAATATATTATGAATATATTGAATTTCAGTGGCAATTACAATCAGGGTTCTATCACGTTGCACAGAATAGCCAGTCGCACCAGCTGGCTGGAATTGTGCAAACCCAGCTTCTTCATAATATTGGTGTGATGTACCCCAACTGTTTTCGCGCTGATCGAAAGCTTGCCCGCAATATCCGCAACCGAGTTGCCTTCTGCCAGCATTTTAAACAACTGAAACTCGCGCGTGGATAACACGCGAACCGGATCGGCAGTCTGGTCGGACAATTTATGCTGCGCCAGGCTGGTGACATGGTCGGCATCGATATACATTCTGCCTTTGGCCACCTGCTGCACCGCCTGCACCATTTGACCCATGCCGCTTTGCTTGGTCAGGTAACCCAGAGCGCCCGCCTCCAGCGCGCGCTGTATCATGATTTCATTGCTGTGCATGCTGAAAACCAGTATGCGCGCTTTCTCATCATGGGCCTTGATCCGGCGAATTGTTTCGAGGCCGCCTATGCCGGGCATATTGATATCCAGCACCACCACATCGGGCGTGAGCTTGCGGTACAAATCATAACCAGCCTCGCCATTGTCGCCCTCGGCCAACACATTAATATTCTGTGTCTGCTCCAGTAACCGACGATAACCATCGCGCACCACGGGATGGTCATCCACCAGAATCACTGAAATTGCCGGTTCAAGTGCCATAGCTTCCCTTATTACGATTTATTAAGACCCGCTTGACTGCTACTTTCCGCACTACACGCCAAGTTTGGCAAGAGGCAGCCATACGAATATTTTCGTGCCTTTTCCCGGTGAGCTGATGATGGCAAACTCGCCTCCTGCCGAGATCGCTCGCTCACGCATGCCAAGCAACCCTATACCGGGACGGATATTTTCCACATCATAACCAACGCCATCATCCTCGATATTCAACAGCAGAATACCCGCATCAGCATGATCGGCCTGCGTCCTCGCCAGACTCACCTTCATCCAATGCGCCCGAGCATGGCTGAAAACATTATTTAATGCTTCCTGAACCAGGCGGTAAATTGTAATATTAAGCAATTCACCCAGTTGATCAAGGGTGCGATCAATATCCATCTCGCAGACAATGTGAGGATGGCTGTGGCACCACTGCCGCGCCAGTTCATGCAGGCTGTCGGCCAAACCCAGCTCGTCCAGCATGCTGGGGCGCAATCTGCGCAACATTCCCCGTATCACCCCGTGCACATTTTTGACGCCGTTGCTGATCGCAAGTGCGCTCTCATGTATCTTTGGATCCTGTTTGGCCAAATTGCAGATAATTTGCGCTTCCGCCTGTATCGCGGTAAACCATTGGCCCAGCTCATCATGCAACTCATGCGCCAGATGGCGGCGCTCCTCCTCCTGCACCGTATACAAATTGCGAGTCAATTTACGATTTTGCAGCAGCAATTCACTGTTGGCATTTGACGCGCTCTTGATGCCGGTGATGTCGATACTCACCCCTACCAGGCCGATAATTTCACCCTGAAAATCAAGAAATGGCGCAACCATGGTGGACATATAACACAAGGCGCCATTCAAATCCGGCAGGGTATTTTCATAACCATAAACTGCCTTACCGCTATGCAGTACCAGCTTGCAGATTTGTTGAATATCATCCGCTTCAGCTTGCGGAAAAAAATCGTAAACTGTTTTGCCTGTTGCTTCATCCGGCTCACAGCCGATAAATTCGGCAAAAGCCTGACTCATGTTCTGAAATTTCAACTCCGTATCCAGATAAAACACCAGCGCGGGAATGGCCTTAAGCAAAGCATCCTGCGCTGAACGGCTGATCTGCAATGCAACGCTCATTCGCCGCTGCAGCGTAATGTCATGCATCACGGTGCGGCAAACACGTTTTTCTCCCGGCATCGCCAGGCTTTCCAGGCTAACAACACGCGGATGGGCATTTTTGGCTTTGATCAAAACCTCGGTGACGCTATTGTCGGACACGGCAAAAGTCTGCCGCAAATGCGTCAAAAAAGGCTGAATACTGCCCGTGGAAAGGCGGGTGATAAAGGGCTGTCCCACGATACTCTGGCGCTCCATGCCCAGCATGCCGGCTCCGGTCAGATTGATTTCCTGTACCACGCCGGAGTCATCCAGCGTAAGGTAGCCCACCGGGGCAAAATCATAGAGGTCTGCATAACGATCCCTCGACTCCTCCAGCTCCTGCTGCGATTCGCGGAGCTGGCGATTCTGCATTTCCAGCTCAATCTGGTGCACCTGCAAATCGTGCAACAGCACAGCCTTGCTATGCTGTTCGTCATCCGGTCTGCGCTTTTCTTTTTTGTCGCTCATGCCGACTCACGTTCAGTAATCGCAATAGTGGCAGGCAGACCTGCCTCGTCGAATAATAATGAAGCCGTTATCCACACCTTGAATTCTCTGCCATTTTTTCCACGACGCCAGCTTTCACAAGGAACAACTTTGCTGCCTTGCTGTAATTGCTGCACCATCTCCTTCATCTGCTCCCGAGATTTTTCAGCAATCAGTATTTCGCTGTTCAACTGCAACGCTTCTTCCTCGCTGTAGCCGTAAATTTCCGCCGCGCGCCGATTCCAGGTCAGGATACTGCCGCTGAAATCCTGCACCGTCACCGCATCGCTGGAATCGCGCACCACCGCAGCCAGCCGCCGCTCCTGTTGCAACGCCTTGCGCAGGCGCTCGACATCCTTCACGCTGTCGATATCGATGAAGGTCATCACCGCACCTTCAATGCGGTTATCCAGTGTTTTGTAGGGGCGCAAGCGCAACACATACCAGTGGCCTTCCTTGTCCTGCACTTCCAGCGATTGCAACATCATGGTGGAGGTCACCTGAAACACGCGCTGCTCCAGCTCGGGGATCGTCACATTCGGGCGTATATTGCTGATGGGCCTGCCCACATCGGCATCAATCAGATTGAGCAGCTGCTTCGCCGCAGGGGTGAAACGGCGTATCGTCATATCGTCGCGCAGAATAACAATTGGCAACTCGACGCTGGCCAGCAAATTGCTCAGGTCGTTGTTGGCGGTGATCAGCTCCTGGTTGCGGATTTCGTGTTCTTCATTGATCGTTGCCAGTTCCTCGTTGGTCGACTGCAGCTCCTCCTTGGCAGTTTCCAGCTCTTCGTTGGTACTTTGCAATTCCTCGTTGGCGGATTGAATCTCCTCGTTGGCCGATTGCAGCTCCTCGTTGCTGGCCTCTTGCGATTCAATGATGGATTGCATGTATTCGCGGTTGCTCAGCAGCTCTTTTTCCAGCTCCTGTATACGCTGATTGCGCGGATCGGTCATATCTTCACTTTCCTCAGCATCCGTGTCGGCCTTGCCTGATTTTGAAATCTTTTTCGCTGCTTTCTTCTCCGGCAATACCAGTTCCTTCGCCGTCTCAAACAATACAAGATAATAAGGCTCGGCAGCGTTTGCAGCGGTAACAGGCATCACGTTCAGGTTCACCATGCGAAAAGCGCCATCCTGCTGCTGGATGCGCACGTTATTCTTGCGCGCCTGGTGATGTTCCTTGATCGCCTCGTGCACCACAGCCCGCAACTCCATCACCATATCCTGGCGTGCCATCTTCAGCAGATTGAGACTTGCACTGCCCGCAGCCGGCTCGATATAAGGGCCGGTCTGCCCGCGAAAATTGAGTATCTGCATGTCCTGGTTGATGATCACTCCCGGCGGGCCGTAATTTGCCAGAATGATATTTTCGGCTTCCTGCTGCAAATTGAGCACGGGCAACTGGCGGGCAGCCTCAACCGTCTCCGTACCCACTACCTGGGCTACATAAGGTGCAGCACTGAAATCATAGGACATCCGCGTCGCAACGGACTTTTTCAGGTAGATCTTGTTTTTCTTGTCCACCAGCGCATACAGGTCGGCGGAGCTGCCTATGGTCTCGGACGTGCCCAGCATCAGATAGCCGCCGGGCCGCAGGGAATAGTGAAAAGTGTGCAGCACTTTCTTTTGCAGCACCGTGCCCAGGTATATCATCAGGTTGCGGCAGCTCACCAGGTCGAGGCGGGAAAAGGGCGGATCCTTGATCACGTTCTGCACCGCAAACACGCAAATATCGCGGATAGCCTTGCTGATCTGGTAGCCCTCTGCTGTCTTGATAAAGTAGCGCTGCAAACGCACGGGCGATACCTTGTCGCGTATTTTTTCCGGATAATTCCCCGCGCGCGCCTTGTCTACCGCTTTACCGTCAATGTCAGACGCAAAAATCTGGATACGTATGCTATTGATGTTTTCTCCCAGAAATTCAAACAGCGCGATCGCGATCGAATACACCTCCTCGCCGGTAGAGCAGCCGGGCACCCAGATACGCAGGGGCTGCTCATGGTGTCTATCCTGCATCAGGTGCGGGAATACCTCGTTTTTGAGCGCTTCGAAAGACTCGGGATCGCGAAAAAAGTTGGTGACATTGATCAGGATATCCTGAAATAGCGCATCCAACTCCTTGGGCTGCTGCTGCAGAAATTTGACGTAATCCTCCATCCGCTCTATCTGGTTCAACACCATGCGCCGCTTGATACGGCGGCGTATCGTCGCATGCTTGTAATAGGTAAAGTCATTGCCGGTGCGGGTGCGCAACAACACAAAAATCTTGTTCAGGCTGTCTCCCACCATTGCGCTTTCGCCCTCCTTGGGAAGGCGCAATTCCTGCAACAGATAGGGATGCTTGGCGATGCGCGACAGTTCCAGCGCAATTTCTTCCGGCGTCAGGACAAAGTCCACATGGCCCGCCGCAATCGCGCTGTGCGGCATGCCGTCGTATTCACACGATGCCTCGCTCTGCGCGAAAGTAATGCCGCCCTCCGCCTTGATCGCGCGCAAGCCGAAAGTGCCGTCGGAGGCCGTACCCGAGAGGATCACGCCGATCGCATTGCTCTGCAAATCGTCCGCCAGCGTCGTCAGGAAATCATCTATCGGTAAATGCTTGCCCTGCGCATCCGGGCGCGGCATCAAGTGCAGGATGCCGTGCAGTATGGCCAGGCTGTAATTGGGCGGCATTACATAAACGCTGTTGGGTTCGACCCGTATGCCGTCCTTGATCTCGATCACTGGCATTAGCGTGGTGCGCCCCAGCAATTCGGGCAACATGCTGGCATGCTTGGGGTCAAGGTGCTGCACCAGCACGAAAGCCATGCCGGTATCGATGGGCAGCGCCTTGAGCAGTTTGCTGTAGGCACTCAGGCCGCCGGCAGAAGCGCCGACACCGACAACAGGGAATATTTTTTTTGTCGCAACAGGAGTAACAGATTCAATTTCAGGCTGGATTTCAGCTTGCGACGCGATGCCCGCATCCTGCTTGTTTGCGCCTTCCGGCTTGGGCGTTTTTTTGTTCATCTGTCTACATTCCATTCAGGCGATTTAAATTTGCAACACTTGATAACAGCAGACTGTTTTGTCCGGCAATCAAGCCGGCTCGCGCAGGGGCGTGTTTTACTGCTGTTTTTTTATATTATTGTTCAAGCCCTGAGGCTACTCCCTACGCCATCATTCCACAACTTGTTTAACCGGCGCTTGCATCACCCGGCTCTCTGTTAAACTTGATCAACTTCACGACTTCCCTGCCACGCATGACCGACATTGCGCAACGCCCCTACCCCGACGATACTGCCAACAAGCTGATCCAGACCGGCATGCATGCACTGCTTGCGCGCATTTATGCGGCACGCGGTATCTCTGCCGGCAGCCAGCTGGACACCGGCCTGGGCCAGCTGCTGCCCTACACCCGGCTGAAAAACGCCACGCAAATGGCCGTATTGCTGGCCGATGCCATCGCCGCCAGAAAATCGCTGCTGATCGTGGCAGATTACGATGCCGATGGCGCTACCGCCTGTGCCGTGGGCTTGCGCGGCTTGCGTGCGATGGGGGCAACGGTGGATTTTATCGTCCCCAACCGTTTTGAATACGGCTATGGCCTGACCCCGGAAATTGTGCGTCTGGCCGCACAATTCAAGCCCGACATTATCGTCACGGTCGATAACGGCATCGCCAGTGTGGAAGGTGTCGCCGAAGCAAAGAAACTCGGCATTGAGGTGCTGGTGACCGACCACCACCTGCCCGGCGACAGCCTGCCGGATGCGCTGTGCATCGTGAACCCCAACCAGCCCGGCTGCGAATTCCCGAGCAAAAATCTGGCCGGCGTGGGCGTGATGTTTTATGTGCTGCTGGCGCTGCGTGCCGAACTGCGAAAGCGCGGTGCTTTTTCCGACACCCTCTCCCCTGCCCCTCTCCCGCAAGCGGGAGAGGGAGGAGCGAAGCGGAGGGAGAGGGAGGGGTTTCCGGAACCTAACCTCGGCAACCTGCTCGATCTGGTCGCCCTCGGCACCGTGGCCGACGTGGTGAAGCTGGACGAGAACAACCGTATTCTGGCGCAGCAAACCCTGCTGCACCAGAATACGGTTGTTCTCGT
>k87-302175_pt1 | contig 11683 bp, 9 predicted proteins | sample MGYA00084030_6733316 | MGnify analysis MGYA00084030 | reverse complement strand
GGTATAGACACCCTCTTGCACCAGCACGTCGGACACCTCCAGACCCTCTTTCACCACTGCCATTTTATTGCGCTGCTTGCGGTTAAGGTCGCGCACTTCGCTGGCATCTTTCACCGTCATAATGCCCATGCCATAAGTGCCGGCATCCGCTTTGACGATCACAAACGGTGTTTCCTTCACGCCATATTCCGCATATTTTGTGGCTATTTTCTGCAATATTTTATCCACCTCGGCGGCGAGACAATCCTCGCCCGAGCGTTGCTGAAAATCAACTTTGCCGCACTGGCCGAAATAGGGATTGATCAGCCAGGGATCAATCCCTACCAGATCGGCAAAGTCATGCGACACGTGGTCATAAGCGGCAAAGTGTGTCGATTTGCGCCGTGTAGTCCAGCCGGCCACCAGCGGCGGGATGACCTCCTGTTCCAGATTTTTCAGGATTTCCGGCACACCCGCCGACAGATCGTTATTCAGCAGGATCACGCAGGGATTGAAATTGGCCAGGAACAGGCGGTTATCCTTGCGCACGATAGGTTCCAGCGTGAGCGAGCCACCGTTGGGCAGCTCGATCACTGTGGGCTGGGTAATCTCCGGCAGCAGGCTGCCGACACGCACCGTGACACCGGCACTGCGCAGAATGGTGACTATCTGCGCGACGTTCTGCAGATAAAACATATTGCGCGTATGGTTTTCCGGAATCAGCAGCACGCCGCGTGCATCCGGGCATATTTTTTCAATTGCGCTTTGTGCTGCAAGTACACATAGCGGCAAAAAATCAGGATTCAGATTGTTAAAACCGCCGGGAAACAGATTGGTATCGACAGGTGCCAGTTTGAAGCCGCTGTTGCGCAAATCGACAGAGGCGTAAATGGGAACGCGATGCTCCTGCCATTGCGCACGAAACCAGTGCTCGATGGCAGGCTGCGCATTGATAATGCGCTTTTCAAGATCCAACAGCGGGCCGATTAATGCGGTGGTGAGATGGGGAACCATATGTTACCTGCATGTAGTGGGTGCCAACATTCTAGCTGATCGCAGGCAATGACATCTACCCGATTGTCTGCCGCCTGCAAAGCAGACGCTGTTGCTTGACAGCAATATGCGGCGACTGCTTTAATCTGTCAACGCTCAATGTAGCAACGCCCGATGAATTCGGGCTAACGTTGCTGCGGCCGGATGCTGGAAGTGCAGGTTCGCATTCGGCAAGTTAAGCTGATTTACCAATATAAAATCAAATTCCTGCTGTTTTCAGGTCAGGAGACCGTTGCGCGATATACAACGTGCAGCGGGACGCAAATGGGGAGAGGACTGGGCATGACAAAAATAATACCGGGTGCTGCGTCATCCAATGCCGATCTGGCGTTGCTGCTGAAACAGATCGTTCAGCTGGCTCACAGCGCAGGCGCTGCGATCATGGAAATTTATCGCAGTGAAGACTTTGGCGAAACCAGCAAGGCTGATAACTCACCCCTGACCCTGGCCGATCTGGCCGCGCATAAAATCATCGTCGCCGGATTGGGCAAGCTCGAATCAGGTTACCCCATCCTTTCCGAGGAAGACGCAAACATTCCCTATAGCGAACGCCGCAACTGGAGCAGTTTCTGGCTGGTTGATCCGCTCGACGGCACCAAAGAATTTCTCAAGCGCAACGGTGAATTCACCGTGAATATCGCGCTGGTGGAAAACGGCATACCGGTGCTGGGCGTGGTGTATGCGCCGGTGCTGGATGTATGCTATTTCGCCGCACGCGGCAACGGTGCATTTATGCAGCGCGATGGCAAACCAGCGCAATCCGTCAAAACAACAATACATGCAGCGGGACAGGCCATCAAGGTTGTCGCAAGCCGTTCCCACAGCGATGAGCGCACAACTGCCCTGCTGCAAAAACTGGGTGCGCACGAGTGTATCAGTATGGGCAGCTCGCTCAAGCTGTGCCTGGTGGCGGAAGGTGCCGCTCATTTCTATCCGCGCCTCGGACCGACCATGGAATGGGACACCGCTGCCGCTCATGCGGTGGTGAGCGAAGCCGGCGGCATGGTGTGCGATGTTGCCGAACAGGCGCTGCGCTACAACAAGGAAGATCTGCATAATCCCGAGTTTCTGGTGCTGGACAAAACCAATACCGCCTTGCTGAAGATGCTGAGGAATGATTCGTGACTGTACTTCTGCCTGAAGTGCCACGTATCCCCATAGACTTGATCTTATCTCCGATAAATCTGCAATCATTCTGTGCAAATATTGTTCGCGTATCAGCCCGGCCCGGGTTCAATTGCGCGGGCGTGATGGTTAGCGCCACCTGCAGCTTTCAGTTATAAAAAGGAAGTCATCATGAATAATGAACGAGTTTCCCTGTGGACCCTGTTCACGCTCTTTCTGCGCATAGGCAGCACCGCTTTCGGCGGCTTCATGGCCTTGATCGCCGTGGTGCAGAATCATGTGGTCGAACGCCGTAAATGGCTGTCGCATGATGAAATGCTGGACGGGGTGTCACTGGCGACCGTGCTTCCTGGTCCGGTGGCAGTCAACACGGTGGCCTATGTTGGGCATCGTCTGCGCGGCATACCGGGCGCGCTGGCCTGCACCATCGGCGTGGTCCTGCCTGCCTTTATGCTGATGCTGGCATTGAGCGTAGCGTATTTCATGTGGGGGCAATTGCCGGTGGTGAGCAAAATGTTCATGGGTTTTATGCCGGCGGTCACTGCGATCATTCTGGTTGCCGCCTGGAATATGGGGCGCAAAACCATAAAGGGTATTGATGAGGCGCTGATCACGCTGATTGCAGCCGCGCTGATGGTATGGCATGGCAGTTTTGCCGTGTCGTTTGCAATCATTGCCGGCTCGGGTGTGACCGGCTGGCTGTTATACCGTGGCAAGACCGCTGCACCTGCGAACCAGCCGGACAAGGAAGCGAAAAGCGCCGCCAGGGGCGACACAAAACAAAACAAGCTGCACAGCATTGGTATTGCGCCTGTGGCGCTGACGATCCCGTTCTGGGGCATAAATGCCGCGCTCATAGCCAAGCTGTTCATGACTTTTGCCGGCATGAGCGTGTTTCTGTTCGGTGGCGGCTATGTGTTCATTCCGCTGATTCAGCATACTGTGGTGGAGAGCAATGCGTGGCTGACGCAGAAGGAATTTGTCGATGCGATTGCGATGAGCCAGATTATGCCGGGCCCGATTGTGCTGAGCACTGTTTTTATCGGCTACAAGATTGCAGGGTTCTTTGGCGCGCTGGCCGCCACCATCGGTATCTTCCTGCCACCCGCGATCCTGATGATCCTGGCTTCCCATGGCATGAGCCGCATCAAGCAATCCGCAGTGATCAAGGCGGTGCTGCGCGGAATTCGCCCGGCGGTGATCGGCATGATTATTGCTGCGGTTATCACCGTGGGTATGACCGCGCAACACCATTGGGTATCGCTGCTGATTTTTGCAGCCGCGCTAATCGCCCAGCTGAAATTCAAACTGGATGTGGTGTGGGTTATACCCACTGCAGGATTGATCGGTTTATTGCTGTTTTAATAAAAAACGGAATTGGTGACACTCAATGACGGAGCAAAATATTAAAGAAGTGTACGCAAGAACGCTACGGCTTGATGACGGCCTGATTCCCCCGTACGGTGGTGAATTGGTGCAGGCCTTTGTGCAGGCAGGCAACCGACATGACGTGCATCAGCGCATCATGAAATTGAAGCCTGTGGAAATTTCCGCAAGCGAGCTGGTTGAGCTGAAAATGCTCGCGATTGGTGCGTATAGCCCGCTCAGCGGCTTTATGAATCGCGAAACCTATAACAGCGTGGTGACTTCAGCTGCCTTGCCTAATGGCATGGCTTGGGGGGTGCCGGTTACGCTGGCTGTATCCGGCGCAGTTGCCAACACATTAACTGAAGGCGAGGAAGTCGCGTTATTTCGTCACGGCGAAGCGATTGGTGTGATGCAAGTGACGGATATATATTTGTGGAATGCGGATGCTGAAGCGAAAATGCTGGGCGATACGGTCAACCACAAGTATCCGCAAATCACTTCCCGCCAATTACGCAATGCAGAATATTTTCTGGGCGGCCCCATTTCATTTTTGGCTTCCCGTGCAGAAGACTGGCAGCGGAACAAAAACTACTGGCCGCAGGATTTGCGCAATCAGATAGGTGACAAGAAATGGAAAAACATCGCGTCAATTCATGTGCGTAATCCCTGGCAACGCACGGATGAATATCTGCTGAAGTGTGCGCTGGAGGGATCAGATGCGCTGCTGCTGCATATTTGCAATGAAATAATGCCCGGAATGGGCGGCTTGTTGCCTGGCGTGCTGTCGGGTGCAAGTCGCCTGTTGCTGGAAAACTATTTTCCGAATGACCGTATTCTGGAAAATATGGCACCGGATGGATTGTTTGGCAGCTCGCCCCGAGCCGCTTTGCAGCATGCGATTTTGAGCCAGAATTTTGGTTGCTCAAGTATCTATCTGCCACTGACGGGTGACGAGACCGAGGCTGAACAGAGCCACAATGAAATATTTGGCAATGCGATTAAAAGCGGATTAAGAATTCGCCGCATCTATCTGGACAAGCCGTTTCACTGTGATTTGTGTGGCGGAATTGCCACCGAGAAGTCTTGCCCGCATAACCCGGCAGGGCGCGTCACCTTCAGCGATGCGGAAATTGTGGCCGGACTATTGAGAGGCAAAACTTTGCCACCCACGGTTGCGCGTCCGGACGTTGCACGTGCCGTGGCACGCGGCATGGCAGACAAGGCGGATCCGGGTGATGCCACCGGCAAGCATTTGTATCCGCATGTCTCCGAAATCAGCCGTGAACTGATTGAAACCATGGCGGGCCACAAAGCGGGTGTGTTGTGGATGACGGGTTTGTCCGGCTCCGGTAAATCTACCATTGCGCATCGTATTGAACGCGAGCTTATTTTGAGCGGACATCGTGTTTATGTGCTGGATGGCGATACTTTGCGCACCGGTCTGAACCGTGATCTGGGCTTTGGCGATGAAGCGCGGCGTGAAAATCTGCGGCGTGCAGCCGAGGTAGTCAAGGTGCTGGTAGACGCAGGGCTGATTGTCATCGCCTCATTTATTTCACCGTTCACGGCAGAACGGCAAATGGTGCGCGAAATTGTCGGCGAGAACTTCTTTGAAGTTTATGTCGAGGCCAATATCGAGACATGCGAGGAACGTGATCCCAAGGGCCTGTACAAACGTGCGCGTGCCGGCGTGATACCCAAGTTTACCGGTGTCAGCTCGCCTTATGAGGCGCCGGAAAATCCGGATTTGCGCCTCAATACCAGCAATGCCTCGCTGGAAGAGTGTGTCAGCCAGTTCGCCGCATTTATTGCGCAGGCCGGTTTGATGCGTGTCTCCAAACATGTCCGCATAAGCAATGGGCTTATCGGGAAATAAACCAGATAATTTTTTATAGACCAGGGAGATTGATATGCCGATATTCATGATAGGTACACAGCGTTCGGGTTCAAATTTGTTGCGATTGATGCTGAACCAGCTGCCGGATATTGCGGCGCCGCATCCTCCGCATATTCTGCAGCGCATGATGCCGCTACAGAAGAGTTACGGTGATCTGGCCAAAGACAGGAATTTCGAACTTTTGGTGGATGATGTATGCAAACTGGTTGAACTCAACCCGGTGCCGTGGGAGGGGGTGAAACTGGAGCGCAAGAGTGTTGCCGCGCATTGCCGCGAGCATTCGGTAGTGGCTGCGTTTGGCGCCGTGTACGATGTGATGGCAGAGGCCAACAAGGCCAAAAACTGGTGCTGCAAAAGCCTGGCCAACATTAACTACCTGACTGAACTCGAGGCTTATTACGGCGATCAGGCGCGTTATATTTATCTGTACCGTGACGGGCGTGATGTGGCGGTTTCTTTCCGCAAGGCGGTGGTGGGCGAAAAACATCCCTACCATATTGCAAAGGAGTGGGGCGCGACGCAGCGCATTGCGCTGGCACAGCGCAAGCATATCGACCCGAAACGTTTTTCCAATCTCAGTTATGAAACACTGACAGGTTCACCGGAAAAGGCAATGCGCGGTCTGTGCGAGTTTCTGGGCGAGACCTATACACCGGATATGCTCAATTTTCATGAATCCAGCGAGGCCAAGAGTGCAGCCAGCTCCAGCGACTTGTGGAGCAATGTGGTGAAACCGGTCATGGCGGACAACAGCAACAAATTTCTGCGCGAGATGAGCAGTGAGGATATTCGCATATTCGAGCTGGTTGCCGGCGATGTGCTGGATGCACTGGGTTACAAACGCTTTCAGACCAAAGTCGGCGAAACCAGGGCATTTACTGAGGCGGAAATCAAGGCGTTTGACGCCGAGAATCAGCGCCTTAAACAGGAGGTGTTAAGCAAAGTCGATCCTGAAGACATGAAACGGCGTGACCAGCAGGCAACACTGATCAAGCAGATCAAGGAGCGCCAGCAAATAGCATAAGCGTCTGTGCTGATCCTGGCGCTACTATCCGTTGAAAAAGAAAAAGCCGGGATGTCTCCCGGCTTTTTCTTTGGCCTGCCAGCCCAGCCCTCACCACAAGCAAGTGCCGGTCAGCCCCGCCAGACAATTACTCCTCTTCTTGCACCAGATACTTCTGAAGATTGAGCTTGTCGAGTGGCTGATAATCATTCTGGTAATTTGCATCGACCGGATTCGAAAGGCGAATTTCTTTCAGCAGCGCGCGGCCCTCAACGTCCTGTTGCATGTTCAGCAATGCAGCGACCACGCTTTTTCTGACACTGGCCGGTACGCGTGGATGTGCGACTACAGGGTGGGAAGCGACATCAGGGGTCTTGAACAATACCGATAATTGATCGCGCAGTTCAGGGGTTTCGTCGTTAAATGCGGCGTTAACCGTGCCGCCGGCAGCGACATGGCCCAGTGCCACATGTTTAAACACAAGGTTATGATTGTTCAGGTAGCGCGGTGTAAATTTGATTTGATTGGATTCGGTGAGCAAGGCACGCATATAAAGCGAAGCACCGAATGCATTGGGTGACGGGAAGCCTATCACTTTGCCGTTTAAATCCTGAATTTTTTTATAAGGGCTGTCTTTGCGCACGACCAGTATGCCGCTAAGCGCTTTCTTGTCGCGCAGCAGAGGCTGATATCCCTTTTCCTTCATGCCGATTACCGCCTGATAAGGATTAACATAGGAAAAGTCAGGCAAGCCTTTGCTTAATTCAGCTTCAAATTTCGGATTGGAAGAGGCTATCACAAGCTTGAATTTATAACCTGTTTCACGCGAGATACGCTCCAGCAATGGATTCCATTCCTTTTGCATTTGCGCCGGTTTGAACTGGGGAACAATAGAAAAAATGTAGGTGTCAGTCGCATCGGCAGCGTGGCCGATAGGCGAAAAAAAAGCCAGTAATGCAAGCAGACATGAACGAATGTAATTTTGACTTATTATTTTCATGATATTTTGTTCCTCCTGAAGGTGATGATTAAAGACATTAAAGACTATGACGCGCAAAACCAGATAAAAAACCTGAGAATATGGATGCAGATTACAACATTTCTAGCATGGTAACCAATCCCGAATATATTGAACAGGTTGAATAGCGATAAATTAATATTTTTATAAGCAATATTGCCCGGCGTATGGTTATTCAGGCGGACATATTTCAAACGGAGTAGCTTGGATGAAAATAGCTGTCCTTTCCGATATACACAGCAACCTGGAGGCGCTGCAAGCCTGTCTGGCACATGCCCGCTGGCAAGGCGCTGAGCAATATGTATTTCTCGGCGACCTGCTGGGTTACGGCGCGGATCCCAAAGCCTGTCTCGATATAATTGCGCCGATGGTGAAAGGCGGCGCGCTGGCCGTGCTGGGCAATCATGATGAAGCTGTGCTGGGCGGGTTGTGCGAAAACCTGGCATTTGTTGCGCGGGATGCGATTTATTGGACCAGGGAGCAGCTGGGCCAGGCGGAGCGCGATTTTCTGGCAACTTTGCCGCTGGTGGCACGGCGCAGCAATGTTCTCTATGCGCATGCCAGTGCGGCTGCACCTGAACGCTGGACTTATATTGAGAGCGCCGCGACTGCCGCAAAATGCATGGCGGCATCCGCCATGCCGCTGACGGTAGTCGGTCATGTGCATCATCAGGTCATCTATTTCACCACTGGCGGCGCGGCGCAGGCTTTCATCCCGGTGCCGGGTGCGGCTATTCCGCTGGTGCCGCGCCGCCAGTGGCTGGCCATTGCAGGATCGGTGGGGCAGCCGCGCGACGGCAATCCTGCCGCGGCGTATGTGTTGCACGACAGCCAGCGCGACACATTGACTTTTTACCGTTTACCCTACGATCACTGGAGTGCCGCCCGCAAAGTCCGTGCCGCCGGTTTGCCGGAAAGGCTGGCGCGCAGGCTGGAGACAGGGCACTGACTTGAGAGGAAAGCTATGGATCTGACGAATCTGCATCCCGGCAGCGTGGTCGACGGTTTTAAAGTCGGCGAAAAAATCCATGAAGGCGGCATGGCCGTACTTTACCGCGTGCAACGTGAAGGTGAAAAATTCCCGATGCTGATGAAGGTGCCGCGGCTGGAATTTGGCAGCCATCCGAGCTGTTATGTCGGCTTCGAAGTCGAACAGATGATTCTTGAGGCACTGAGCGGCCCGCATGTACCGCGCTGGGTAGGCAAGGGCAGCCTGCAAGATACGCCCTATCTGGTGATGGAATATATCGAGGGCAAGTCGCTGCACGGTTATGCCAGTCTGGCCCCCTTGCCGGCAGAGCAGGCGGCGCGTCTGGTGGCAGCGTTGGCGAACGCAGTGCATGAGTTGCACCGGCAGAAAGTGATCCATCTGGATATCAAACCGGCCAATGTGCTTTACAGAGCGGATGGCGTAGCGGTGCTGGTTGATTTCGGCCTGGCACATCATGCTCATTTCCCGGACCTGGTGGAGGAGGAGTTTCACAAGCCGGTGGGAACATCCGCATATATTTCACCCGAGCAGGTGCTGGGGAATCGCAGCGACCCGCGCAGCGATTTATTTGCACTTGGCGTAATTCTGTACCAGCTATGCACGGGCCGGCTGCCGTTTGGCGAGCCGGTCAGCCTTGGCGGCTTTCGCCGCAGACTCTATTTCGACCCGTTGCCGCCGCGCCGCTGCACACCCGAATTGCCGCAGTGGATGCAGGAAATTATTCTGCATTGTCTGGAAGTTGATGCGGACAAACGTTATGCGTCGGCTGCCCAGCTGGCTTTCGATCTTGCTCATCCGGATGATGTGCCGCTCAGCGCGCGGGCTACACGTATAACACGAGCCGGGTTCATCAGCATCGTGCGGCGCTGGTGGCGTATCCGGCAGCTGGCATCAGGAGTGGCTAATTTTTCCACCTCGCAGCTTGACCGTGCACCCCAGATTCTGGTGGCGCTTGATCCGGGAGTTGGCCGGGAAGCCTTGTTGCAGGCGATACTGGGCGCCGTGAAAAGTGCTGCTGCAGCGGATGCGAATAGCCGGATAATCTGCGTGAGCGTGCTTGAACCGGACATTTTCACCGAACAGGAGGCCGGTCACGAGATAGCCAACAGCGTGTATACGCGGCGACTGGTGGAATTGCATCACTGGGCAGCTGAACTCCATCTGCCTGCAACCCGCTTGCGTTTCCATGTGCTGGATGGAACGAATGCCGCTGCCATGCTGGTTGAATATGCGCAGCAGAATAATGTGGATCAGATCATCATGGGCGCGCGCGGCAGCTCTGCGTTGCGCCGGATTCTTGGCAGCGTATCCACAAAAGTGGTGGCCGAGGCACCCTGTAGCGTCACTGTGGTGCGGTCGCCGCTCAAGAACAAATAAATTTTTAAAAGCACCTGGCCACAGAGTGTATAAAAAAGCCGGAAAAGCAGCGATTACCAGGAGGGGTAAATGACAGCAACGAGTGAACAGGCTGCGACATTCGAGCCCGGCAGCGTCTTCGACGGTTACACGATAGAAAAGCTGATTGGCGAAGGGGGTATGGCGCTACTCTTTCTTGCGCACGACGAGAAAGGCATGCAGCGCGTGCTCAAGGTGCCGCGCCGCTCGCTCGACACCGACCCGGTGGCCGTGGTTGCTTTTGAAAACGAATTGCGGCTTGCGCGTTATCTTGAGGACTTCCCCCACGCCTATATGCCTGTATCGCATATCGGTGACGATCGCCATTACCTTGTGATGGACTATATTGATGGCACCGACCTGTGGGCACATCTGCGCGAGCATGGTTGCCTTGCTGAAGCACAGGCGATCGCTTTGGCAAAGAAGATCGTCTATGCACTGGCCGAGTTGCACCGCCGTCGCATCGTGCATCTGGATATCAAGTTGTCCAACATCATGATCACGCGCGATGGAGAGGTGCGCATTATTGATTTTGGTCTGGCCAACCATCTCGATCTGCCCGATCTGATTTACGAGTCTTTTCAGGAGCCCAAGGGAACGCCGGCCTATATTGCGCCGGAACAGTTTTTCGGCGTGCGCGACGAGCCGCGCAGCGACCTGTTTTCGATAGGCACGCTGATGTACGAGATGACCACGTCGAAGCTGCCCTTTCCGGATGCACACAGCGAGCTCGGCGTGATCAACCGCATCAGGGGTGCGGCGCTGTCGCCGCGACACTATCGGCCTGAACTGAGCGAAGACTTTGCCGGGCTGGTGATGACCTGCCTGCAGAATATCCCCGATCACCGCTATGCCAGCATGGATGAACTGTATGCGGCGCTGCAGCAGATCGGGCCAACAGCAGAAACAACAAGCGTGCCGCCTGCAACGGTAGCTGCGCCGATGCCGTCAATCAGCGGCAGCAAATTGCTGGCGCGACTGACCGGCCAATTTCTGCGCGCCGTCAAATCCGCAGATGACGACAAGCTCGACGACATCAGGCTCTGGATAGCCGCACATCAGTCACTGCGTACTGCGCGCTATCGCATCGTGGTCGCGCTGGATCATGACAACGGCAAGCGCGCGAACTTGCTGAACCTCGAGATCCTGGCCCAGGCCGTTCGTCAGGCAAGGCTGCAGCCGTCGATCATTACCGTGGTGAGCGTGCTGCGCGATCACAACGCGGCGCTTGCTTCGACCGACAGGGAACGCAAGGAACTGAATGCCGCATTTGTGGAGGCACGCGAGGCAATGATGAGATTGGTAACTGATTTGGTCAGGGATGACCTGCCGATCGGCGTCAATATTCGCAGCGGCGATCCGGTTGCTGCCATTGCCAGTTGCGTCTCAGACCTGAAGGCCGACCTGCTGGTGATTGGCGCGCGCAAGCGCAGTGCGCTGAGTCGTTTCGTGCTTGGCAGTACGGCATACAAGGTACTGACCAGCATCAAGTGTCCCATCATTGTCGTGCAGGAAGAGGATGCGAAAGGGAAAAATTCTGCGAAATGAAATCATGGTTATAAATATGGTTTTATGGATTCCCGTACCTGAGTATTACGGGGCTGCACGGGGGGTTTTAAGCTCGGGTAAATTAGCATTAACTGATCTGATTGACTAAAAATAATTTAGCATGTAGAAAAGCGGTAGTTTGTTGGCATGTCAATATTGAGAACGCCCAAAAAATGAAGTGAATTATAGAGCTCCATGCTGATGGACCAGTCACGGTTTCTGGGAACACCGGAGACAATGAGGACTGAAGTTTTATTCCCGCTGCTAAATATCAATATTTGAGGAGACATTGTTTATGAAAAGCAT
>k87-279178_pt1 | contig 11851 bp, 12 predicted proteins | sample MGYA00084030_6733316 | MGnify analysis MGYA00084030 | reverse complement strand
GTGTAGGTGCCACCGGTTACGTCTTGCGAGAAGTGGCCCACACCGTCGTTTTCCATGCTGGGTTCGATGCCGTGATGATGGATGGTGTGCATCCACATATTGTTGACGGTGAGTGCCGTATGGATAATCTGTCCTTCGATTACGCGCATTGGAGGTGAAGGAAAGGCGCCACTGGTCATGCCACCCTGTCCCGCAGCGATATCGGTAAAACCCCAGATAGTCACGGATTTACCATCATCCATGCGCATCGAGCCATTCATATAAATGCCGCGCTGATAAGTGACATCAGGCGTGACGCGTCCCGGTGTTGCCGGTGTACCCGGATATACATAACATGCTTGTCCCATTCCCATAATCTCTCTCCTAATTGTCTATATAATTTTTAAAGGAACTCAATTTCGGTCATCGAACCGAATTGATATAGCCCGCCGCCTGCAGTTTGCGACATTTCATCATGCAAATGCATGGGGAAGTGCCCGGTTGTGACAGGCGGGTAGGCGTCCGGAGGTGCGGCGAACGGGAAGATGGAATCTATTTTTCCCAGGTTGTTGCGCAAATAAAGAGAATCTTTTTTCCACACTGCTGGACGCACCGACCCGTTATTGGTGAGCCATTCCATATGGTTGGCATGGGTATGCACCGAGTGCGAGCACATGCCGGCATTGAGGATGCGCAGCAAGGTGCGGTCACCTATCAATCCCTTCAGTTTGGAGCGAGGATCGTACAGCGCGTCCCTCAGCGGATCGGCATGGCCGGTTGCGCCGGGTGGCAGTGAGGTCAAACCGTTAATGGTGAAATAGCGCGGTGTAAACGTGGTTGGGATGGTACCGTTAAGCCGCACCGCATTGTGCAGCGCCGGATCGATATCATTGAAGATCCAGAATAACTGCTTGTTCGCCTTGAAAGTAGGGCTGCCGGAATAGAGCGTCGTGCTGCTGCCTGCCGGCATGATTGCCAATCCACCATGCAAACCGAGGAAGCGGTTATAGCTGGTGACGTTGTCGTAAAACATATACGAGCCGGCTTTGCCGGTGGGAATGGTATAGGTGATTTTGCCGGTTGCACCACTGGCAATATTGCCGGTGCTGGCGAGCGGCGGATCACCGGCCTTGAGCCCGCCAATCACGAAATTGTGTGTGGTGAGCAGCCGGTTGACGACACTGATGCTGAGTGTGTCGCCTTCCTGGCAGATAATTGAACTGGCCGGTAACGATAATGCGGTAGCGGAATCACCGTAGCTCTTGAAGTAAACAGATACTCCATCCGGCATGGTGCGGGTACCGTCATTGATGTAATAAGTTTTACTGATAGTGGCCGCTTCGGAACGTGGCGCCCAGCTCAGCATGCCCGTACCCATTAATGTGGTAGCGAGACCCGCCCCACCGACTTTTAAAAAATCTCTTCTATCCATTCCGCTTCTCCTCGTAACATACTTGTTATAGACAGGTTTAATTACTTAATGAATTAACCTTTTTATTATTTTTTTATGCATTTCTCCGTAGTTGGGTACGGTAGAAAGTTTTTGCACTTTCCCCGTACTTGAGTACGGTGTCAAGCACTAGAAATGATTAGTAATTAATTAAATAACTGTTAGCTAATCAATTGAATGCTAATGTTTTTTGTATTTCAAGTAATTATCTATACGGTATTAAGGTTTTTTGTTGTATTTTTGAGACAAAATAAATTTTCAAACCATTCGAATTGCATGGGTATTTATTGATATGGAATAAAAAAATTAAAAATCCGTCTCAAAAATAAATATATTTTGCTGAATTAAACAAAGTGGTGATTTCCGGGAATCGGTTAGTGAAGGTTTTTTTTTCATAACTGAAGTTTATTTCCGCACCGTTCCTGCTGTATCCACTCTCTCTGGACGTCAGATGAAAATTCAAACATCAAATTGTTACTATTTCCGATCACTTCAGTACTTCGCGGCAATAATTCTGCTTGTTTTCTGGATCGCTCCAGGTAGTGCTGATGAGCTGGTGAACCAGTTAAAAAATAGCCCGTCACCCTATCTCTCAATACATGGGGATGACCCTGTTGCGTGGCAGGAATGGAATCCGGCTACCCTGGAATTGGCGCGCCAGCAAAATAAATTGCTGTTTGTTTCAATCGGCTATTTTTCCTGTCACTGGTGCCATGTGATGCAGGCGGAGAGTTATAAAAACGTGGAAATTGCCGCATTGATCAATCGGAGTTTTATTCCGGTAAAGGTGGATAGGGAACTGGAAGTGGCGCTTGATGCCGAGATGATCACTTTTGCACAAGGTACGCTGGGTTCTGCAGGCTGGCCGCTGAATGTATTTATTACTCCGGAAGGTTATCCGCTCTACGCTATCCTTTACGAAAAACCCGGTCGCTTTAACGGCATGCTGAGTGCACTCAATGATGAGTGGCAAAAAAACAGTGCGGGACTAAAAACAATTGCACAGCAAGCGGTGACGGAAAAACCTGCCCTCAGGAAAATCAAACCCGCTGCGGCACTGGCGTTGAATTTTCGCAAGCAGCTGGTGCAGGAGACTCTGGCGCAGGCGGATGTCATGAATGGCGGCATCAATACCCCGCGCAAGTTTCCGCTTGCACCGCAGTTGGCGGTCCTGCTTGAAATTGAAGCTCTTCAGCATGACGCCAGGCTGGCCGAATGGTTGCGGCTCACGCTGGATCAAATGGCAGGCAGAGGTTTGCGCGACCATGTGGGAGGCGGATTTTTTCGTTACACGGTAGATCCGGATTGGCATACCCCGCATTTTGAAAAAATGCTGTACGACAATGCACAGCTGGCAATGGTATATCTGCGCGCCGCCAAGCTATTCAGGCAGCCGGCCTACCGCGACATTGCGGTTGAGACACTGGATTTCATGCTGGCTGAAATGCGGGTAGGTGGCGGCTTTGTTACCAGTATCTCCGCGCTGGATGAACAGGGTCGAGAGGGGGGGGCTTATCTGTGGAGCGAGGCTCAGTTGAAAGCCATGCTTGATCCAGATGAATTTGCACTGGTTGGCAGAGTTTGGGGGATGGATAGTGCGGCAGAATTTGATCTCGGTTACTTGCCTATGAACAGAAAAGAACCTGCGCCCGGTGAGCAAAAGATCATCAGCCAAATATACGCCAAGCTTTTACAGCGCCGTAATGCTCGGCCCGTACCAAAAGATATCAAATTGCTGGCCGGACTTAACGGTCTGGCACTGGCAGCATTCAGTGAAGCGGCAGAAATTTCCCCGCGGTTCCGACAGGCTGCCGACGAGTTGCGTGCGTTCATGGCCGAGCGCTTGTGGCAAAATGACGAGTTGCATAAAGGCATGAGCCGCCAGCAATTATTGAATTCGGGTGATCTTGAAAGCTATGCCTATAGTGCTTATGGCCTGATGCGTTATGCAAAGCTGAGTGGCAAGGCAGAAGATGCAGTATTGGCCAGCAAGATTGCCCTAACGGCATGGAAAAAATTTCATACCCCGCAAGGCTTTGTGCTGGAGGAAAAGAGTGAACTGGCCAAGCCCTATTATCAAAGTGTAGTTGAGGATGGCCCCTTGCCTTCGCCATCCAGTGTGTTGATCGATGTCAGCTTGCGTTCGGGCGACAAGGAGTTGCGTGAGCACGCGCGCAATGCCTTGGCGGAGAGTGAGATTTTGCAGAAGCAAGGTTTGTTCTGGTTTGCCAGCCAGGTGAGTGCATTAAACCGGCTTTTTCAGAAAAATTAGGCATGCAGCCCTGAGTGTTGTGATTGTTGCGGGCAAAAAAATGCCCCTGAGCCAAAGGGGGAGGTCAGGGGCAAAAAGTCTTTTACCTATTGGCTAAGACACCCGCTCAGGGAGGAGAAACGGGGGATGACGAATCATCCATGTGAGTATATTAGCATATGATGAAATGAATATGCAAGTTTATTAATATATAAAATCTAATAGCTGGACAATTAATTGCATAAATTAAACTATCTTCTTGCTTATTCGGAAGAAATTAAAAATCAGGTAAGTTTGCTTATCAGCCATAACAAGCTGTCTGAGGTGCTACTGAACAAATACCCGGCAGCACATGGTATTCGTACCGACAAAGCGCTTTATAGCTATGTTTTTGATCTGAAGAACGCTTTTTTTCGCAATGCACAGATGCCCAGCAAGGTGATGTTTGATAACGATATCCGGGCGATTCAGCGTGCGCTGGGTTTGCATACGGCCATTTCCAGGGTGCAGGGCGGGAAGCTCAAGGCAAAAAATGAGATCAGGATTGCATCGCTGTTTAAAGAGGTGCCGATCGAATTTTTGAAAATGATCGTTGTGCATGAACTGGCGCATTTGAAGGAAAAAGACCACAACAAGGCTTTTTACAAGCTGTGCGTCAGCATGGAACCTGATTATCACCAGATAGAATTTGACCTGAGGCTATATTTAACCCACATGGATTTGCTGGGTAAGCTGGAGTGGGCTCGTAGTAGTTGATTTTTCAGTAGTACTAAATAAATTTATATGTAATCAGTAACTTATTTAAATTTGCGGATTTTTACAGATTACCTCACAGAGGTTCTTTTACTTTTTGGTGTAAACAGTATGTTTTGTCATCAAGCACATTAAAAACTGCGTTGATCTGTGAAATCTGCGGACAAATGCTTTTGCAGGGTTGATCGCTTTGTCATTAAACCGTCGTTATGGTTTAATCGCAGTCTATGGAACGTTCGTTTAAAACTGTTGCTTTAATCGGCAAATACAAGACCCCCGCAATTGCGGAGCCGTTGCTGCGGCTGGCATCTTTCCTGGCGGATAACGGTGTCACCGTGGTGGTGGATAATCTCACTGCGGAACATCTCAAAAATAATCCTTACCGCGTTCTTGCACTGGAAAACATGGGCGGTGTGGTTGATCTCGCCGTTGTGCTGGGAGGCGATGGCACCATGCTGAATATCGCGCGCACGCTGGTTCCCTTCAGGATTCCGCTGGTGGGGGTGAATCAGGGGCGCCTGGGATTCTTGACGGATTTGTCGATCGATTCGATGCAGCAGAGTATTGCCGCGATGCTGAAGGGCGAGTTTGTCACCGAGCAGCGCATGCTGCTGGCAACCCGGGTATTGCGCAATGGCGAGGAGATTTTCAGCTCGCAGGCATTTAACGAAGTTGCGGTGCATCGCAGCAATGTCAGCAGCATGATTGAATTCGAGGTGCGCATCAACGGCGAGTATCTGTATAACCAGCGCGCCGATGGCCTGATTGTGGCGACGCCGACAGGCTCGACGGCCTACGCTCTTTCTGCCGGCGGACCTATTGTGCATCCCTCGCTGAATGTGATTTCCCTGGTGCCGGTCTGCCCGCACACCCTTAGCAACCGCCCGATTGTGGTGGGCGGAGAATCGGTCATTGAAATTCTGATGCACCGCACCGAGGATGTGCGCGTGCGTTTCGACAGCCACACTTATTTTGATTTGCACCTGCATGACACGCTGATGGTGACACGCTATCCTGACCCCGTCTGCCTGCTGCATCCGGTCGGACACAGCTACTACCACACCCTGCGCGAAAAATTACTCTGGAATAAAACACTTTAAGCCATGCTGAAATATTTAAGTATCCGCGATTTTGTCATCGTTGAGTCACTCGAACTCGATTTTGCCGCGGGCTTTACCGCGCTTACCGGCGAGACCGGCGCGGGTAAATCCATTCTGATCGATGCTTTGTCGCTGGCGCTGGGAGAACGCGGCGATGCGGCAATGGTGCGCACGGGCTGCGAGCGCGCGGAAATCAGCGCGGAATTCGATATCGGCAAGCTGCCGCAAGTGCAGGTCTGGCTGGTGGAGCAGGGTCTGGAAGGCGATGCGGGCGTGTGCCTGATGCGCCGTGTGCTGGATGCAAACGGACGCTCGCGCGGCTTTATCAATGGCAGCAGCGCAACCCAGCAACAGCTGCGCGCGGTGGGTGAGTTTCTGCTGGATATCCACGGCCAGCATGCGCACCAGTCGCTGCTGCGTGCCGATGCGCAGCGCGAAATTCTGGATGGTCATGCCAGTCTGCACCGCGATGCCAGTGCTGTAGGAATGCTGTTTCGCGACTGGCAAACCCTGCACAACCGGCGCATGCAGCTGGAGAAAAATGCTGCCACGGTGCTGGCCGAGCGCGAGTTGCTGGCGTTTCAGCGGCGCGAGCTGGAAAATCTGAAATTCAGCGTCGCCGAGTGGAATGAATTGCAGGCCGAATATGCTCGCCTGTCGCATGCGGCGAGTTTGCTCGAGACCGCGCAATTTGGCGTCGAGGTGCTGAGCGAAGCCGACACTTCCTGTCTCGCGCAACTGAATGCGTTGACTGCACGGGTGCGAGCCGGCGTTGAGTTCGATGCGGGGTTGAAAGACACCCTGACCATGCTGGAAAGCGCGCAGAACGACTTGCAGGAATCGGTGTATGCGCTGCGCCATTACCAGCAGGATCTTGATGCCGATCCACAGCAACTGCGCGAGCAGGAGCAGCGCATGGCTGCGATCGTGGAAGCTTCTCGCAAATACCGCGTGAACCCGGAAGCCTTGCCGCAAGCGCTGGCAGTAATCGTGGCGCGGCTGGAGGAACTGGGGGGCGATGCCGATATTGAAGAATTGGCGAAGCAGGATAAAGCTGCGCACGAGCTGTATCTGGCGGCTGCCAAAAAACTGAGTGCGGCACGCAAGCAGGCAGCAGAAAAGCTTTCGCAGCAAATTACACTGGCGATGCAGACGCTGGCCATGCAGGGCGGCAGCTTTGCGGTGGCCTTGCTGCCGCTGGCGGAGGGCAATGCGCACGGCCTGGAAGCGATCGAGTTTCAGGTTGCCGCCAATCCCGGTGCACCGTTGCGTGGTCTCGCCAAAGTTGCTTCGGGGGGCGAACTGTCGCGTATCAGTCTGGCGATCCAGGTCGCCGCCAGCCAGGCCGCAACCGTGCCGACCCTGATTTTCGACGAGGTGGACAGCGGCATTGGCGGGCGCGTGGCGGAGATTGTCGGCGGCCTGCTCAAGCAACTGGGCAAGCATTATCAGGTGATGTGCGTGACTCATCTGCCGCAGGTGGCCGCAATGGCCGATGCGCAGTGGCAAGTCAGCAAGGCGGCGGCAGATGGCGTGACCCGGAGTAATATCAAGGTGCTCAAGCCGGCAGAGCGTGTGGAGGAAATTGCGCGCATGCTGGGCGGTGTCAAGATTACCGATACCACGCTCAAACACGCGGCGGAAATGCTGGGAATGTCTGCTTAAGGTATTATGCTGCCTGTTTTGTAAAAAGTTTAAATTTCAATGTTCAAAAAACTCACTCTGGTTGCCATTTCCGCGTTACTCCTCTCTGTTGGCGGGTGCTCGTCTTTTTACCCGTACAAGATGGAAATTCGCCAGGGCAACTATATAAGTCCGGAGATGCGCAAGAAAATCAAGCTCGGCATGTCACGCCAGCAGGTCACCAGCATGCTCGGCTCGCCGCTGGTGAGCGATGTGTTTCACGCGAATCGCTGGGATTATATTTACCGCCTGGAAGAGAAAGGCAAGCTGGTTGAACAGCAGCGTCTTACGCTGTTTTTTGAAGGCGATATCGTCAAGCGTATAGAAGACAATCTGGCTGCAGAGAGCCAGCCAGCAACCAGGCCTGCGGATGTCGCACCTGCAAAGTAATTATCGCGTATCACTGGGGGCAATATGAGCAAAATAAAAATTGTTGTTGCCGGTTGTACCGGACGTATGGGGCTGGCCCTGCTGGAAGGCGTGATGCATTCGGATGATCTGACGCTGCATGCAGCGCTGGATCATGCGGTAAGCACGCATTTGGGCAGGGATGCAGGCGAATTGATAGGTGGTACCTGCGGTATCAAAATCACCTCAGACGTGGCTGCAGCACTGAAAGGTGCGGATGTGCTGATCGATTTTACCCGTCCCGAGGGTACGCTGGAGCATATCGCCGTGTGCGAGAAACTGGGCGTGAACATTGTGATCGGTACCACCGGTTTTAATGCGCAGCAGAAGGCACAATTGGGCGCGGCGGCGCAAAAGATAGGTGTGGTGTTTGCACCCAATATGAGCGTGGGTGTGAACCTCACTTTCAAGCTGCTGGAAATGGCCTCAAAAGTGCTGTCACATGGTTATGACATCGAAATCGTCGAAGCACATCACCGCCACAAGGTGGATGCGCCTTCCGGCACCGCGCTGGGCATGGGCGAAGTGATTGCCAAAACGCTGGGGCGCGACCTTGCGCAGTGTGCAGTGTATGGCCGCGAAGGTGTGACCGGCGAGCGCGATCCTTCCACCATTGGTTTCGCCACGGTGCGCGGTGGCGATATTGTGGGTGACCATACCGTGATGTTTGCAGGTATCGGCGAGCGTATAGAAATAACGCACAAAGCCAGCAGTCGTGCCACTTTTGCGCTGGGCGCGCTGCGTGCCGCGCGCTTCCTGAAGGTGAATATGGCGGGCATGTACGATATGCAGGATGTGCTGGATTTAAAAGATAAGTAATTTATTATATTGGATTTTTTAAAATGACAAGTAATATCTCACGTTTCACGCAAACGCTTGCCAAATTTGATGCTGCCAATGCGCAGGATCCCAATCAGGAAGTATTCGAGGGAAAATCCTATCCCAAGGAATTGATCTACGCGCAGCGCATGACAGCGATGCTGAACCAGTTTGCACCGGATGCGTCGGAAGCCGTGCAGCTTGCCGTGCGCTGCCAGCATATCTGCCGCTGGATGAGTCCGCGCAACGCCTATCCCATGGATGGCGCAGGCTATAAACAATGGCGTACCGATTTGTATAAATTTCACGGTGAAACGGCCGGTGCCATCATGCGTGAAGCTGGTTACGACGAAGAAATGACAGGCAAAGTGCAGGCGCTGTTACGCAAGGAGAAGCTCAAGGTCAATCCGGAAACGCAGTTGCTGGAAGATGTCGTTGACCTGGTTTTTCTGCAATACTATCTGGCTGATTTTGTTGTCAAATACAGCCATTATGAAGAGGAAAAGCTGCTCGGTATATTGCGCAAGACATGGAGAAAAATGTCAGACAAGGGACGTGAGGCCGCTCTCAAATTGAAATACACCGCAGAAATACTGGCTGTAATACAGAAGGCCCTTGCCGCCAATTGATTCAAGTATTTTTTATAAAGGAATTTAGTAATGAACACTACTGTAAACAAGGATTTTAGCTGGGCTGGCCGTTTTGTTGCGGTTATTGCCGTTTCATTGATACTTGCTGCAGCAATCGGCAGTATGGATTTATTCGAAAAGACTTTCCTGATCCAGGGCAAGCTTAGTGCATCTCATCTGGTGCGTTTCCTCGGCTATAGTTCTGCGCTGGCGGCACTCTGGATGCTCGGGCAGCATGCCACGCTTGCGTTGCGAAAACAGGGTGGACGCTGGGCTTTTCTGCAGCATCTGATACTGCCCGTGGTCACGCTGGTTGTTGTTGCTTCAGTCAATTCTATCGCGCTATTGGTACTCAAGCCGATGATGAATGCTGCCATGCACAATATTTACAACTGGGTATTCATAGTGGGGATACTGGCGTGTTCGGCCTGGGTGGTGATGGCGGTGCTGGGACAGTCAGCTTCGTTGACACAAGCTTTTACTTCCATAGCTGAACGGATTGATGCAGTGGGAAAAACCAAAGAATGCGGTGCGTGCAACACCAGCAATGAAGTAACAGCAAAATTTTGCAAGAGATGCGGAAAAGCGCTGCCTGAGACAGCTGTGTAGTTGCAGACCAGGCTTTAACGGCGTTCCTGCTTCATCGCCTGTTCTGTTTCCCGCCTGGCTTTGCGCTCTTTTTCGGTAGCTCGTTTATGGCTACAGCCGCTCGCAAGGCTCGCTTAACGTTCGCTGTGCTCACGTGAGCTTGCGCCGCAAGCGGGAAGTTGATCAGGTACGGGCTTTTTTCATTGCTTGCTGGACTTCGAGTTTTGCGTCTCGTTCACGTTCAGTTGCCCGCTTGTGGCTTCAGCCGCTCACGTTGTTCGCTTAACCTTCGCTTTGCTCAGGTTAGCTTGCACCGTAAACGAGCCAGCCTGTGGATTATTTGATGATTTTTTTCATTGCTTGCTGGACTTCGAGCTTGGCGTCGCGCTCTTTTTCGGTAGCTCGTTTATCATGTTCCTTCTTGCCCTTGGCGAGGCCGATATTCAGTTTGATCAAGCTGCCCTTGTAGTGCAGATCCAGCGGCATGATGGTGTAACCGGCGCGCTGCACCTTGATAATCAATTTCTCGATTTCGCGCGCATTCAGCAACAGCTTGCGCGTGCGCGTCGGATCTGGATGGATGTGGGTGGAGGCGTTCAGCAGCGGGCTGATATGTGCGCCGAATAGCTGCAGCGCGCCGTCTTTGATGGTGATGTAGGCTTCCTTGAGCTGCACGCGGCCGGCGCGTATGGCTTTGACTTCCCAGCCTTCCAGCATAAGGCCGGCTTCGTAGCGCTCTTCGATGAAGTATTCGTGAAATGCTTTTTTGTTTTGGACGATGCTCATATCTCGTATATTCTACCAGCTTTGCCTGCTTGCGAATTTTCATTAACCACTATCAGTAAACTTTGCCCTCATAAAATATGGCCGTCGTAGAAAAATCAGTATTGCTGCCGTTCAGCGCCGAACAGATGTTTGTGCTGGTGGATAACGTCGCTGACTACCCGCAGTTTTTGCCGTGGTGCGGCGGCAGCAGCGTGACGGTGCTGGATGAAAGCAGGATCAGGGCAACGGTTGAAATCAATTATCACCATGTCAAACAAAGTTTTACCACCGAGAATGTGCGCGTGGCGCCGCAGCGTATCGATATTGCGTTGCTCGATGGCCCGTTTAAACATCTGGATGGCTGCTGGCAATTCATCGCATTGGCGCCAACTGCCTGTAAAATACAATTCCGGCTGAATTACGAGTTTTCGAACAAGTTGCTGGAAAAAGTGGTGGGACCGGTGTTCCATTACATCGCCTCCACTTTTGTGGAAGCGTTTATCAAGCGTGCCGAACAGGTATATAAAAAGTAACTTTGCGATTCAAACCATGACCGAACAGAACATGACCAAGCCAATAAAAGTCGAAGTGCTGTATGCGTTGCCGCAGGAGCAGACTTTGCTTGTCGTCGAAGTGCCGCAGGGCACCCCGCTTGCAGAGGCGGTCAAAATTTCCGGCATGCTGGAGAAATATCCGGCTATCGATTTGGCCACTAACAAGGTTGGTATATTCGGCAAGCTGAGCAAGCTGGATACGCTGCTGCGCGACAGGGACAGGATTGAAATTTATCGTCCGCTGATTGCCGATCCAAAAGAAATCAGAAAAAAGCGTGCAGAGGAAGGCAAGGTCATGAAAAAAGGCGGCGGCGATGCTTGATTATGATCTGCATTGCCATTCCAATGTCTCGGACGGCCTGTTGCCGCCCGCCGAGCTGGTGGCCAGGGCGGCCGGTCGCGGCGTCAGGATTATGGCACTGACCGACCACGACGATACCGGCGGTCTGGCCGAGGCCGCGCAGGTTGCTGCGCAGCATGAAATTGAATTTATCAACGGCGTGGAAATATCGGTCAGTTGGCGCAGCCATACGCTGCATATCGTCGGTTTGAACATTGACCCAGCCGATGCAGCCTTGCAAGCCGGTTTGCACAGCGTGCGCGAGGGCCGCGGCAATCGCGCCAGACTGATGTCGGAATCCCTTGCGCGTTCGGGTATCGGCGGGGCGCTGGAGGGGGCTTATCAGTATGCAGCCAATCCGGAAATTATCGGCCGCACGCACTTTGCGCGTTTTCTGGTGGAGACGGGCCATGCAAAGGATGTGCGCAGCGTGTTCAAGAATTTTCTGGTGAAAGGCAAGCCGGGTTTTGTGCCGCATCAATGGGCGGCGCTGCCGGATGCGATCAGCTGGATCGTCGGCAGCGGCGGCATT
>k87-189636_pt1 | contig 11853 bp, 8 predicted proteins | sample MGYA00084030_6733316 | MGnify analysis MGYA00084030 | reverse complement strand
TACTGGAGGCCGAGACCCGGCAGATTTTGGTGCCAAAGGCCGGATCGGTGACGCACTGCCCGACGGCGGGCTTAGTGAGGGATCCTTGAACACGAACGGTTTTATCTGAGTACAGGCCGGCCCCGAGGTCGGTGCCGCCGGATGGCGGGGGCGACGGCGGTGGGGTGGTGCCGTTTTGCTGGAAGGTGGCAGCGGCACTGCGATTGGCCGACAGGGTCAGGTTACAGGCGGCGGTACCCGAACAATCACCGGCCCAGCCGGTGAAGGTATAGCCGCTGTTGGCGACGGCGTTTAAGGTGACGGCGGTGCCGCTGGAGTAACTTTGTGAGCAGTCCGATCCGCAGTTGATGCCGCCGTCGGCACTGCTGATGACGCCGCCGGTGGGGGCGGTCGCCGTCAGTGAATAACTGGTCGGGGCCGGGGGGGTGCCACCGCTTCCATCGGTCTTACAACCCACCAAGGCCAGCGCGGTTGCCGCACCTAAAATAATTATCTTTTTATTCAAAAAAATTGACATGGAGATGTCTCCTGAAATTTCAAAATGGCTTCACGCACTCTGTGTGGCGCGCATAAATATTGTTTGACCAAGCGATCATCTGGATCCTCTGAGGCCTTAATGCCCGCCGAAAATGCACGACTAATCGCTCACAGGGATTAGCAATAGTCATGCCAACATGTAATTACCTGTATTTAATGATATTTTTTTTCTTCTGCGCGAGCGGGCGTTGCTCTTTAGAGACGGCTCATTGGGTATTCGAGCTATCGCCTTGATTTTTAATACGCTAACGCTGTCTCTAATAAAGGACAGTGACCAAAAAAATGCCCGTATTGGGTAATATTGCCTTGAGTAATGGCAAAAAAAAGGGGTGGCCATAGCCACCCCCCTCGTTAGGCGCTGGTCGAAGCCACCAACAAATCAGACGACCATTAGGTCCATAAACGCGTTGACAGGCATTTGCTCCAATCGAGCCTGGTCAGCACAAATAGCCTCCAGTGCAGCGCACTGTCTGGGCGATAACCGAGTGGCGATGCTGTGCTTGAACTTCTCGACCAACAGCGGAATACCCTCCGCCCGGCGACGGCGATGGCCCACAGGATATTCCACAGCCACCTTTTCACTGGCGTTGCCGTCACTAAAAAACACTTCTACTGCATTGCCGATGGAGCGTTTTTCTGAATCGAGGTAGTCGACAGAATATTGTTTGTTTTCGACCACTTCCATTTTGCTGCGCAAGTCATCAATGCGGGGGTCGTAAGCCACAGAATTTTCGTAATCTTCGGCCGTCAATCTGCCAAAAATCAGGGGCACGGCAACCATGTACTGGATGCAATGATCACGATCCGCCGGGTTGGCCAAGGGCCCGGTTTTGTCGATGATGCGAACACCCGCTTCCTGGGTTTCGATAACGATTCGACTAATCTTGTCGAGGCGATCCTTCACTTTGGAGTGCAGCTTCATTGCGGCTTCAACTGCGGTTTGCGCGTGGAACTCTGCCGGGAAGGAAATTTTAAATAACACATGCTCCATGACATAGCTGCCAAGAGGCTGGGCAAGCTTGACTGGGTTGCCTTTGAACAGCACGTCCTGGAAACCCCAGGTCTTGGCTGTAAGCGCGGAGGGATAGCCCATCTCGCCGCGTAGCGCGTTGAAGGCTAAGCGAACTGCCCGACTGGTGGCATCACCGGCCGCCCAGCTCTTGCGTGAACCGGTGTTGGGGGCATGACGGTAGGTGCGCAAGGCCCCGCCATCGATAAAAGCATTGGAGACGGCATTGATCACGTCATCATGATTACCGCCCAGCAAGGCGGTAACGACGGCGGTTGAAGCAATGCGCACCAGCAGAACGTGATCGAGTCCGACGCGATTAAAGCTATTCTCAAGCGCCAATATGCCCTGGATTTCATGGGCCTTGACCATGGCGCGCAGCACCGCGCCCATGCTGAGTGGTTCTTTACCCTGGGCAACGTTGCGACGGCTGACGTAATCCGCAGCGGCTAGAATGCCCCCCAGGTTATCTGAGGGATGGCCCCATTCGGCCGCCAGCCAGGTGTCGTTGTAATCCAGCCAGCGAATCATGGCGCCGATGTTGAAAGCGCCCTGAACGGGGTCCAACTCGTACGAGGTGCCGGGGACTCGCACGCCGCCGGGCATGACTGCACCGGGAACGATGGGCCCCATCATTTTGGTGCAGGCAGGGAAAGCCAGCGCTAGCATGCCGCAGCCCAAGGTATCCATCAGGCAATAGCGAGCGGTTTCCATCGCCTCTTTGCTTTTGGATACGTCGTAATTCAAGGTGTAATTAGCTATATCCACCAGCAACTGATCGGGGTCGGGGCGCTTGGCGGAACGGATATCGTGACCGGACATGTAGTTCTAATCCTTTGGTACTTGTTTGAGTTGGCAGCAATCAACCACGTTTTTGAATGGATACAAAGCTCTTCAGCTCCGGCCCGATGTAATCAGCGCTCGGGCGTATGATGCGGTTGTTGGCGCGCTGCTCCATGATGTGAGCCGCCCAGCCCGTCAGTCGAGACATCACAAAAATCGGCGTGAACAGCTTGGTGGGGATACCCATAAAGTGGTAGGCAGAGGCATGAAAGAAATCGGCATTGGCGAACAATTCTTTCTCTCGCCACATCACGGCCTCGACCCGCTCGGAAACGGGGTAAAGGATTTTGTCGCCCACATCGGCCGCCAGCTTCTTTGACCATTGCTTGATGATGGCATTACGCGGGTCAGCCTTGCGGTAGATCGCGTGGCCAAAGCCCATGATTTTTTCCTTACGCGCCAGCATGCCAAGGATGGCTTGTTCGGCCTCGTCGGGAGTTTTCCATTTTTCGATCATCTCCATCGCCGCCTCGTTAGCGCCACCATGCAGCGGGCCACGCAACGTGCCGATAGCGCCGGTAATGCAGGAGTGCATGTCCGACAGGGTGGAGGCGCAAACTCGACCAGTGAAGGTGGAGGCGTTGAATTCGTGCTCGGCGTAGAGAATCAAAGAGACGTTCATCACCTGGGTGTGCAGATCATTCGGCCGCTTGCCAAGCAGTGCGTGCAAGAAGTGCCCACCGACCGATTCGTCATCCGTGGCAGGCTCTATGCGCTTGCCTTCGTGACTGAAGCGGTACCAATAGGTAATGATGGAGGGGAACGCCGCCAACAGTCGATCCGCTGCATCATGCTGATGGGCAAAGCTGGTTTCGGTCTCCAGCACGCCGAGCATAGAGCAGCCCGTGCGCATGACATCCATGGGATGGGCGTTCCGAGGGATGCGCTCCAAAACTTCTTTGAGCGCCTGCGGTAAGGCGCGCATGCTCTGCAGGCGGCGCTTGTAATCGGCCAACTGCCGCAACGAGGGTAGCTCGCCATACAGCAACAGATAAGCCACTTCCTCGAATTGAGCCATTTCCGCCAATTCGTGGACGTCATAACCAAGGTAGGTGAGCCCGGTGCCTGCCACACCTACGGTACAAAGCTTGGTCTCGCCGGCAACGATACCGCGCAAGCCGGCCCCCTGTAGTTTTTTATCAGCCATTCTTCCTCCCTGGAATATTTCAATTAACGATTCTGTCGCTCTTTAGCGAATAATTTGTCCAACTTGCCTTCATACTCGTGATAACGCAGCACTTCGTAGAGATCTACGCGAGTTTGCATTTGGTCCGTCACCGTGACTTGCGTGCCTTCCTGACGAATCGTTTGATATACGTTCATCGCCGCCGCGCTCATCGCCCGGAAGGCGGATAGTGGATAGAGCACCAGGCCAACACCAACGCCTTGCAAATCCTCAACGGTAAACAATGGCGTCTTACCAAACTCAGTGATGTTGGCCAGCACGGGAACGCGGATAGCCTGAGTAAAGGCGCGGTACTCGTCGAGCGTGTGCAGTGCTTCGGCGAAAATCATATCGGCCCCGGCAGCGACGTAAGCCACCGCCCGATCCAAAGCAGCTTGCGCCCCTTCGCTGGCGTGGGCATCGGTCCGCGCCATAATGACAAATTTATCGTCGATCCGCGCATCTACGGCGGCTTTGATTCTGTCGACCATCTCGCCGGTTGAGACCAGTTCTTTGCCTGGTCGATGCCCGCAACGCTTGGCCTGCACTTGATCTTCCAGGTGCATGGCGGCAGCGCCCGCGCGGATCAGCTCTTTGGTGGTGCGCGCAATCATGTGGGCTGGACCGAAGCCGGTGTCGGCGTCTACCAGTAACGGCAGGTCGGTGACGGAGGTTATACGGCGGGTATCTTCACAAACATCGGTGAGCGTCGTCATACCGAGATCCGGCAAACCAAACGAAGCGTTGGCAACACCCGCTCCGGATAAATAAAGTGCGCGAAACCCAGAGCGCTGCGCTAACAGGGCGGAGTAGGCGTTAATCGTGCCGACGACCTGTAACGGCCGCTCTTGCGCAACGGCGGCGCGGAATCGCGCCCCTGCAGACGTATTTTCCATGATCATCCTTCCCTAGATATCCCCCCTTCACTGGGGATTTATCCGCTGATTCTAATCACACTTTACCGCCAGGACAATTAGCTTAATCATATGGCGTGCAATCAGTCCTACTGACCCTCCCATCAATGCTTTTCGATTTACCCAGCGCCGACGTAAGATAGGGGCTTGCGCCACTTAATTTCTTTGCCGAGCTCATATGATGACCCACGCGACCGACACCCTTTACGAAAGCCACCTAAACAGCCTGAGCCTGCACTATCGCGGCAAAGTCAGGGATGTCTATCGGGTAGACGATGAGCGTTTGCTGATCATCGCCACTGATCGGCTCTCGGCGTTTGACGTGATTTTGCCGCAGCCTATTCCAGGTAAGGGGCGGATACTCACCGCAGTTTCCAACTTTTGGTTTGCCCAGACCCGCGACTTAATCCCCAATCATCTGTTATCTATCGACATTGATGAGGTAGTGAGTGATGCGCAGGAACGGGCGGCTCTGCGGGGACGCGCCGTGGTGGTGGAAAGCCTGCAAGCCCTGCCGATAGAGGCCATTGTGCGCGGCTACCTTATTGGCTCCGGCTGGAAAGATTATCAGCGCAACGGCCAAATAGCCGGGGTCCATTTACCTGCGGGGTTGCGCCAGGCAGATAAGCTGCCGGAGGTTATTTACACGCCATCAACTAAAGCGGCGCTGGGCGCTCACGACGAAACCATCGGCTTCACCGACACCGTCCAGTTGGTCGGCAAAGATTTGGCGACACGGATCCGTGATATCAGTCATGCTATCTACGTACGTGCGGCGGACTATGCGCGGCAGCGCGGGATTATTATCGCCGACACCAAAATGGAGTTTGGCGTCAATAAGGCCGGCAATCTGGTGTTGATCGATGAGTTGCTGACGCCCGACTCGTCGCGCTTTTGGCCCGCCGATAGCTACCGACCGGGCATCAGCCCACCCAGTTTCGACAAACAATTCGTGCGTGATTACCTGGAAACCCTAACCTGGGATAAACAGCCACCCGCCCCGATCTTGCCCGAAGAAATCATCCGCAAGACCGCTGAAAAATACGCTGAAGCAGAACGCCGTTTGCTTGCGTAAGGAACTTGTGTTCACAGAAAAAGCCTGAGGATGAGCAAAAGGATTAACGCTATGAACAAAACCTCGATCTCTCATCTCGACATGCCTTCCCACCACAACCCTGCCGCACCCTGGCTGGGTTGGCGCTTTGCCTGGATGGCCTTGGTCGGCTTAGCTGTATTTTGCGCCGGTTGTACGTCTTCCTACGCGGCCAAGAAAGCCGACAAGAGTGGCCTTGAGGTGGATGGTGTAAGCCTGCGGGTCAAAATGATGAACAATATGTTTCTGCCGCCGCTACCGCAGAATGTACCCCGGGAGAAACGTCTGATCTTTCTGAAGGGGACCAATACCTCGACCTCGCCAGAGGTTGACGACCGGATGCTGCCGCAAATTCAATCGACCCTCATCCGTCGCGGCTATATCCTAGTTAATGACCCAGAAAAAGCCAATTACATTTTATTATTCAATGTATTATATATTGGCAAAGAAGTGCAGGATTTATCCACCCTTACGACAATTTCCAGCGGCGTTGCGGGCGCAGCCGTCGCGGCCACCGTGGGCAAGGAAAACGAGATCGTCCGCAACGCCGGCATCGGCGCCTTGGCGGGCACCATCACCGGCACGGTGACCGGCTACTACTTTGAGACCAGTACCTATCAAGTGGTTGTCGATTTGCAAATTCAGGAACGCCGCCCACCGGCACCTCCGGCACTTACCTCTAACGACCTAATTCGCAAAGAGATTGAACAGTCGATACGGTTAGTCAACGCCCACCTGAAATACGTTGAGCCCGACACAGAAATGAGCTCGCTCACCCTGATGAACGTGGAGGCTGATCGCTGGCAAACTTATAACAATCAAGTTGTGGGCTACGCCAGTGACGTGCGGTTGAAATATGAGAAAGCCGAGCCGACCTTGCTCAAGGCCATATCCAAAGAAATCTCCGGCCTTTTTTGGGAGCTCAGCCCCGTACCGGGAAAGTAAAGAACGAGCGCGGCTCCGCAACCGCCGCTTGGTGAGCGACGACTGCGGGTGGCTGTGACCAATTAAGGCGCGGAGGAAGTGACCGAGGCCGCATCGGCTATCGCCGTGAACTCCATCGCTTCGTCTTTTACAGCGCCATATTTCAAGCTCATGATGTCGCGGGCGTAGTTCTGGTAAAGCTTCCAGGGCGCTTTCGAGCCTTGCTTGGGAAACTTGTCAATGGCGCGCTGAACGTAACCCGACGAGAAGTCCACAAACGGCAATTCAGTGATCGTCGGATCATTGTTACGCGGCGTGCAGTATTGGTAGCCGTGCTTGTCCATGTAATTGATCAGACGGCAGACATACGCATTGGTCAAATCACACTTCAGTGTCCACGAGGCGTTAGTGTAGCCGGTGGCTTGAGCTAGATTTGGTACGTCCCGGAACATCATTCCCTTGTAAGTCATGCTCTTGCCGGGCTCCCAGCGCTTGCCATCAATAGTGAACTCCACTCCGCCCAAAGGAATCAAATCCAACCCGGTTGCTGAAACGACAATATCGGCTTCGATTGTTTGGCCTGATTTCAGCTGGATCCCAGTTTCTGTAAACGTTTCGATGTGATCGGTGGCCATCGTCGCCTGACCGGACCGGATCGCTTTGAATAAATCTCCGTTGGCAGCGATGCACATGCGCTCTTCCCATGGGTTGTATTTGGGATTGAAATGCACGTCCACGTCGCAAGCACCGCCCAACTGCCGCTGCGCATGAAAGCGCAGGATTTTGCGGACGGCGTTGGGCCAGCGCCGCGAAGCCTGAAAGAAAAACATGGTCAGCCAGACGTTTTTGAAACGATTGATGGCCGAGGCGATACGGCCCGGCAGTATCAAGCGCAGCGCCTCGGTGATCGGATCCCAGTCCGGAATCCCAATGACGTAGGTGGGCGAACGCTGCAGCATAGTGACGTGAGCGGCTTTTTCCGCCATCGCCGGCACCAGCGTGACTGCGGTGGCTCCGCTGCCGATGACGACGACGCGCTTACCAGCGTAGTCCAGATCCTCCGGCCATTTTTGCGGATGGATCATCCGGCCTTTAAAGCGCTCCGCGCCCGGAAAATCGGGAGTATAGCCGCCTTTATAACTGTAGTATCCACTGCACATGTAGAGAAAATTGCAGGTGTAACGGGTAATTTGCTTGCCTGGGCCAACCTCTGCCTCCACCGTCCATTGCGCGTCTTTACTGGACCAGGCAGCACGTTTGATCCAGTGACCAAACCGAATTTTGCGTTCGATTCCGTATTCCCTGGCCGTGTCTTTAATGTAGTTGAGGATCATGCTACCCGGCGCAATGGATTTGCGATTGTTCCAGGGACGAAAGGGGAATCCTAAGGTGTACATGTCGGAGTCTGAGCGGATCCCCGGGTAACGAAAAAGATCCCAGGTACCGCCGATGGCTTCTCGCCCATCCAGAATGGCATACGATTTGTTCGGGCAGCTTTTGCTCAGGTGTACCCCGGCGCCGATTCCGGACAAGCCGGCACCAACGATCAGAGTGTCAAAGTGTTCTGCGGACATTGGTCTCCTCCTTATTAAGGGTTTTTATCTGCCGACGGGCCCACCTACCCACCAACTATTAGTCAAGGATAGTACAGTCACCCGCCCTCTGCCTGGGCTTACAAAAAAATCAGTTAATAAGAAATTTTTCTGTACTACACTCAATATGTAGAAATTGCCCCACAATTAAATTAAGTGGCATTGTTTGAGGAGGAGACAGCTATGAATATGAATACGGCTACCGCTTTGGATACTCCGGTCGCACCGCCCCCTGAACACAGCATCCTGCCTAGGCCGGTGCAGTTCAATATCACCGATGCTACGCCGCGTCACTGGTTTGCCAACGACCCGTTCCGCACGCATTTCTTTAATGCCCTGTTTACGACCTTTCCGCCGGGCGAGAATTTCTTTGTGCGCAGTGTGGTGCACTACCGCGACAACATCAAAGATCCGGTGCTGCTGCAACAGATCAATGCTTTTGCCGGCCAAGAAGGTACGCATGCTTTCTCGCATCAGGACCACCTGGACATCCTCACTCGTCAGGGCTACACCAGCCTGGAGCGGGAGAACCGCTTTATCGACGGCTTTCTTAAATTAACCAACAAAATAGCGCCAAAATTTGCTTTGGCAATGACGGTGGCGCTGGAGCATTTCACCGCCTTACTGGCCCATCAAAGCCTTATGCGCAAAGATCTGTTTTATGAACCCGCCCATGCCGATTTTAAGCCCTTGTTCGAATGGCATGCGGCGGAGGAAATCGAACATAAATCGGTCGCTTTTGACGTTTATCAAGAGGTGGACGGCAGCTATCGTCGACGCATTATCGCCATGGTCCTCTCCACTTTCTTTATGGTGGTATTTCTGGTGCCCGTGCGGATGAGCCCGCTGCTTTATCGTGACGGTGTGCTATTCAAATGGAGCACATGGCGTGACGGGCTGCCCTTCTTGTATGGTAAACAAGGAAAATTCCGCATGCCCTGGGATCATTACAAGCAGTTCTATCGCCGTGATTTTCATCCTTGGGATGTGCAGGATTTTGACCTGATCAAAAAATTTCGCGAACGCTATCAGAGTGGGGAATGGCAGACCGAGACCCAGGTTAAGAGCCAGCGATAGTTTGAGAGCTGGCTTTGACCCTAAGGAGTCGATTGACTCCCTAGGTTTTTTATTACGGTTACAAACAGGGATATCCAGGGATGAAAACCCGCTATAAAGTTGTGCTGTCGGCTTTGGTGCTATCGGCGGCAGGTCTGGTGGGTTGGGCTCTCGTGGATCTTAATGCCTCGCCCATTTGTACGGGGGATGAGGCGGTCTTTGATCCGCAGGCTCCCGTTGTTGCCAGCGGCTGGGGGTTTGATCCTGCCAATACCCGATCCCTGACGGCAGAAGCCGCAGGCTTCTCGGCCCAGGATCTACCCCAGCTTAGACTGCAATGGGCCTTCCGCTTTCCTTTACTTGCCAACAAAGCACGTTCTCAGCCGGCAGTCACGGCGGATACAATTTTTGTTGGCAGCCAGCGCGGCTGGATATATGCGTTGAGTCGTCGCAGTGGCTGCGTGCGCTGGAAGTCCTTCGTGGGCGCGGAAGTGCGCACCGCGATCACCCTCGGAACGGCCCAGCCGGACGGCGAACGCCTGCTATTTTTTGGTGACTTCTTCGGCCATGTCCAGGCGTTAAACGCCGCGACGGGTGAGCGTCTGTGGAAAGTGCCTGTGGATGCTCATCGGGCGGCCACCGTCACCGGCACACCGGCCTTGCACGAGGGCAAGCTTTACGTTCCAGTGTCATCTTACGAGGTCGCGCTGGCCGCCCTGCCATTTTATCGCTGCTGCACCTTTCGTGGCTCGGTAATCGCTTTGGATGCAGCCTCGGGAAAACGCCTTTGGCAAACCTACACAACCGCCCCTCCACAATTTCAGGACGAGCGTAACGCCCTTTACGTTAGTCGCTGGGGACCTTCTGGAGCACCGATCTGGAGCGCACCAACGATTGACGCCAAGCGCGGACGACTTTACGTGGGTACGGGCGAAAACTATAGCCTTCCCACCAACGAGCTAAGCGACGCCATCCTTGCTTTGGATCTGCAAAGTGGTGAGTTGCTGTGGTCACGTCAGCTTACTCCGAATGACGCCTGGAATATTAGTTGCGCGCTGCCGGGACAGATCAATTGCCCGAAAAATCCCGGCAAAGATCTGGACTTCGGGGCGTCGCCGATTTTGATCTCCGGGAAAGACGGGCGGGATGTCCTGGTGGCTGGCCAAAAATCCGGCGTCGTCTACGGCCTGGAGCCTGATCATAACGGCGACATACGCTGGCATCGCCGGCTTGGCCGTGGCGGCGCGCTCGGCGGCGTACATTGGGGAATGGCGGCGCAGAACGGTGTCGTCTTCGTACCCATTTCGGATTACCTAAACCCGATCCCTGGCTTGATAACCCCCGAGCCTGAAGACCCCAGCCTGCCCAAAATGCCCGGCCTGTATGCGCTGGATGTCGCCACCGGCGAACTGCGCTGGAGCACACCCGCCATTGCCGCCCCCTGTGCCAGCGGTCAGAAGTGTTACCCCGGCTTATCGGCAGCCGTCACCGCCCTGTCAGCCGTAATTTTTGCCGCCACATTGGACGGTCGGATCCAGGCCTACGATCCGACAGGTGGTCGGCTGCTTTGGGAAACTCCCACAGCCCAGCCCTTCACGGCCGTCGATGGGCGCGTTGCGCATGGCGGCTCCATCGATAGTGGCGGGCCCGTGGTGGCCGGCTTGCAAGTGATTGTTAATTCTGGCTACGGACTATTCGGCCAAGCCGCTGGCAATGTCATGCTGGTTTATGCGGCGGATGAAAATCAGCGCTGAATTCATCATCCATCGATCTATTGTCATCCATAAAAAGAAGGGGCACTGATAATGCAAACTCTGATCCTCACACTGGTTGCCGCCGCACTCTTGCACGGCCTGCGCACCTGGTTGCTTTACCGGCCACTAGCCGCGCGCAATCACGAAGCTTTTGCCGGCGAAATGTATCAGGTCGGTGATTCGGTGGTCGCCTACCGGCATGCACAGGGTGGCACAGGTGGTTTAACCGTCATCGCTGCCCCCGGGTTTCTTGAGGATACTCGTTATTTTTCAGATCTATATGAAAACCCCTTGTTAGAACTGATCCTGGTCAACAACAGCGGCTACCATTGCCCTGATCGCAGCCAGACACCGCACTCCGTTCGTTGGGGAAAAATCCGCAACCCCTACGAAATCGGCAGCATAGAGCACGATGCCTTCGTTTTTAATTTAGCCTTTCAGCACCTGTCCACCGGCAAGCGAATCCGCGCCCACGGGCATTCCCGGGGCGGGGCAGTGATCCTGGAAGCCATCAAACAAGCGCCGGAACGCTTTCAGAATGTAGAGGTCATCCTGGAAGCGCCGGTTCTTCCCGGCGGCAAAGGTCACCCTGCGCTGGAGCTAGCGTTTTCCGCCCTAGGCCGCTACCTGCTGCCCATCAACTTCACTCTATTGCGATATGTTGATTTGACTCGCTTCGGCAAATGGATATTCGCACCGCTTACTCCGCGAAAGGCGGAGCTTGTCAAAGGTCTTTATTTTTCGCCCAAAACTTTCGACATCGTCATCAAAAATCTGAATTCCATGCAACAATGGATCGCCGCTCGCAACACGCGTGCGTATGCACCGATCCAGCACGGCACCATCTTAATTGGAGAGCGGGATCTGGTACTGGATCGCGCCGCCATGCTGCGCAGCGCCCAATTAGCCAAACCGCGCTGGCACGTTATCGAAACCCGTGGCACCAGCCATTTCGTCTCCTTGGAT
>k87-678086_pt1 | contig 12020 bp, 6 predicted proteins | sample MGYA00084030_6733316 | MGnify analysis MGYA00084030 | reverse complement strand
GCCTTCGAATATCGGGCTCGACGCGCCGGTGAACCCGAGCGCTCCGCCCATGCCGGTGTTCATGTTTCCTTCGATGTAGCAGTTCCGCACGGTCAGGCTGCTGTTGTTGAAGAGCATCGCCCCGCCGGCTCCGGACGTGGCGCTTCCGCGGGAGATCGTGAAGCCCTCGATGACCGCGCCGGACGCCGCGTGGTTGGAGAGATTGAAGAGCCGGCCCGAGCTCTGTGCGTCGAGCACCGTCAGGGACGGCCCGCCCCCGCCCAGGAGGGTGAGGTTCTTGTTCCCGAGGTCGAGGTTCTTGTTGCCCGTTCCGGTGTACGTGCCCGCGGCGACCCAGACCATCGAGTTCGCCGGCGCCGCGGCGATGGCCGCGCCGATCGTGGCATAGTCGAGCGGCACGTGATAGGTCGTGAGATGGCTGAACCAAGAAGCCGGTACGACCTGGTTGGGCACCGTGCTACTCGCGACCTTGAGGATCAGGGCGCAGCCGCCGTCCCGGGCGAAGTATTCCAGGCGGAACTTGTGCGGCCCGGCGCGGAGCGCGCGGCCGCCGGAGACCGCCACGCGGTTATGGTAGCCGTCGTTGTCGATGACGACCTGATCGCCGATGGTGAACTTGGAGCCGTCCTCCGACGTGACTTCGAAGGTATAGATGTTATCGGTCGGAACCGTGATGAATCCCTCGTAGACCGCCCCGACGTTCGTCGATCGGTTGCTCCCCGCGAAATTTCCCCACGAGAAGGCGACATTGATGTTCGAGATCGCCTGCGTCCGCTCCGGGGCCATCGCCGCCATGGGCGGCACGAGCTTGGAGTCGAGCTGGTAATAGGCGATCTGAACGCCCGGCGAGGCCCACCGGGACGCCGGGACGTCGGCCCGCGTCATGCCGCCGCCCGCCATCTCGAGTCGAAGTCCCGCCGTTCCGGTCTCGTCGTAGTAGTCGACCTTCACGTCGTGCGCCCCGGCCGACAGCGACACGGTCGCGGAACGTTCCTGCATCCCATGGAGGCCGTCGTTGTCGACGCGAAGCACGTTGTCGATGTAGAGCTTCGCGCCGTCGCTGGCCGTGAGGTAGAACGTGTACGACGCGGTGCTCGGCACGTTGAGGACGCCGGTACAGCGCGCGGCCACCTTGTCCTTCAATCCGCTCTCGCCCACGACCCCGTCCGTCGTCGCGAAGAGGAGCGACGGCACCGTCTCGATCCTGAACGGATTCGCGAGGGTGGGCATGGAGCTGAGGCTCCCGTCGAGGGGCGGCACGTAGTAGTAGCGAACCTGAAGCCCCGCCACAGCGCCGGTCGCCGTATCGGGCGCTTTGTAATCCTGCACGTCGACCGTGACGGTCGCGGTGCTCTGGGCGCCGCCCGCGTCACGGACCGTGTACTGGAACGTGTCGGTCCCGAGGAAGAGGGGGGACGGTGTGTAGACGAGGTTGTCGCCGGAAGCCGTGATCACGGCGCCGTTCGCGGTGAGCGACGGGAAGGTTCCGACCGTGATCGTTTGGCAATTCGGGTCGAAGTCGTTCGCGAGCACGTTGATCGTCCCCGAGCCTCCTCGCAGGACGACGGCGCGATCGTCGCGCGCCGTGGGATTCAGGGCCGTCGTCGTGCCGCTGCCCGCCGCGAGGCAGGCGCCGCTCTGCGTGCGGTGCGCCTCGATCTCCCGGATGCTGCTCAGGCTGAATCGCGTGGCGTCTCCGCCGCAGAGCCCGATGTTGGCGCACATCACCCAGCAGTCGGCCAGGCCGTTGCAGTGCGTGGCGCCCCAATTGTGGCCGAGTTCGTGGGCCACGATGGCGACGCGGTTCGCCCAGTTGGTGGTCCAGGTCGAGTTCGAGATCCCGTAGGCCTGGCTCGACGTGCAGACGACGGAGTAGAACGCGAAGCCGAGCTGCCCGCCGTTGAGCGTTCCGGTCATGAGATGCGCCAGGTCCCGCGTCACGGAGCCCTGGTTCGAGTTCCACCACGACTGGAACTGAGTGAGTTTCGTGCTCGGATCGCTGGAGGAGTACTTCCCGCTCGTCGTCTGGACCAGGTAGTTCGTGATCTTGTAGCCGATCTTCGCGTCGCGCGCGTAGATCAGCTCCACGGAGTTCATGACGGCGTCGATGTCGTTGATCGTCTGGGTCGAGGAGCTTCCGTTCCAGACGTAGTAGGCGTGGTCGGCTTCGATGGCGATTTCGGCCTCGACGCAGCCGCTCGACTGGGCCTGGCCCGCGGCGAGAGGCTCGCGCGAGCCGCTCGCGACGGGATCGCCCGCGGCGCACCCGCCGGCCGATTCGGCGACGTCGGAGCCCCGGTAGACGGCGTGCTCGCCCGCGAGGCCCCCGGGCAGCGGCTGGACGTACCAGTCGCTGTCGTCGTCCAGGATGATGCGCGCCCGAACGGTTTCACCGTCCAGCGTGGCCGCCACGACACCGGTCGCGTCGCCGCGGACGACGCCGCGAAAGGTCCTGCTGGGAGGAAGGGCGATCGGGGTCCGAACGCCGTCGGCACCCTGGGCGAAGGCCTGCGCGCTCGGCCTCCTTACCGCGTAGGGCTCGAGAACCAGTTCCACGCGAGCGCCGTCCAGCATGACAAAAACGCTCGTCGCACCGTTCGGAGAGACGACTTTGAGTGGAGTCTCGCGCCCCATTCGGGCGAGGCCGAGGGTGGTCAGCTGGGCCGCGTCGGCCACCGGTTCGGCGGCAAGCGCGATCGTGGCCGGCGGCAGGACGCCGATGGCCGCGACAAGACAACAAAGTCGAGCGTAGCGGCGCAGAGGCATCGCCACTCTCCTTCTGGTGGACCGTCACGGTTGTGCGTCTGAAGAGATGTGGTACTCGCCCCCGCGAGCACTGGGTCGTGCTTCACCCTTACGTAATAGCAGGGTCTGTGCCGAAGGGTTAACTGGAGGCGGGCTTTGGGGTTGGTTGAAACTGGACTGTGTCGTTCGCGTACATCCGCCGACAATCTGTCCTCAAATGCGCGGTGGCGCCAAGGAGCCCCGGCGGCGCCGGCCACCGGGGCTCATGGTCTCTTCGCGCCACGAAAAGGGGCGCTGGAACGACTAGGAAGTAGCGGCGGGCTTCGTCACGATCGTGACCGGAGCGTCGAGCGTCACCTGCATCTTCTGACCTGCAGGGAGCACGATCTGATCGCCCTTCGTGGCGATCGCCACGCCCGTTCCGAGGACGGCTCCGGCCGCGGCGCCCTTGACGATGTCGTCCTTGCCGCCGAGAACCCCTCCGAGCACGCCGCCGGCCACCGCGCCGCCGCCGATCTGGAGTGCGCTCGACTTGCCCTCGCTCTTCCCTTTCAGCCGGAAGGGCGTGGCCGAGATCGCGTAGCTCTTCCCGTCGGGCATCACGAGTTCCGTGAAGCGAAGCGTGAGTTCAGCGCCGCCCGCGATCCGGCCGACACCTTCGATGTGCGTCACCTCGCCGTTGATCGTGGCCCCCGCGGGGACGACCGTCATTTCGTTGACGCGAACGTCCTCGAGCGTCCGGATGGCCAGCTTGTCGCCGACGTGGTTCTCGCCCGTGTCGATCGTGCTCTGGAGCGCTCCGACGAACGACGCTCCGGCGAGGATCGTCTCCGACTTCTCGCGATCCGCCTCCGCCGTTCCCTTGGCGCATCCGGCGCCCGCCAGGACGGCGACGAGCGCGACGGCGGCCAGTCCGCGGTTCAACTCGATCCTCGAATTCGATCCCTTCATACAGTCCTCCTCTGGGTGGCGGCCCGGATACCCGAGCGCGCACGGTGGCAGGATACCATTACTTCGCCGGCGAGCGGCTCCTGCGCTCGGCCAGTTTCCGAGACAGGAGCGCGTCGAGGCTCCACGCCCCGGCGCCTTTGACGGCCATGTAGAGGAAGATGAAGCAGTAGAGAACGGCGGGCTGGCCTTGGTTCTGGACGGGCCACGTTCCGTTCGGCGCGTGGAACTGCCAATACGCGACCGCCATCTCGCCCGAGAGGAGGAAGGCGACGGGACGCGTGAACAGCCCGAGCATGATCGCGATCCCGCCGTAGAACTCGAGCGCGCCGCCGATTCCGACCTGGGTGAAGAGCGGCGCGGGCTGTCCGTCCGAACCGGGCATGCCCCCGAACCACCCCAGGTGCTTCATGGCGCCCGCCTGCATGAACATCAATCCCACGACGACGCGGAGCAGGAAGTAAGCGATCGGCACGTACCGGCTCGTGTTCAAGGGGGTTACCTCCTGGGTGAGAGGGACTACGTATTCGCTGACTTCCGCTTCAGGCTCTGCCTCGCTCGCACGGTCGCGAACTCGCGAAGCGCGCCCCCGCCGATCCAGCGCGCGGACGGCTCGTCGGAGGCCCTCAGTCGCTCCGCCACTTTCTCCGCCGCGGCGTTGAGCCGCGCGCTCCGGCGCCCGATCATGCGAAGCGCCCAGCTGACGCCTTTCTTCACGAAGTTCCGGTCGTCGCCGGCTTCCCGCTCCACCAGGGGCAGGCAGCGGAGGAACGCTTCGTCCTTCGCGCCCTTGTCGTGCGCGGCGAGGCAGGCGAGGAGCGCAAAGGCGGCGCGCTTTTCGAATTCGTTCTTCCGGCGGCTCCAGGGCGCGATCTTGGACCAGGCGTGCGGCGTGCGGTCGAAGAGGGTGAAGCAGACCGTGTCGCAGATGCCCCAATTGTCGAAGTCGCGGCACCAGCGATCCATCTGCGCCGGCGTGACCCGCTCGGGTTCGTCGACGAACGACGCGACCATGCGCGCTTCGTACCGGCCCGTGGCCCACAGCGCCGCCGCGAGATCGTGGTCTCGGCCAAGGCGCTTTCCCAGCACCTGGATGTTCGCCATCGAGACGCCGTAGGCCCTCGTGGCGCCGATGCCGAAGCGCGCGAGGTTCTCGCGGTCGCGCTTGGTACTCTTCGCTTCGAGCCAGGCGAGCGCCTCCCGAACACGCGCGTCCTTCGACATGGCCTCCTCCTCGCCGGGGATTGCACTCGGTCCTTCGCGATCGTACCAGGATCCCGACGCCGCAGTGACGCCAAGTGTTCCGGCGGTGCTAGGATGCCCGCATGCGACGGCTCACCGGACCTTCCCTTTCGGCGGCCATCGCCCTTCTCGGCCTTCTCTCCTCGGGATGCGGCGACACCCCAGCCACGATCCAAGAACTCGCCCGGTTCGCGTTCCGCGAAGGCGCGCGCCGTAACGACGCGCGGTTCGTCCGCGAGGACCCGATCATCGAGGCCTCCTTCCAGGGCGATCTCGACGGTGTCCGCCGGCTCCTCGACGCCGACCCGGAGGGCCAGCGGGATCACCTTCGCTCGCGGGATCCGATCGGCATGACGGCGCTCCATCGCGCGGTCTGGGGGGGGCATCCCGAGATCGTGAGGCTCCTGCTGGATCGCGGAGCGGAGGTGGAAGCCAAGGACGGCGCCGGCCAGACGCCGCTGTCGTTGGCTGTCCGCTGGGGCCGCGCCGACATCATGGATCTGCTCCTCCAGCACGGCGCGGATACATCCGCGCGGGACGATCTGGGTCGAACCCTCCTCCACTATGCGGCGCAGTACGGCCACATCGAGGTCATGCGGCTGCTCCTCGACCGCGGATTCGACCCGGATGTTTCCTGCAAGACCGGCACGCCGCTCCACTCGGCGGCGCATACGCGCCAGGTGGAGGCGGCACGGTACCTCCTCGATCGCGGGGCTCACGCGGATCGATTGGGGTACCTCGACTGGCAGCCGATCCACGTGGCCAGCGCCTGGAGCCCCGGATACCCGGAGGAACTCGAACTCGAACTCGTCACGCTCCTCCTGGATCGCGGCGGCGGCGTCTCCGCGCGGGCGAACGGCGGGATGACGCCGCTCGTCCTGGCCGCGATCGGCCGTGACAGCGCGCTCACCGTCCTTCTTCTCTCTCGCGGAGCCCGCCCCGAATCGGCGACACCGGGAAACGCCTCCGCGCTCCGGAGCGCCGTCGATGCCGGATCGCCGGCCGTGGCGCGGCTTCTCCTCGAGCGCGGCGCCGACGCGAACGAGCGCTACAGCCCCCCCGGCCGGGCACGGCTCCTCCACCGGGTGGCGGATCCCAAGGACATCGAAACGGCGCGCGTCCTCTTGGAGTTCGGCGCCGACGTGAACACGGTCGACGACAACGGTTACACGCCTCTCCACGTCGCGGCGCGCGAAGGAAACGCCGAGCTGATCCGGCTCCTCGCCGAACGGCGGGCCCTCGTCGACGCTCGAGACAAGTCGGATTGGACGCCGCTCCACTTCGCCACGTCTCAGAAGAAGGTCGAGGCGACGCGCGCTCTCTTGCGGGCGGGCGCCGACCGCTACGCTCGCACGAAGGGCGGCGAAACACCGCACAAACTCGCGTGGGGCGGCGGCGCCGCCGACACCGTTCGCGCGCTGCTGGGCCCGCCGGGTCCATCGCGAAAAGGCCCCTTCGGCTTCTAGCGGGCCGATTCGACCCTAAGGAGCCGGCGACTCGAGTTACACTGTCCGCGGAGCAGCTGTAGGCTTCGTCGCCTCCGAGGCCGAGGGGGTTAGCGCCATGTCTCTGTTTTCCCGGACACTCACGGCCGCCGTATCCCTCGTGGGACTTCTGGCTCTTGGCGGGTGCTCCGCGACGCGCGACCAGCGAACCGCCTACCTCCACCTGATCCGCCCGGACCAGCGTCCCCCCATGGTGATGGCGAGAGAGGCTACCGATTCTCTCTTTGGCGCCATGGAAGAGAGCGCGCGCGGAGACGGAATCGCGGAGTCGCGCCGGCCCGACCTCGAGTCGCTGGTGCATCGGTTCGCTCCGACGCTGGTCCTCCCTCGCGGCGACGATATCTCGCGAGGGGGAAGGAAGTATCAACTTCTCCCGACCGACCCACGCGTGTTCGACGACACGCTCCACATCGACGAGATCGCCGCGGCGCCGTTCCACTTCAGCAGATCCGTGGCGGTGGCCCTCTCCTCGGCGAGTAACGATTCACTCGCGCGCCTCCTCGAATCGGCGACCGAATACCGAAGCCCCACCGACGAACTCGAAGTGTTGTACTTCGACTTCCCCGGCGGTTCGCCGCGTGAGTGGTGGGAAGCGTATGCCCGTCTCCGATCCGGCCCGGACAGCGCGGCGTGGGCCACGCCCACCGTGCTCGCCCACCCCTCTCGCGAGGCCGAAGGTCGCATCGTCATTCAGTATTGGTACTTCTATCCGTTCAACGACTATCTGGGAAACCATGAGGGAGACTGGGAGCACGTCAACGTCGTCGTCGCCCCCAGCGGCGACTCCGTACAGGAGGTCCATTACTTCTTCCACAATCGGAGCGTGCGGCTTCCGCGGGGGCGATATGAGCCGGAGCTAGTCGATGGAACCCATCCGGTGGTTTATGTGGGCGGACGCGCCAACGCGATCTTGAACGCCCCCATGAAGCGTCTTACGGGCGATCGCAATTCTGGATCGCACGGGAACTACCCCTACCCCGGGGAGTGGGAGGCCGCCGCCGGGCTCGGTTTCACGGAGAGTGTCTCGGAGGCGGACGCCGAGTCCACGAGGGTCATCCCCTACGGCCGATTCAACGTCGTGCTGACTCCCGAACCGAGCCGCATCGACTACGAGAGGGTGCCCGCCGTGCTTCGCGATTGGGCATGGCTCCTTCTACCCGCTCGATGGGGGTTCCCCAGCGCCCCCTCGATTGGGAGCACCATGCGGTTGGCCGATGTGGGGAACCGCTCCCCGTTTGGACCGGCATTCAACTCGGGCTGGAATCGGCCGGCGCCGGGAATCGGGTACTCGGCATTTTATGTGCGGCGTGTGCCTCGCATTCAGTCGTACTTCGAAGATCTGTTCCAGCCGTGGTACTACCTCTACGCGTTCCGCTATCCGCGCCTCGTCAACGATTCGAGGGGAATCCTGGAGCGGCACGAGCTGGAGCGGCTAGGGCTCGGTCCCCGAAGCGGCTGGGCCGAGCGCGGCATCGGCTCGCCGATCCTCGGAGCCAGTGTCGCGTTCCCGCGCGGCCAACTCGGTGAAAACTACCGGAATTCCGCAGGGTTTCTGCTTTGGAGAAACTTTTGGATCAAGACGCGGGCAGGCGGAGTCGAACTCGTAGCCGGTTATCAACGCTTCCGCAGTGAAGAGAAGGGCGCCGGCACGTTGTTCCTGTTTCCGGTCACGGTGCAGGCGGTCCTGCGCGGGCCCGAGGGCCGCGTGCGTCCCTATGCGTCCCTGGGAGCGGGCGCTTATGGCTGGGAGTCGAGGCAGCGGGTCCCTGGAACCGAGTATCGGCTGCTGAACTCGGGGTGGGGCCTAGGAGGAAACGTCGCGGTGGGTTTCGAATACTACCTACGTTCCAAGCTCGCCCTCGACATCTCGCTTCGGTATCACGACGCGGCGGGGCAGCCGGAAATGCTCGGGAACGAGGAGCGTCGCCTGCGCTTCATGACGCTATGGGTGGGCCACTACCTGAGGCTCTAGTCCAACCCTCGCCAAGAGCGCTCGGAACCGCGAGTCCTCGCGAAGCGTGTCGAATCTCGGATCCACCGCGAGGTCGTTCAACCCGGCGCGTTCGGTGTACGCGCGTTCGAGCCACGCCACTGCCTGTTCCACGTCCCCGGAGCCGGCATGGACGAGGGCGATGTCGAGCGCTCTCGCGCGGCCGGCGCCATGGAGCGCGGTAAGGGAAGTGACGGCGGACCTCGCCCGTGCCCGATCCCGGTTTCTTCCCGCCACGAAGCCGAGCGCTCCGAGCCCGTAGGCGCTATCGGCTCCCAGGGCGCGAGCGTGTTCGATGGCGGCGATCGCCTCCTCGCGTCGTCCCGACTGTTCCAGCGCGTTTCCGAGATAGAGGTGAGCCGGAGCGAACGTCGAGTCCAGCGCCAGCGTTTCGCGAAGCCGCTCTACCGCCTTGTCGAACCGCCGCGCGTAGAAGTACGTGTCTCCCAAGTTCGCATTGATGATCAGCGACAGCGGGTCGAGCGACCGGGCCGTCTCGGCTTCCGCGATAGCGTCCTGGAAGCGCCCGACGTCGCGAAGATAGATCGAGTACCAATGGTGAGCCGTGGCATAGCCGGGGTTCAGTTCGATGGCTCGGCGGAATTCTGCCTCGGCGCGAGGGAAATTCCACTCATAGTGAAGCAGCACGCGGCCCAAGGTGGCGTGCGCTTGGGCGAGGCCGCTGTCGATGGCGATGGCGCGCAGCGCGGCGTCCCGCGCCTTCGGGAACGACCACGTGGGCCGGGCGCCCGTGTAGAGATCAAAAACGGCATAGACGTCCGCAAGTCCCGCGTGGGCCGCGGCAAAGCCGGGGTCGATCTCGATCGCGCGCTGGAAGTAACCGACCGACTTCTCGAGTCCTTCCTTGCTCCTTCGATTCCAGAAGAAGCGCCCGCGCAGATAGGCCTCGTAGGCGTCCGGACGGACCGGACCTCCTCCCGAAAGACGCGATTCCTCCACCGGAGAGAGGCGCGTTCGAATCTGCTGCGCGATGGCGAGCGCCAGCTCCCCCTGCAGGGCGACTACATCGCCCGGCTCGCGTTCGTAGCTCTGGGCCCAGACATAGCGTTCCTGCGGCGCGTCCACGAGCTTCGCCGTGACGCGAAGCCGGCCCGCCGACCGCACCACGCTCCCCTCCACGAGCGCGTTCACGCCCAAGCGTTCGGCAATCTCGCGAGGCCCTTTCCCGGCGAGAAGAGCGGACGCGCTGGAGGCCGGGGAGATCACGCGGAGACTTGCGACTTGGGCCAGCTGAGTGGTGATGGCATCGGTCATTCCTTCAGCGAAGAAGTCCTCCGCGGGGTCCCCGCTCAAGTTCTGCAGCGGCAGGATCGCGACGCCGTCGTATCGGGGCTCCGAAGCAAATCGTTCGGCGACGAATCGTGCTCCCCCGAATGGAAGCGAGACGAGCGCCGCGAGGCCGGCGGCGCCCGCGGCGATGAGGAGTCCCCGGCGACCGGTGAGTCGGAAGCGCCGTCGGGCGGCGGAGCGCGCGGACTCCGTGCTTCCGCCCGCGGAACCGAGCGCGGACAGCGCACGGACCATCTCGTTGGCGTCGGCGAAACGGCGCTCCGGTTCCTTCTCGAGCGCGCGAGCGATGAGACGATCGAACTCGGGAGAGAGCGTCGCCACGCGGCTGCTCGGTGGAGAAGGGCGCCGGTGGAGGATCGCCTCGACCAACGTGCCTACGGTCTCGCCGCCGAAGGGACGAACACCGGTCGCCGCCTCGTACAAGACGACTCCGAGGGCGTGGAGATCGGTGCGCGCGTCAATCACGCCTCCTTGAAGCTGCTCCGGCGCCATGTACGCGATGGTCCCGACGACGGCATTCGACTCCGTGATGCTCGCCTGCTCGGTCGAGCCTTCTTCGGCGATTCCGGTGAGTTTCGCGACGCCGAAGTCGAGAACCTTGATCCACCCCTTGGGAGTCACCATGACGTTCGCCGGCTTGAGATCGCGATGAATGATCCCTCGGTCGTGAGCTTCCTCGAGTCCTTGCGCGACCTGGCGGCCCAGATCCACGATCTCGGCCATGGCGAGCGGGCCGCTTTCCAGCTTTTGAGCCAGGGTTACACCGACGACGTACTCCAAGACCAGAAAGTCGTGGCCGTCGTCCGTGTCGAAGTCGAGAATCGTGCTGATGTGGGGATGAGAGATCCGGGACAGCGCGTGAGCTTCGCGTCGGAAGCGCCGCCGAGCGGGCTCGCTCTCGAGGAGACCGGGTGGAAGGACCTTGAGGGCCACATCGCGCCGGAGTCTCTCGTCCTCCGCGCGGTAGACGACGCCCATACCGCCCGCACCGATCCGCTCGACGATGCGGTAGTGGGAGAGCGTCCTCCCGATCAGCGTGTCCATCGGCCCCCCTAACGCTACCGGGCGACACCGGTTGGCGTGGAGCCCAGTATGAGCCTCCCGGGGAGAGCCTTGGGGGAATTCTACCGAGCCTCCGGGCGGCCCATCTCCGCGCTGAGTCGCTCCAAGTTGTTCCTCGCTTCCGGGAAGTCGGGGAGCGCCGAGACCGCGCGGCGGTAGGCGGCGAGCGCTTCCTCGTTCCGCCCCGCCCGCTCGTGGATCGCGCCGATGTTGTTCTCGGCCTGCGCGAGAGTCGGCGTGAGCCGGAGTGCCTTCTGGTAGGCGGCCAGCGCGGAGTCCGGCCGGTCGGTTCGCAGGTACAGGTTCCCGAGCGCGAACCAGCCCTGACCGAAGTCGGGGCGAACGGCGTTCAGCTCCCGGACGTGGACGAACGCGGAGTCTACTTGCCCCATGTCGTACTCCGCGGCGCCGAGGTTGAAGAGGAGTTCCCCCGCGCGCTCGGGTGCGTAACGGATGGCGCGGCGGTAATGGTGAGCCGATCGCTCGAAGTCGCGCTGTCGGTAATACCAGCCCCCCACGATGGCGTGGATGTGGGGCGACTCCGGCGAATCGCGGAGCATGGAACGGAACAGCACCCCGTCGTCCTTCCAGACCGAGACCCTCGGCCAGAGGAGCACCGCCAGCCAGAGCGCCACCGCGCTACCCGCGAGGAGGAAGCCGGTCCCGGCGTCCCGCCCGCCGTCCGACGGGGACCGGCGGCGCGCGAACGCACCCGCGAGAAGCGCCACGGCCGGCGCCAAGGCCGCGCTCGGCACGAAGAGGAAACGCTCCGCGACGATCGCGCCGGAGAGGAGCCTCACATAGCAGATCGGAACGAGGGTGGCGGCGAAGAGCGCGAGCGGCACGGCCCACGGCGATCGCTTCCGAACGAGAATCCAGCACCCCGCCGCCATGGCGGCGAGCACCACGAGTCCGGCCGCGAAGACGGCGTCGGGGCGATGGACCTCAACGATCTCGTGTCGCGCGGAGAGACGGACGGGGAAGAAGAGGAGCGGCAGGTAGCGGGCCACGACCGCGACGCTGGTGAGGATCTGCGCCAAGGCCCCCTCGACCGGGGTGACCGCCGGCATCGGGTTCGACGCGAGGACCGCGAAACGAGCGGCGAGATAGAGCGCCGAAACCGCGGCCACGGGCCACGAGGCGCTCACGATCTGCGGCAACGTGAGCCGCCGCTCCCGCACCGCGAGCGCCAGCACGATCACGGGAGCGCCGAACAG
>k87-1469815_pt1 | contig 12085 bp, 16 predicted proteins | sample MGYA00084030_6733316 | MGnify analysis MGYA00084030 | reverse complement strand
GTCCATGGCAGTGACTTTCGGACGCGCAAGAGGAATAGCTCCCCCGTCGGCCGTTTCAAGCACAGGAATCACCATCTTTGGCGTGCGTGGGAAGCCCCCATGGGAAACGACAGAAGATGCGCCAGTCCCGTTAGTTGGCAGGCTTACCGGCCCCAGCACCTTCGTCGATTGAGTCAGCGCGCGCAGGAAGCGACAGAAGATACGCCAGAAGCCTGGCACGTCTTTCGGCTCGACAGACTCGTCAACGTCGAAAGGCATCACCAGGCTCCAGTGATGCGCAGCCCCGAATTGTCTCCGTGCTCCCCTAAGGTGTCGTTGATTCGCTCTAGCGCGCGTTCGAGTTCGCGGTCTGCCCGCTCCGTCGCACGCTTCGCTTCTGCCTTGTCACGGAAGTCGTCATAGACATCAGCAGCGGCAAGCGAGATGAGGTAGCGATCGAGCGCCTGCGGGATGTCGAACTCGTCAGCGTCTGCTGTCAGGTCACTTGGTGTCCAGTGGTATTGAACACGGAAAGTACCGCTGACTAGCCCTTCTGGGACAATGTAGATGCTATTGCCTCGGCGGTCGAATGCGATGTCTGCCGATTGGTGTTGCTCAGTGTAGAGGCTATCGGCTGGCTCAACGGGGGCCCATTCCAATTCATTGCAGCTGTGCCCATTGAGCACATAAGAGTAGACCTCAAGCTTGTGCAGATGCTCGAACGGGGCAACAAGCGAGGTTAGGTCAATCCAATCGGCTGTCGTCAGGACCAGATTGCCCGTCGTATGTACGTACGTCTCGGGCGCCTCTGTCTGCAGTAGCGTACGCACATCGCGCTGGGCATCGTTCAGGATTTCCTTCGCCCGCGCGACCGTGAGTTTCTTGATATCCCCCGTCGTCTGCGTTCGCTTTCGCAGCTTGGCTTGAGCGGCATCGAATCGCATCGACGGGGGATTTCCTTCCTACTTGATGGACTTCACCAATTCGACGAAGCAGTTGTATTGCTCGATGAGCGTGTCGTCGTATCGGCTTTTCTGGAATTTCTCGAACAGATTCAGGCAGTGCGCGTCTACCATCTCACCGGGTTCCACTTCCGGAGAGTCGTCCTTTTTCTCTTCTTTGGAGGGGGAGGATTTGACCTCAGTCTCCGTATACCGAGCAAGGTCACGAGCCATCGCTAGCTCCCCGTGCTTCGGCGGTTCAGCTGCGCCCGCATCGGCTGTCCGGAGAAGTCGCTGTCGAGCTGATTGAGCTGATTGATCGTAACCACGCTCGACAGGAAGTTTCCGGTACGGTCGATGAGAGGCGACAGGTGATTGAGTGAGTGAACCACTTTCACGAGGTCACCCACACGAGCACCATTGCAGGTCACAGCACCTGCCCCGTTTCGTCCGACGACGAACTTTTCTGGGAGCACGTCCGCGCCCAGCCGATTGAGCGACTGCAACGAAGCGGCTTCCATTGCCGTCCCGTCTTCGATCGCCTTGATCGCCCGCTGCATCTCAGGCGAGCCCCATTTCAAGGGCATCGGTTAGCCCTCCGCCGTGATCTTGACGTCGTCGGGGAAGTCGATCTTGACCCGACGGACGGGCAACGAGGCAGCACCCACTTCTTTGGTGTCGTGCCGCTCTTCCTGCTCCGTCGGGCGCGTCTTCTTCACCGCAGTCGCCTCTTCTTTCGTCAGCGTGATGACGATGTCCTTGGCCCCGGCGGCTTTCAGGCGATTGATCGCCCGAAGCACGTCATTGGCGTGCACGACTTTGTTGTCTTGCACTGTCGAATCAGGCAACCCATGTTGCTTGATCACACGGACCGTCATCCCGATGACCTCTTCCCCCAGCGAGCTTTTCACCTTCATGGCTTTCCTTTCGTTGGCGTTCCCTGCACGAACTTTCTATGGCTCGGCCAACGTGGTCAGCCCGCTGATGACAGCCCAGCGCGCCGGGCACTTGTTGTAGAGCAGTACCCGCAGATCGCCCTCAGCTTCGAGCGCCGCCACCTTCTCTGCCGTCACAGGGTCAGCCAACCCACCGCGAATGCGGCGCCACAGGCCCTGGCCATCCTCGTGCAACCGAACCATCTGATCGGTGTAGAGGATCTTGAAGGGCGCCTCTTCTGCGTTGCCGATGTAACCGAAGTCCTGAGCCAGGTACGGCCATGCGTAGAAGATGCACATGCCCCCGGCGCCATTGGAGATTTCCACGCCAGTGAGCTTGATGACGATCTTCTTCCCCTTCGCGTCCTTCTCCAGCGTCGAGGTGATTTCCTTGTTGTCTTGCTCGATGAGCAACTTTTCGTAGCACGTGGTAGGCAGCAGCCCGAGATTGGCTGCGATTGCCCGCTGGCCGTGCATGCGGGTCAGCGCACGAACAAGCCCCTTGCGGGCGGTCGTGCCGGACGTGACCGTGATGCGCATGGGCTCGAGGTCGTACGGGTTGTCCGACCGGTCCTGACCGTAGAACGACTCAGAAGCCGAAGCCGCCGTTTCGTCCAGCCAGGCGGGCACACCCGCGATGCAACGACGCCCGCTCTTGAGCGTCTGATCGTAGTAGGCGTCACCCTTCTCCCAGATGGTGTCACCTACCACCCAGTTGCCGGAGATGGACGAAGCGCACGTGACCACGGCAGTAACGTCGTTCCAGCTGGAGACAACCTCTTCGTCGCCCGGCGTGGACCCGCGCAGGTTGCCCGTGCCCGGCGTCGCGCCAGCCACGAGAATCATGCCCGGCTTCAGGCGATTGGTAATCCAGCCGTCAGCGGTCCCGGCCACACGCCCGATGGTGATCGTGCTGCCCGAGATGGCCGTGATGATTCCGATCTCGCCACGCTTGGCAGCGCAGTGTCGATCGAACTTGCGCCACGCCTCGTATAGCGCCATGTCCAGCGCCATCTTCTGGGTATTGAAGATCGCGCGGCTGCCCTGCTTCTTCGCGACGTCGATAGCCTTGCGGTGCACGGTCGCGCGGAACGTGATGACCACAGGCTCGACGGTGAAGCGGTACGTATTGAACGATCCGCCCGCCAATTCGTAGTCCATCGAGGCGACGACGGTGCCGGCGCCGACGATGGTGAAGTTGACGTTTTCACCGGCGCCGTTGTTTTCGATATCGCAGTGGGACCGAAAAACGTCAGAGAGCTTGAAGTCGAAGACGTTCGCAACAGGGTCAGCGTCGTAGACCTTCTGAGTGAGGCCGGCGACTGCGTTGATGTCCGTATCAGCCATTGGAGTATTCCTTTCGAAGACGGGTTGTTCCCCACGCGTCTCCGATGGGCGGCTAGCGCCCGAAGGTCTCCGATGGCCAGCGGCGGTCCGCTCAGCTCAAGCCGTAAGGTAGCACACGCTGTGCCGATTCGGTCAACTACAACTGTCGTTCTTGATGAAGCGCAGCAGCGCGTCTTTGGGGGAGTCGAAACAGTTGCTCACCACGTCAGCGCGATACAGCCACTGTAACTGCATCATGAGCGCCTCAGCAGCCGGGTACCGCTGCCACGTACCGCAGCGGGTGCAGGGCTCCTTGTCCGGCGTAGGCCGACACCCGCGCATCCGGCAGAAGAGGACGACGGTCGGGGTTCCGCCGCCGTCTGAGCGGTAGAGACCCACCTAGCGAACCCTCAGATTGCTACTCAGATCAGAGAGCAAAATGACACAGATCTGCCCATAGCAATCTGAGCCTGCACGCCTCACAGCGGCTCTTGCCCCGGGGCTTTGTAGCTCGTGAGGTCTAGCGTCCCCTTCGTGCGCCGGGCAGGCGTAGGCGCAGGCGTGGGCTCGCTGGTGACCTCTACGCCAGTGGCCAGGGGTTCCTGCAGGAACTTGTAGACGGCGTCCCCCAGCCACAGCGGCGGGTACCACTTCTCCCCTCGTTTGGCCATCTCCAGCAAGAGAACTTGAACCAACCCGCTATAGGTTTCGGGGAAGGCGAGTTGAAACGCCTTGACCTCAGCCGCTAGAAGGGCGCCCGCGGCAAGGTCGTGGATCAGGCGCTTGGGAAACTCCACCACGTCAGCCGTCACCATCCACAGGCGCTGCTCTACTCCGTCGGGTTCAAGCTCAACCTCGCGCTCTCCCGCCGCTGTGGTCACCATGGCCGTGATGCGCGTGTCAATTAACCGTTGACGTGTGTCGGTTTGTATGTCCTGAAACTTCGCGCCGCTCATCGGGAACGCCTCGATGAAGGGCGCGTAGTCGTCTTCGTCCATCAGCGCCGCCTTCTGCAGAGAATCGAAGTAGTTCTCTCCAACGCTGATGGCCTGCAAGGGCTCAGGATCTTCGAGGTCGAGCGTGCCCGATAGCATCGACACCATGTCTCGCCAGATCACTCGGCTATTCCGCACTTGTTCGTCAGTCGGAAGTGCGAGGCATCCGGCGACAAGCAATAGCTTCTCTGCCTCGTCAGGCTCCAATGCTGGGCTGACCTTCGGGCGCTTCTTTTTGATCATGGGCTACCTCAATAAAGCCGCTTCGGGCCCTTGTTTCGCTCCATTGCATCGATTTCGGCGTACACAGCTTCGAGCGGTGTCATCTCGTCACGTGTCTTCTGCACCGCTGCTGGCTCGACAAAGAGCGGCTTGTCTTCTTCTGCGAATTGCTTGTCCAGGGCCGCAAAGGCGTCGTCCATCTCCTGTTGCTCAGCCGTACGCTTCGCCTTGGCCTTCGCCTCTTCCGCGACCTTCAGATCCAATTCCATCAGGTCAGCGATGTCCGCTGGCATGAGCGGGTCATCCTCGATGCCCTCAACGATGCGCTTCTTCGCAGCGTCGAGGTAGCGCTGAATCGCCTTGTTCCCCAGCGCCGTCCGCGCCGCTTCGGGGCTGTCGAACAGATCGACACTGGCGTTCAGCTTCGCCATGAGCCGCGGGTGCTTCTCAGGGTCCAATGCAGCCCCGAACTCGCCGCGGAATTGAGTGCGGGTAGCCTCCCGCTCAGCCGCCTGACGGTCCATTGCCGTCTTGGCATCGTCGTCTCGCTTCTTCTGCGCGTCTGCGATTTCCTTGTCCTTCGCCGCCTGCAGCGCCTCGGCTACTTGCTCCGCAACACTCTTCTCTTTCTCAGGCGGCGGGGTGACCTTGCCTGTCTCGTCAGGCGCCCACAGGGCTACTTGTTCCATGACCTCACGAGCATCGAAGCCTTCGCCCAATAGCTCTTTGATGGCCTCGATTTTCTTGCCGCCTTTCACGTGCGCAGCCGCAGCAATAGCGTGCGCGTGTTCGGTAAGCGTTGCTTCTTTCGCGGCAAGCTGTGCCTTGAGGGTTTCGATTTCCTTGTCTTTGACGTTGACCTTGCCCTCAGCGGCCGCGACGGCATCGAGCGATTTCTTGTACGCGACGGCTGCACGCTCGACTGCCTTGTCCGGCGGGAGGGCTTTGATTTCCTCCGGCGTGAGTGCCTTCGGGGGCTCAGCGGCTGGCTTGTTTGGTGACGTGCCAGCGCCCTGCCCAGGTTCCGCCTTCGCCGTCGGAGGTTGGGACTTGGAGGCATCCGGCTTGGCGGCAGGCGGGGCCGGAGAATTGACAACCGGTGACGAGGTCGATTTTGTTGTGGGGGTGGATGTACTGCCAGCGCCAGTCGCGCCGGCTCCACCGATCGATGGCACTCCAGTCGCGGGACCAGATGCCGTCACGCTCGGTGCCGACGCGGGGGCCGCGTTCGATCCTTCGCTTGATGCTGCCTTGCTCATCGCTCATGACTCCTATTCCTACAGGGCTCCGGTTGATACGTTCGTCAATGCCGCAGTCTGCGCAGCCAAGTCAGTGCCAGGCATCGTCCCGCCCGCGGCCGGCGCTCCGCCCATTGGGGCAGCGCCGGGCAGCATCGGGCCAGCCCCGCCAACGGTTACAGCAGGCGCGCCGAGACCTTGCTGGTCAACCATGTCTTTGAACAGCTGATAGAGGAAAAACAGCGCATCCATGTTCTTTCGCGGGTAGCGCTGCCTCACGCGGGCATCCTGGTAGGCCAGCCCGCACAGCTTCACCCCAAGCTTCGGGTCCTGTGTGCCGTCGGGCCCGAAGATTTGCGGCTCGATTTGATTGAGGCACTTGCTGATTTGCATGCGAATCAGCCGGCGCGGGGTGCGGATCTCGTTGAGGATGCGATCAATGTCGGGATTGTCGAACGCCTCAGCGATGTGCTCAGGCAGCACCACGCCCCGTTCGGCGAACCAATCGAGCACTTGCTGCTTGCCCGCGACGGTATCGGGCAGGGCTCCGACCGTCTGAACGGTAACGGACCACGTATTTTCCGCCATGTTCAGCGACGGCCACTTGATGGATTCGAGGGCATCGCTGTTCTCCGCCTTGACGAGAATCGTCTTATCGGTGTACAGCGCGGCCATGTAGTAGCACTTGATCTTCGCAGACCGCACGCGCCCGATATTGATGTTGTGCGAGTGCTCAGCGAGTGCGATGGCGATTTCGTTTTGGTACTTCGTGATGGCGATGCCGCTCGTCACGCCTCCCGGCAGCGTGCCCTCAGCAGCGCCTTCGCTTGAGCCGACCTCAGCAAGCGCCTCACGCATCTGGGCTTCAATCTCTTGCCGGACAGGCTCACTGACCGTTCGAGGGATGTCGATGACAGGGGCTTTGCGGCCTTTTCCGAACCGAATCACTTGGTAATTGGCATCGCTGGGCTTCGTGAACTTCGTGCCCGCCTCAGCTGTGATGTGAACCTTCTGCCCCTGCAACTGTTGCCACAGGGTGCCTTGCAGGCTGTTGATCCAATAGCTGTACGGTGCGATGTTCCGCCCCGACGGCGAAGCCTGCCCCTCGCGGTAGCCAGCGGTGCAGTCAATCCACCACACAGGGTGAATGGGCATGTCGAGCGACTTGGACAGCAGGATGTCGCGTTCGTTCAGCTGCACGACGTGCCACACGGCGGGCTTCGCGTCGGCCCCTTCGCCAGCGGTGTACTCATAGAAGGCCTCGTACACCGCGATCTTGTCTTCGATGTCAGTTTCGTCCGTGTCGTCGACACCCTCAATGACCTCAGGGTAATCCTGCCCAGCCGTGCGAATCATCTCTTTGGCTTCGGCCGTCTTCCCCCACTGGGCCATGACCTGACGACGGACCATGTAGCGCTTGACGATGACCTCGCGTGTGTCCTCCGACAGCCACGTCTCGAATGGGTCAGTCACACGCAGCTTGAGGTTGCCCCGCTCATCAGGTTCCCAGATGCCATAGCCGCGCCCCTTGTGGGTGAGCCAGCCGTGCCGGACCATGAGCGTCTCTTTTTGAAGCGCATTCTCATTGGCATCGAGCCCCTTGCAAGCCTTCGTCGCAGCCGTCGCGGCTAGGTCTTGTTCGAGATTCGTCGTATCGGCCGTGGCGATCTGAATGCTCGCCGGCTTCATCGTGCGGGCGACGAAGCTATTGAGTGCCTTCGCCATGATGTTCCGGCCGAGCTTTGCGAGCTGATTCCACGCGAGGATGGCGCCGCGCTGACTTCGAGGGTAGTCAGCGGGTATCTGCGCGTTCAGCTGCAGCAGGGTGCGGCTCTCCACGAGCCCCTTCTGCCGCTTGCGCATGATCATTTCGTGCTTGGTCTTGACGAGGGCAGCGGTTGCAGCGTGGCGCGGGTCATCGTGCGCGATGCCAATGCAGTCATACCACTCCACACGTTCGTTGCTCTCGGGCGCTTCTGGCTTGCCGTCAATAGCATCCAGCGCAGCCTTGCGCGTCTTCTCCCGGTCCGCGCCGGCCATCACGCGGCGCTTAGGTGAGGTCGATTTCTTCGTCGTGGTCGCCATGCTCAATCTCCTCCTCGAATTCTTGCGCCTCGCTCCGGCGCCGTCGTCGCTGCAATTCACGCTCGCGCGCGCGTTCCTTCTCTAGCTCGTCAGGCGGCGGGGCCGGCGGGGCGTATGCGTGCAGCCGCTTCACCTTGCGGTAGCCGTACGACTCACCGTCAATGACGTCCGGCACGTGCCCACGAATCTTCTCCCCTATGTGGTCAGGGTGCCACTCAGGTATCTTGTGCGCCTCGATTAGCCCCTTGAGGTCATCGCAGACTTGGGCTCGCCCCTCGAATAGGTCACCGGCGAGGCTACGGAAGTAGACCGCTTTCTTGTTCGTGACCTTGTCTGCCGAGTTGACATCCCACGCCTCTTCTGTCTCTTGCAGATCCATGACGAGGCCCTTGCCCAGCCCGCCGCCGTCGCCCTCAATGTCAGGCTTCTCTATCGGGCGATATTCGGCCACGCACTCGTCAGTGAACCGCCGAGTCGCCTTGACCATTCGACTGTTGCTCAGTCCTTCCTTCTCTACGTAGCGGGCCACGCGGGGGATTGGGTGCTTGTCGCTGTAGAGCCAGGCAACGCCTGCCCACTTGTTGACCGTACCGAAGTCAACACCAATCACCAGATGCGGCTCAACAAGCTCTTTCAGCTGCGCGCGAGCACAGATCGACTTCGGTGTCAGCCGGAAGATTTGGAGCTTGCCGCCGCTATTGAACTCGCAGAAGAACTCACGACGGATTTCAGGGTCGAGACAGTCAACGCCGCGAGGGGCGCCAAGCGGGTACTCCGCGGGTACGGGCGCGCGAAGGTCGACGACGTCAATGACCGGGCGGGCATCGGCACACACGCGCCTAAGAACCGCATCGGGATTGCCGATATGCGGGTTCTCCCATTGGGTGAGGCGCGTGACGTGATGATTCGTTGACTTCTCACAGATTTCGTACCAGTAGCCCGCATCCTTGCCGCCTGTGCCCGTCCACAGCATGCGGGCTTCCCACGCGTATTCCTTTTCCAGATCGCCCATGCGCGGCCCGAAGATGCGTGTAGCCGCCGCGTTCATGAATTCGCTCTGCTGGTCTTGGCACTCGTCGCCGTGCACGAGCGCGATTCGCTTGATGCCCTTGTTACGGTCGAACTCACGGATGTGGTCCATGCCCGTGACAATGATTCGCGAACCGTTCGGGTAATAGACAGTGTGATCGCCACGATTAGCGATCCCGCCTGATAGGCGTGCCACAATCTCGAAGTCAGGCCAGGCGGTTTGGATGGCGCGGCGGATGGTATCGGAGAAGTAGATCGTACAGCACCGCTCAAAGCGAGTCGCCACTTCCGCGTGTAGATACGTCGCCGTCGTCGTCTTGCTGGAACCACGGCCCCACACCCAAGCGAGCCGAGGGTGCACCCAAAAAGGATTGTACCCACGAGCAATAGCCGCCGGGAATAGGTACGGGCGCGCATCGAATCGCTTGTGCTTGCGTCCGCCGCCGAGACCGAGTGAGCGAACAAGGTCATGCATCGGCCGTTATTAGGTGCCAACCGTGGCGCTTGGCTGCCTTGCGCAGTCCTGGGCACTCGAACATCACGACGAGGGTTGCACCGTGAGGCAGTTGCATGCCCAGCGCCTCAAGCATGGGACGGTCGAGCCCATACTCTTGCAGCGGCTTCGAGCGCACAACGTAGCTCCACACCACGCAGTCGCCGCTGACGCCGGCCCAGCCAAGGGCCTCGGGTTCATCATCGTCAGACTCAGCAACAATGATGCGCGTATCGTCGGGTAGCTCGCGCGGGTGAATGCCTGTCGCCCGCTGGAAGGACGCAGCTACAAAGGCGGCATGCCTCGCTTCCAGCGGCACAAACTTCATACGTGGATTTCCTCCCCTCGGGCAGCCCGCTCCCACACCGCGAGTTCGTGGTCACCGAAGCCAAGGGTCACGTATCGGCCGACGCTGATACTGCCGTCGAATGCCGTGAGGCCTTCGATGAGGCGCTTGCCGTCGGTGTCGCGCCCGCACAAGCTCCGATACCACCTCAAGCGCGGCTCAGGGTCGAACTCGCGCGAGAGTGAGTAGAGGCGGGCGTTCTGCTCTAGGTAGCGATGCTCTTTCGCAGCAACGGTAAGCGCTTCGCTCAGCTCACTTGCGTAGCCACTGCGGGCTTCATACTTCATGCACGTCTGTCCATCGCGTGCACTCGCGTACGTCGGCAAGTCGGGCAGCACGCTTGCCACTCTGTGCATTGCGTATTCAAGATACTTGACGTCGGTGCGAGAGCGATTGAACTTCGTATCGGTAAGCAGTGCGAGACCCACGTCTAGCCCAGCGACAAATCGATAGTATTCGCCGATCGTGCCAGGGTGCTTGTGGTCGAGGTCATTGGCCGCTGCGAATGGCTCGCACAGGCTGCGGTCACACATGAGCGCGATTGTTGCCCCGTTGGCGTTCGCCCATCTGACGACGGTAGGCGCCCACGCCCGTAGGTCCACAAGGTGACGGGCTGAGCCCCCCCAGCCGATGCGCAAAGGGCTTTCGAAGTTGCGCCTCACAGACAATGCACCCCACGTACAGTGCTCGACCGCATTGGGCAGCACGATGGTGTCCCCTAGTGCATACCGGTTCTGCAACTCCAGCGTGCTGAATTGCACACCATCGAACAAGGGCAGCAGCTGCCTGATGTCCTTCCAATTGCGCCTTTCCCCGTCGCTCACAGGGTCAGGTATCTCGAGCGGGTCATCGTTCAGCTCGAACACTGTGGCCTGACCGCGCTCGCGCCGCTCCGCTGCTGCCTGTATCAGCTTCGCCGTCGGGCACATGTTGACGATGACGACATCAGCCGCGCGCAAGACCATGTCCAGCGCGCGGTGAATGACGGTCATCTCGATCGCCCATACGCCAGGCTCGCGCGCGCATCGGCGCATGGGCATATCAGCGCGGTAGTACCAATCGCCGCCGCGTTCGCGCGAGGGGACACCGATGGTGGCGAGGATCATTCGTCCCAGCTTGAAAGGATGTTCCACGACCCAAGAGAGTCGCTAAGTGTCTGCGGAACAGCCCCGTCATGAGGCGCCTCTCCGCGGCGAAGTGATTCGATAGCCGCAGCTGGCGTCGTAAACGGCGCCATTGCCTTCGGGCTTCGGAGCATCGCCGCAGCCGCCTCAATTGCCTTGTTCCACTCACTCATTGCTCAAACCTCCCCGGGCGCATCACCCGTGACCGCAAGTCCATCTCAGCCATCAGCCGCTTCTGGCGCGTGAGCAATCCCTCGCAGCCCTCGCGGCCCGGGCCGCGGTCGCACCACCACACGACCTCTACACGGTCAGCCCAGTTGTTGTGGTAGACGCATGAGAGCGCCCGCACGCCCTCGAGGATGCACGGGCGATCAAGCGCCTCGATGACCTTCGCGACCTCACCGGGCACCTCGCCCCAGGGCACATCTTTGAAGTCATCGGTGTGGATGACGACGTGCCCTGTTGCTTGTTCGAGGTGCTTCGCCTGCGTGGTCTTGCCCCCGCCCGCAGGCCCAGCGACGACGATGATTGAGGGGCTCACTGTTCCGTTCCTTCTAGCACGCCTGACTTCCAGCAACGCCGCTTGATTTCATCCAATAGCCTCATGTCGGCGGGCGTAGCGTTTACGCTGTCGAGCGCATGCCTTGCCCAATAATGCAACTGCCTCCACGGGTTTGGATCGGGGCCGTCGAGCGGGTCAGGGCCCAGCCCAATACGATGCAGCCACAGGGCAAAGCGCTCGCGCACCTCGATCTGCCATAGCCAGAAGCGAAACCGCCTGCGTGATACCATCTTCATCTTCACCAATTCGCGTTGTTGATATTGCGCACAGGGAAGTTTGTGCTGAACGAAGTGAAGTAGCCCGCGCCGCCTGCACTCCAGCCTGTGCTGTCGAAGTGCCACTTGACATGATCGGGACCGTCGTTGACGGTATTCCAGCCATTGATGTCGTCGCCCAATAGCACGCTCATTACACCCTGGCCGGCACTCGACCGGCGCGCCTTGAACCACGCTGTGTGCAGCCCGAAGTATTGGCCGTCGGGCCACGTGTATCCCTCGGCGGCCACAAGGCTGACGTTCGTGCCGATGCCCATGCAGATGTTATTTCCGCTTGTGCGAATCAGCAGCACGTGTGCAGGGCTCGGCGCTTCCCACCAATTGCATTGCCACGTGCCCGGCTTCATGAGCGGAGACGAGCGCGTTTCAATGTTCGGCACATCGGCAGCACCGCAGCCCACAAGCACAAGCAACACAAGAGTCAATAGCGTTTTCATGTCGTCTCCTTTCGCCAATAGAAATCGAACGCACCGCCGCAGCCAATCTCTGTCGTGCAGAGGTATTGCCTGTCCGCACTGAAGCGCTCCCCGTAGCC
>k87-554752_pt1 | contig 12094 bp, 11 predicted proteins | sample MGYA00084030_6733316 | MGnify analysis MGYA00084030 | reverse complement strand
GGACAACACTGGCGCACCAACCATGCCATCACCAGTACACAAAAATCCGCTCGCACGTGCAATCTCTCACCTCAATCTGACCCAGCTCACCTTGGTAGTGCTGGTCATCGTATTTCTGTGGCAATGGATCGACAGCAAACAGCAACTGCAGCAAATTCAGCAGACACTCGCGCAGCGTCTGTCCGATATGGATGGCAGCAGCAAAGCTGCGCAGATGTTGACGCTGCAAAGCCAAGAACAGGTGCGCGAGCTTGGCGGCAAACTGAGCCTGCTGGAAAGCAGGTATGCCGAAACCCAGAGCCAGCGCTCGGCCCTTGAAACCCTGTATCAGGATCTTGCCCGTAGCCGCGACCAGATGGTGCTGGCCGAGGTAGAGCAGCTGCTGTTGATTGCCGGGCAACAACTGCAATTGGCCGCCAATGTCAAAGCTGCATTAATCGCCATGCAGCAGGCCGACAGCAGATTGCAGCGTCTCGACAGGGCCGCGCTGAACAGCTTGCGTGCAGCCATCAGCAAGGATATGGACAAGTTGCGCGCATTGCCGGATGTCGATGTTTCCGCGATCAATGCCCGTCTCGACAATCTCATTGCCATCGTCAACCGTCTGGCGCTGGTGCAAGATCTGCGCATCGCCAGAAATGACATAACGCCTGCTGTCGTGCCCACCGACGGTGGCTGGAAAGGTTTGCTGCGCGAAATCTGGCAGGACGCAAAAAATCTGGTGCGCATCGAAAACATGCATCAGGATGAATTGCCGCTGCTCTCACCGACGCAGACTTTTTTCCTGCGCGAAAATCTCAAGCTGCGTTTGCTGTCGGCACGCATTGCACTGCTGTCGCGCGATGAAGCAAGCTTCAAGCACGACATCAAGACTGCACAGGACTGGGTCAGACTTTATTTCGATGTGAAATCCGGCGAAGGCGCACAGGCTATCAGCACGCTGCAGAAATTGAGTGCTTCCAGCATTAAAATCGATTTGCCGGATGTGAGCGGCAGCCTCGAAGCCGTGCGTCATTACCGCGCGTCACGCGAAAAGGCTGCGCGATGAAATTTCTATTCTGGCTATTGGCGCTCGCGACTGCGGCTGTCGCAGTGGCACTTACCGCAAAAAATCCCGGTTATGTGTTGCTGGTTTATCCGCCCTATCGCATCGAATTGTCTCTCACCCTTTTTATGCTGGGCTTGCTGGCGCTGCTGGTGTTCACCTATTTTTCGCTGCACCTCATCCTGGCCCTGCTGCGCCTGCCCAACCAGGTGCGCGCTTACCGTGAGCAGCGCGCGTCAAGCGTAGGCAGGGCTGCGATGATGGATGCGCTGAAAGCATTTTTTGAGGGCCGCTATGCCGCTGCGGAAAAGGCCGCCGTGCGCGCAATGGAATCAGGCGAGAAATCCGGTATTAATCCCATTATCGCCGCGCGCTCCGCGCATGAGCTGGGAGATACCGGCAAACGCGATCGCTATCTGGCCAGCACGGAAGGAAAGTCCGTCGGTGAATCCACCATGCGCCTGATCGCGCAAACCGAATTTATGCTCGATCAGAAACAGCCCCAGCTGGCACTCGATTCGCTGAAAGAAATCAGCACCTCGGGCATGCACAAACACATAGGCGCACTGCAGTTGGAACTGAAGGCGCAGCAACAGGCGCGCAACTGGGATGGTGTACTGGCGGCGGTGGCGCAACTGGAAAAACGCTCGGCCATAGGCCCGATGGTTGCGATGCAGATGCGGCAGCAAGCCTGGACGGAAAAATTGCGCGCGGAAACCCGGGATCAGAAAACGTTGCAAGCGCTATGGAAAGCGGTGCCGGACGAATTCAGGCTGCGCCCAAAAATTGCCGCGATTGCCGCCACCAATTTTATTGCACTGAAAGATTGCAAGAGCGCGCAGCAAATCCTGACCCACTGCCTGAATGCACAGTGGGACAGCGAACTGGTGGCACTATACGGTGAGTGTCAGGGCAGCAACAACGTGGGTCAAATCGAACAGGCTGAAAAATGGCTTAACGTGCACAGCGATGATGCCGGACTGTTGCTGGCCCTGGGCAAACTTTGCATGCATCACGGCTTGTGGGGCAAGGCACAGAGTTATCTGGATGCCAGCAATAGCCTGTTGCCCAGCCATGCGGCATATACCGCGCTGGCGCAGCTGGCAGAAAAACTGCACAAGTCCGAAGATGCGGCGAAATATTATCAACGTGCAATGGAGTTAAAGTAAGCGCAACAGGGCTAACAACGTGCTAAGCCATTTCATTTGCAATTTTATAATTTATTAAATAAAATCAAATAGTTATAATAATACCCAGCTGCGCGCAGCAACGTCTTCAGACAGCGTATCCTCAACCGAAAAGGCTCAGGCATGCAAAAATATCTGGCAGCACTCATCACCGTTGCAGCACTGCTAGCCACCCCTGCATCGGCCGGCACCATTTACAAATGCAAAAGCCCGCAGGGCGCGTTGCTCTACCAGGAAAAACCCTGCGCGGAAGAAACCAGATCCGTCTCCTCATGGGGCTCGGCCTCTGGTGCACCGCTGGTAATGAGCCAAAGTAACAATGGCCACTATTTTGTAGATGGCTCGATTAATGATCAAAACATTAATTTTGTGATTGATACCGGCGCGTCAGTCGTCACCATTCCGCAAGAGATTGCAAGCGCTGCCGGCTTGGTGTGTCAACGTGAAATGATGTTGCAAACTGCTAACGGCGTCATACGCACTTGCCTGACGGTCATTCGAAAACTCAAATTTGGCTCTTTCACCCTCACCAATGTACAGGCATCCATCGCCCCCAACCTCGGCCAGCCGCTGCTCGGCATGAATGTGCTGAAGCAATTTCGCGTGGAGCAGGATAGCGGCGAAATGCGATTGCTGATGAAATAAGGGGCAGCATCCGTTTTTATTTCCGTACAGGTGTCGGCATAGCAATTCAACTACACGTGTAGTTGCAGGAGAGCAGAAATCTGCGCTCCCAAGAAAAAACTCTATATCGTCAGGCATAACTCATTCGGCATATGGCGAACAAGCCGGTAAACAAATATAGTGTCCAGGTTTTATTCAACCACAGGCAAACTGGCCGAATACAAAACAACTGTCATTTAAGTGCTTGCTCCGTACTTGGGTACGGAGTGTATCCTTGCAAAGTTAAAACAAGTCTTCTGAAAGTAGGGTACTGATTTGTAGTACAGCAACGCAATAAAAATGGCACCTTCGCCTCCATTGTTTATTTGTCCGTTCACTAACGAGCATGCAAATTAATTCTAACCAATAGGAAAATTCACGTTGCAAGCTCAAAAAAATGTCATCCTGTTTTTCGCGTTGATATCCGTATTATTACTTTCTTCATGTGGCGGCGGGGGAGGTGGTGGCGGTGCGGCTCCTGTTGTAACGTTGCAATCAATTGCAGTGTCACCTCTTAGCCCGAGTAACGCCTTAAATGCGAGAATGCAACTGACTGCAACGGCCACCTACTCGAATAGCACCACCCAAAACATCACCACTTCGGCCACATGGAGCAGCAGCAATACCTCGCTCGCAACTGTTGGCGTGAACACAGGCCTGGTAACTCCCGTTGCAGGTGCTGCAGTCGGTCCGGTAGTGATTACTGCCCTCAGCGGTGCGCTGAGCGCCTCAACCACGATTACCCTTACCGCAATTCCTACCTATTCACTCTCGACCGCATCCGATCCATTGGCTGCACAGCAATGGGGCTTGCGCAATACCGCGCAGAACGGTTACGCAGATGCAACAGGAACAGCCAATACCGGGGGAACGCTAGGAACCGACATCAATGTCGACAGTGTTTACAGTACCTATGGTTATACCGGATGGGGGGTCACGGTGGCGGTGGTCGATTCAGGACTGGAGATCGCTCACGAGGATCTCAGTGCAAACGTGGTGTCGGGTGGTTCATGGAATTTTATTAACAGCACCACCAACCCTACTAGCTCCTCCACTACCGGTGATCACGGCACTTCGGTCAGCGGACTGATCGCGATGGCGAAAAATGGCACAGGGGGAATCGGTGTCGCACCCAATGTCTCACTCAAGGGATTCAACTTCATTTCGGGCCAATCGACTCCAAATAATCTCGCCTCTCTCGGCGGTTCGAGTGCAAGCCCCAACAGCAGTGATGTGGCTGTATTTAACCAGAGCTACGGTTACTCAAATACCGCTGATTTCCTGGTGGGTACGACCATAGAAGCACAATATGCCAGCGGCAGCAGCACCCTGCGGGGCGGCAAGGGAGCACTGTATGTAAAATCAGCCGGGAATGGTTTCTCTAACTTAGGCGCGACCGGTAATTGCAGTGCCGCTATATCCATTGGCGTTTCCTGCCAGAATGCAAATTTTGATCCTTATAACACGCTGCCCTATAACATTGTGATGGCCGCGCTGAACGCAAAGGGAAAAAAAACCAGCTACTCCACCGCAGGCTCGTCGATCTGGGTCAGCACGCCCGGGGGCGAGTATGGTTATAACACTTCCGTATATCCCGCATTGCCCTTGATAGCATACGATCCGGCCATGGTAACTACGGATCAATCCGGATGCACGAACGGTTACTCTCGTACCGCCGCCACAACCAGTCTGTTCAGCAAGGGCGGCAGCAATTTATCCAGTATCAATGCCAGTTGTAATTACACCAACACCTTCAACGGTACTTCTTCGGCTGCACCGATGATGACAGGAGTGATCGCGCTGATACTTGAAGCCAATCCGGCGCTTACCTGGCGTGAAGTAAAGGATATTCTGGCCAGAACTGCAATTCAGGTTGACGCGGCGATTGCAGCCGTGAGTGTGACCCTGGGCACAGGGGGGAGTTACGTGGCAGAACAAGCCTGGATCACCAATGCCTCAGGCTTAAAATTCCACAACTGGTACGGCTTTGGCGCGGTAAATGCCAGTGCCGCCGTGACGATGGCAACCAGCTATGTTTCAGGCTCGCTCGGCACCTTCGCCAACACCGGCTGGATCAGCAGCACGCTCAGCACCCTGATTGCTGACAATAACACTGCCGGGGTGACTGTCCCATTGACTGTGCCCGCCTTGGGGGCAAGTAGCATAGCCGAGACCGTACAGATCAAGGTGACAACGTCGAATACCTCAAGCGGCTATACCGGAGATCTTGGTATTGAGCTGACCTCACCATCAGGCACCAAAAGCATACTTAAAAATATCAAGGATGGCTTTAATAACAGCAGTCTGGCAGGCATGGTACTCGCCAGCAATGCGTTCTACGGCGAGACCAGTACCGGTACTTGGACTATCAAGGTGGTTGATGGCTGGGCCGGTGGTACCCAGACACTTACCAATGTACAGATTCGCGTGTATGGCCACTGATCACATGATGGCCAGCAGCCACTATTAACTGGAGAGAAAAATATGAATATTCGTTTTATTGCATTACTGATTGCGCTCATCGCATTGCCAACGCTGGCGCAAACTATTGACAAATACCCATCTGGTAAAAATATAACAACGCAGGCTACAGAGCGTGCAGCACTGCTGCAAACACTGGGCCGGGGTTCGAGCGTGATCAGCAACAGTCAGGAATACCAGATCCTGCTAGGCGTACGCGCTGCAGAAATCATCGCGCACGAACAGCCGCAACAAGCGCTCACCAGAATGGGCGGCGGCAAAATGATTGAAACCAAAGGCTCTTTTGTTATATTTTCTGCTGCCGAGCAAAGCCAGGCGAGCGTCACATCGGTCAACGGCACCTCATATCCAACCGCATTGAATCTCCGCACCGGAGTGATAGGCATCGTGCCCGGCACCCTGAGCGTGAAGCTCAGGAATATCGCCAGCGCCGCCTCTGTTGCCAGCGAACACAACCTTGACGTGGTACGCGTATTCCCACACCTGCAAACTGCATTTTACCGTGTCAAGCCAGGACAGGATGTGGTGGCCGTAGCCACCTCTTTGAGTGCGGATGCTCGCGTTGCGAGTGTCGAGGTTGAAGTTGTGGAACACATGAATGTTCCACATTAATCATTACAAATGAATTGCGTCCGCCTATCTTGTGATTTGTAAAACCTGACCCTCATGGCATGCCCCGTGGCAAAAACTGATGCCACTGTCAGACGAATATTTGAATCAATACGCTTTCAGTATAATTTGAAGAATTGTAGTACTTGCAGTGTTAACTTGATAAAAGGAAGTTATATGATGAAAAGAATAATGGTTGTTATTGCTGCAGCCTTGGTTTTACTTCTGTCTGGATGTGCATCAACTACCCAAATGGCTTTTACAAATGAAACTGATGCGATATCAAAATCTGGAAAGCCAATATTTTTAATGAGTGTTACATTAAAAAATTCCTATAGGGATTTTCAACCAAAACTAGACGTTGTCAGCATAGATAGAGCAGTGCACATCGATGGTGTTCCAAAAATTGATTTTGGCATAGATGAAAAGGCAAAAAACGAAACTAACACAATAGAAGAAGGCAATAACTATTTATTGCGCATGGAGCTGGAAAATGGTGAGTATGTTATTAGTGGAATGGGGAGCAGCAAGTTTGCAGGACTAATTTATACGAATTACTATACACCGCTAAATCTTAATTTAAAATCAACTGGCACAGGAGTCTTCTACGTTGGTCACGTAGATGCAACTATCAGAGAGCGTAAAGAAAATGAATTTCGTGCGGGGCCGATGATTCCGTTGCTTGATCAAGCTGTAGGAGGAGCATCAGGTGGAACTTTTGATGTTGTAGTTTCAGATAAATGGGACAGCGATAAACAAAGATTTACATCAAAATTCCCGGTGCTGAATTCCGTCGAGGTGAAGAAAAATATTCTGCCAGCATTTGATCGGGTTAAGTTGCAAAAATCGCTGGATGGCGCATAATTCGACTAACTTTGATATTTCGACCAATCTTTATCAAAAAAATCCGATGTGCTTTGCAGTGCATCGGATTTTTCTATCCCAGCCTGCCCCGTTGATATTAGCTAAACTAGCTGGATTGTCTGAGGGATTTCACCACTGGCGCGACAATCATAGGCTCAAGCAAGCCGAAAAGATCACAGTGTCATGCCTTACAAGCTACATTCAAATTTGCTAATGTAAAAATCAGAAGATGAGGGCAGATCTACATCCGTACCAAATTTATAAATCAAAGCAACTAAATGGTTCAGCTCCGCATTGCATTTGAATAAACCATGTCACATCACTCACCCATCAACGTAACCAGGATGCCGCATCTCAAACCCAAGCACACTAATCTTTAGGCATAAACGTAAACGCATCCGAGAAAAATTCCTCGTTCGGCAATTTGCGCTGGCTGGTGTAATCACGATGCGCCGCTTCAACCACTACCGGCGCACCACATGCGTATACCTGATGGCCGGACAGATCAGCATAATCTTCCATCACCGCTGTATGCACAAAGCCGGTGCGACCTTTCCAGTTGTCATCCGGTAACGCGTCTGACAACACCGGGGTAAATTTGATGCCGCGCGCTTCCCACTCTTTCGCTTTGGCCAGCATATACAGATCGGCCAGCTTGCGCGCACCCCAGTAGAAATGCATCGGGCGCTTTATGCCAATCTGCAGCGCGTGTTCGATAATCGCCTTGATCGGTGCGAAACCAGTGCCGCTGGCGACAAAGATGATGGGCTTGTCCGAATCTTCGCGCAGAAAGAAAGTGCCGAGCGGGCCCTTGATGCGCAGGATGTCACGCTCTTTCATTCCGGTGAATACATGATGTGTAAAGCTACCGCCGGTGATGTTGCGCACATGCAGCTGCAGGAATTCATCATCGTGCGGCGCATTGGCAAGCGAGAAGCTGCGCGGTTTGCCGACTTTTTGCAGAATATCGATATATTGTCCGGCGAGAAACTGCAGGCGCTCACTTGCAGGCAACTTCAGATAAATCACCATCACATCATCAGCCAGTTTTTCCAGCTTGTGTACGCGCGTAGGCAGCAGTTTCACCGGAATATCATTGAGAGTACTCACTTCGCGGCATTCAATAATGAGATCCGATTGGGGTTTGGCACAGCAAAACAGCGCCATCCCTGCGGCTTTTTCGGCCTCACTCAGGGTGCTGGACTGGTGCTTGCCGTAGTCAACCTCGCCTTGCAGTACTTTGCCCTTACACACACCACACACGCCGTCGCGGCAACTGTACGGCAACGTAATGCCCTGCTTGAGGGCTGCTTCGAGGATGGTTTCATTGGTTTCAACCGAAAACGTGTGGCCGCTGGGTTGAATGGTGGTGGTAAAGGACATGATGTTGACTAGGCTGAATACGCAAAAAAGCGATTTTAACGCATAATTTCAAAATAATTACATACTGGGTCAAACGGCATGGACAGAATATTGATTGCAGGCTGTGGCGATATAGCCCTGCGCGTTGCACGGCTTTTGGCACCAAAGTCAATTTTATACGGGCTGGTACGCAATCCTGCCTACCTTGAAAAACTACGTGAAGCGGGCATCGTTCCGCTACCGGGAGATCTGGATCACAGGCACAGCCTGCAGCGCGTGGCCGGGCTGGCCGATACGGTGCTGCATTTTGCACCGCCACCTGCTACTGAGCGCACACCTTCTGCACCAGGTTCAGCGTCAGCACCCAGGCAGCACACCGCGATGACCGATACGCGCACACGCCATCTGCTTGCGGCACTGTCATCCGGCAAGTTGCCGCAGCGCCTGATTTACATCAGCACCAGCGGTGTGTATGGCGACTGCAAAGGGGAGATTGTCGATGAAACCCGCCGCACCCGCGCACAGAATGCGCGTGCAAAGCTGCGTGTAGATGCTGAAAGACAGATACGCCACTGGGCGGGGCGCAATGGCGTACATGCCAGCATTCTGCGCGTACCGGGAATATATGCAGCGGAACGGCTGCCGCTTGAACGCCTGAAGAAAGGTACGCCCGCGATCGTGGAGGCGGAAGACGGTTACACCAATCATATCCATGCCGACGACCTGGCACGCTGCGTTGTTGCAGCGCTACAACATGCACAGCCTAACCGTATCTATCACACGGTAGACGATAGCCAGTTGAAGATGGGTGAGTATTTCGATGCGGTAGCGCGGGCTTTTGCTTTGCCGCCAGCACCACGGGTAACACGGGTGGAAGCACAGCAGGTGCTGTCGCCTGTGCTGCAGTCCTTCATGAATGAATCGCGCCGTTTGAGTAACACACGCATGAAACAGGAACTGAAAGTAGTGCTGCGCTACCCGACAGTGGCCCATGCGCTGAAAGAAATTTCGCCGGAAGAACTCAGGCCTCGTGACTTATCGCAATCAGCTGAGCCAGTTTGTGCTTCGCCGCGCCAGCCGCAATTACCTCTGCAGCTTTTTTAATGCCCTCAGCCAGTGAAACGGCCACCCCCGCTACATAAATCGCCGCCCCCGCATTGAGCTGCACAATGTCGCGTGCCGCACCGGGCTTGTTGTCCAATACGCCAAGCAGCATGGCTTTCGCCTCGTCAACCGTGGCGACACGAATGCTGTCCAGCGATGCTTCTTTCAAGCCAAAGTCTTGCGGACTTACGGTGTATTCATGTACCTGGTCGTCTTTCAATTCGGCGACATTGGTCGATCCGCTGATGGTGATTTCATCCAGTCCGTCACTGCCGTTTACCACCAGCACATGGCGGCTGCCAAGGCGCTGCAACACGCGCGCCTGAATGCCGACCAGATCAGAATGGAATACGCCCATCACCTGATTGTCCGCACCGGCTGGATTGGTCAGTGGCCCCAGCACATTGAACATGGTGCGCACCCCAAGCTCGCGCCGCACCGGTGCAGCGTATTTCATCGCACCGTGGAAATTGGGCGCAAACATGAAACCTATGCCGATTGCATCGATACTCTTGCCCACCTGCTCCGGCGTCAAATTGAGATTCACCCCCAGCGCTTCCAGCACGTCGGCTGAGCCGCAGGTGGAAGAAACCGAACGGCCGCCGTGCTTGGCCACCTGCGCGCCCGCAGCAGCCGCAACCAGCGCGCTGGCAGTCGAGATATTGAAGGTATGTGCCGCATCGCCACCGGTGCCGCAGGTATCCACGAGGTGTTCGCGTTTAGTCACCGGCACCTTGCTGGCGAATTCGCGCATCACAAACGCGGCGGCAGAGATCTCGCCTATCGTTTCTTTTTTCACACGCAAGCCGACCAGGATGCCGGCGATCTGCGCGGGTGAAACTTCGCCCTGCATGATCTGGCGCATCAGCGACAGCATTTCGTCATAAAAAATTTCTCGTTGCTCGATTAGGCGTGTGAGCGCCTGCTGGGGAGTGATCATGTCTATTTCTTTCCTTCCAGAAAATTTTTCAGCATGTCGTGGCCGTGTTCGGTGAGAATGGATTCAGGATGGAACTGCACGCCTTCTACTGCCAGCGTGCGATGCAGCACGCCCATGATTTCGCCGTCCTCAGTCCAGGCGGTTATTTCCAGACAGTCGGGCAAGCTTTCGCGTTCTATTACCAGCGAGTGATAACGTGTGGCAGTAAACGGGCTGGGCAGACCCTGAAATACGCTGGTGTTGTTATGGAAAATCGGCGAGGTCTTGCCGTGCATCAGCTGTCTGGCATGTATGATTTTGCCGCCAAAAGCCTGACCTATGCTCTGGTGGCCGAGGCATACGCCCAGTATGGGAATTTTGCCGGCGAAGTGTTTGATGGTGGCCACCGAGATACCCGCCTCATTGGGCGTACAGGGGCCGGGGGAGATTACGATATGCTGCGGCTTAAGCGCTTCGATTTGTTCGATGCTGATTCCATCGTTGCGGTGTACGGCAACTTCCGCACCTAGCTCGGCAAAATATTGCACCAGGTTATAGGTGAAAGAATCATAATTATCGATCATTAACAACATGTCACATCACCTAATTTATAACGACCATGGTCAATTCTATACTTCAATTTATTAAAACAACTTTAAACCAGAAAACGGAGTGCCCAAGCTTTCGGCCAATGCGCTCCCTGAGTTAAATACAATACATTATAATCGCCCTACGCATTAATTTCTAACTGAGGATAAAATCATGGCATCAAATGAAGGTCGAGCATACTTCGCACTGAGTGGTTATCATTTCAACCCCGATGACATCACGCGTTTGCTTGGCGTACAACCAACCACCACCAATGCCGCCGGCGCTCACAGCCCCCTGGACAAACCCGTGATCAGCTCATGGGAGTTATCAACCGAGATGCACACTGATGATTTTGATGTTTATAAAATGACTGACGTGATCACCAAACAACTGGAACCGATCAAGGATAAAATTCTGCAAGTCATAAAAAGTCACAATCTGTCGCCAAGATTGGGGGTTGTTCTGGTGTTGTCTATCGACAAAAATCAGAACGTACCCGATGTAGGTTTTGGTGCAAGGACGATCCGCTTCATGGCAGAAATTGGTGCTTTTGCAAATGTGGATTACCGGCTTTCGGAGCGAGTTTAAGTTCTAACCCAGACTTTCCATTAACCCTCTACTGCGGCTGCTCAATAGACTGAATCTGCGAGACAAAAACCAAAAAATGTTTGTCAACGTAGAGCGACTACGCCTTTCGCACATTTTTTGGTTTTTCTCCCACATCTTCATCCTCTTGATCACCCTCGCTACGAGCCCTAATGGAAAATCTGGGTTTAAATTGAAATAAAAAAGCACGCTTTTTAGCGTGCTTTTTTATTTCCAAACTGCAAGCCTAGCAGCCGTGCGGTCTTTCAGAAATGATCAGCTTACTGGCTTATGGCCTTTTTGGTGTTTGGTATGGAACCTCTTTCTGGTGTGGTTCCCAGATAGTTTCATAGCCAACAAAAAACTGCCCCGGTACAATTTCTTTTTGACGGGTAGTCACTTTAAATGCGCGGCCATCGGGAATCTTTGGGCGGCAAAAAGGCTTCTTTACATCACTCATAATCATATCTCCTTACTGGTTGAAAACGGGAGGAATATCAAAAACGTTGTTGCCAGCCCCCCCACACTTACTGACAAAAATTATACTCTCTAACGCGTGTAATGTCCCTTTTTTGGAATCACATGGCGCACTCCCCCTTGGGGATTCTCAACGTCCCCTTTGTAGCGGGGAATGAGGTGAATATGCACATGGAAAATACTCTGTCCGGCAGCCTGTCCTACGTT
>k87-1221781_pt1 | contig 12365 bp, 17 predicted proteins | sample MGYA00084030_6733316 | MGnify analysis MGYA00084030 | reverse complement strand
GTCCTGGGCCTGGCGACGATCTTTCCAGCTACCACGCGTCGTCAGCATGGCCGGCTTAGGCGTGTCGATTGCCGCGATCTTGGAAACGAACGTGTCGACCACGGCATGGCAACTGTTCCGAATCAGGGCCCGGTTCGCGCCAAAAAACGCCTCATCGGTCGTCGTCGCCGCGTACCCGTGCGGGCTCAGCGACGCCAGAGTCACGCCTTCGTAAAGAGAGGCGTATTTCAGCGCGTTCTGCCGCCTGATCTCCGCCACGCCGTCTTGGCGCCGGGACATCTGGATCAGCGCCATCCCGGCGTCGCTCTCGTCGATCCCCTCGCTCCAAAACAACATGGTCTGGCGTCTCGCCTCCAAGCCAGCCTATTGGTCGGTTGGGCCGCAAGTGCCCAATTGGGTCTGCAACCCCTGTGATCGTGGATCTCGACCCGCTACGTGGCGTGCTGCGCCTCAAGCCGTCGCCATTGGTCCGGGATCTCCACTCCGAGCAAAGGCGCGTCCTGGCCCTGCTAGGGCGCTGGCGCGGGGCCATCGCGGGCCGACGCTCCGGCAAGTCCTACCTGATGGCCGTTTGGCTACTCGGCGGCCGAGCCGGACAGGTTTCGCTCTACTGCGCCCGCACGCTCAAATCCGCAAAGGCGATCATGCTCCCGGTCTTCGCGGAGCTGAACGCAAAATACAACCTGGGCCTGACGATCCGGAGCGTCGAGGGCGAGGTTATTGAGCCGAGCGGCCATATCATCCGGTTCCACGGCCTAAAGGACAAAACTGCGGCTGACCTGCTCCTGGGCCAAAAGTTCCGACGCATCGCGCTCGACGAGGGCGGGGCCTTCGACTCGGAGCTCTACGAATATTCGATCACCAAGGTGCTCCAGCCGACCCTATTCGATGTGCGCGGAGACATGTTGGTCGGAGGCACGCCGGGGCCGATCCCGAAAGGGTATTTCTACGACCTTGTTGGAGACCCAAACGGGACCGGAGCGAAGGGCCGTTGGCCAACCCATGGGTGGGACCTGCGGAGCAATCCGCACCTGGCCGGAGACCCGGAAACGAATATCCAGGAGCTCCTGGAGGCCAACGGCTGGACAGCAGATCATCCGAGGTTCAGGCGCGAGGTGCTCGGCCAGTGGGTCAACGACGCCGGATCGCTGATCTACCGTTACCAGGGCGAGCGCTGGGCGCCGGTGCCGAAGCGCGGCCGGTCGGTCCTGGTCGTCGATTTCGCTGGCTCCGACAAGCCAGAGGCGGACGACTGCGCGTTCCTGGTCGGGCGCCAGGATTACGACCAGCGCCCGCACGTCCACCTTGTCGAAGGGTTCAAGCGCCACGGGATCAACATCCGTCAGATCGCGGAGTTGATCAGGGCGCTGACCGCAAAATGGGGCGTCAGCAGCGTGATCGTCGACGCGGGCGCGCTCGGCGCCGGCTATGCAAAGGAGCTCCGAGAGGTCTACGGGCTCAACGTCGAGGCGGCGGACAAGCGCGACAAAAGGGCGCGCATCGCCACGGCCCAGGCCGGTCTGGACACAAAGACGCTTCACGTATGCCAGGAGGCCTCTGCAATCGTCGACGAGTGGCTGTCCCTGCAATGGGACCTCGAGCACAAGGGGCATCACGAGGCGTGCGCGGACGACCTCAGCGACGCGCTGCTTTACCTGCTCTCGAGCTTCTTCCTGGTCGACCCGCCCGAGGTGGTGATCCAGAAGATCACGGACCCGGGCGAGTTACTCTGGCAACAGACGCTGGCAATGCAGCAGAGGCGGGGCGGCGGCGACCTCTAGCGCTTGGCCAGCTTCTTTCGAACCCGATCGAGCCGGTGATACGCGCCTTGGAGCGTCAACCCGGAGCGCTCCGCGATCTCCACCATGGTCTGACCGCGGACCAGGGACTGGATCGTGTCGGCTTCGACCTCGGTCAGGCGAGCCGCGGCAGAGCGCAATATCGGCTCGTGGCCGCGGTCCGGATCGCTCGCCAGCAAGTCGCCTAGGGTCAGGCTGTCGCTGCCCGCCCCGTCGCCTAGAGGCGCGTCCAGACTCCGTACCCGCACGGTCGAGCGCGGAGACCGGCGGGGCCGCCGCACCGTGGCTCCGTTCGCGGCCAACTCGCGCTGGATGTAGTTGCGGGCCCAGAAATGGAGGTAGCCCCATTCCGGGACACCGCGCTCAGCGTCGAACCGCTCGAGACCCTGGAGCACTCCGAGCATGCCGGCTTGCGTCAGGTCGTCAACGTCCAGCGCGTTTCCGCCGGCCCAACGGTATTTCCAGGCCAGAGCTCGCACCAGGGGCCGGAACTGTAGCGGGCTCACTTCGAGGTCCCTCGCGGCTTGCGTTCGCGCTTCCCCGATCGTACGTCGTCCCAGTATTTCTGGAGCCCGGTCCGGCGCGCTTCGACGACCTCCGGCGGCAGCACGGACTCCTTTTCTTTCTTCGGCGTGGCCCTGTCGAGCTGACCCAATTGTTTCCCCAGCTCGACCGCCCAGCCCGGACCTAGTTTCTCCATGCCGCGATCCTTACCGCGGCGCGGCGGCACAGTCAATGCTTGACTCCCGGTAAAGACCGATGCTACAGATCTGGGCCATGAAACAACGTCTATCGTATTTGGCCATGGACCGCGCCAGCGGTCGACTGGTGCGCCGAGAGGTGCCGTTCCGTCTGACCCGCCGGATCGAGCGCGCCGAGCCGCGCCCGGACTGGAGACAGGAGATCGTCGAGTGGAGCAACGGGCTCTCTCTCGGGTTCCTGCTCGTGGTTCTAACCGTGATGCTGTTCTCGCTGGGCGGGTGCGGCTACCTGGGCGGCCAGGATGCTGAACCTGGTGACACAATGTGCGTTCCCGGATCGACGATCACATGTACGGGCGCCGGCTTGGCTCCAGGATCACAGGTGTGCGCGGGAGATGGAGAGTCCTACTCTGGCTGCGATGTCGGCCCGAATCCGAAGCCAGCGCCCGTCCCGAGTCCGGCGCCCGCCGTGGGCAAACAGTGTGTCTTGTCGAGCGGGACTTGGCTCATGTCCAAAACGCTACTGGACGGTAGCCCACTGTGCCCGCGTCTGCCGGATGAACTGTTCCTGGTTCCGTCAGTCGGCTCGTTCCCGGAAGGATGCGCCGAAACGGCTTACCGAGAGTTCAGCTTGGTAGACAACGGGGTGCCCACTGGGCACTGTGCGGCGACAACCGAGGTCAGTTGCGATGACGGGTCAAGCATCCTGCTAGACCAGGACATGTTCGACGGCGGGATCGGCCAGCTGTACATGCAGGATGGGGCAATGGCTTGTCTTTACCAAACGCAGCTGCGGGACGCGCGATGAATGCCAATCGACGACCCATTGACACCCGCCGAACGATCCTTCCGCGCGCTGATGGCAAACTCCGAATCCTGGCGAGCCTGGTGTGTGGCGTGCCGGACTGCGTGGCATGCCCGGAGAAAAGCTACTGCCGAGCTTTCAACAGACTCCACCAAGCCGAGCTCTCGGGGCGAAACGCTCGAGTTCAGCGGTATCTCGACCAAAAAGAGTTAGACGAAGCGGAGTCCTGGGAGGACGTCTTCCTTGGGCTCTGCCTGCTCTCGCTCGCGTTCGCGATCGCGGTAACCGCGGTCTATCTTTACGGGTGATTCGCCCGAGAAACGGAAACAAGCAATGAATCTGAAACAAGCAATTCGGTTACTGATCGCGGGCATGTGCCTCGGAACGAGCCTCGGCGCCGTGACGGCGTGTGGTGACGTCGAGGGATACGAGGCAGAGCAGACGGAAGACGTCGAGGGAAGCGACATCGGCGAGCTGGAGCAGGGGCTTACGGCGCAGTGCTTGACCCCCAAACTTGGTGTCCGCTTCAATAGCGACGGAACCACCTCCCGGTGTGATCGAAACAACTCGTCGCACCACTGTCTGTTTTCGCAATCTGCGGCGGCATTCCAGATGTACCTTGGGTCTGGGTTTACGGCCAACGACAAATCCCAACTGACCATTTATGGGTCCAACGCGGCGAACTATTTCCAGAACACATTCACGCCTGCCTGGAACCCGTTCGGACTCCACACCTTCGCGGTCGGGACACAAAACCAGCTCCTTTCGTATGTCGAGATTGTCAAAGGGCCGATCAACGGCACATTGCCGCTCGCCTCCAGCACGGTACCTTTCAAAGATGTTGTGCAGATGCAGTGTCAGCAAACCCAGCAGTTGAATGACCCGGCGTACGCCGCCACGTTCTACTACTGCAAAAGCTGGAAAGCCACGGTCGACTATGACGACCTTAAAGCGTGGTCGCCTCCAGCCGCGAACGGGTCCAGCACACTGCAATTCTCGGCACGGAACACAATGAGCAAGATTTTTGCGCTTGCAATGGGGTACGCACTGCCCACCACGCCCTTTGGAGACGCTCTGCAGCACTCCGGGATCAGCAAAACATTCGTACAGCCCTTTACTGAATCCACACAGGATTGGGCCAACAACTACAGAGGCAAGCAATTCAACCCGAACCTGATCGGCACGAAAAGCATCAACCCGCCAACTCCATCTCTGAACGGGAAAAGCCTTCAGCTTAAAGATTCAGCTGGCCAGCTTTCCACCATCACTTTCAATGCCAGCCACACTAACCAGACAGTCGTCATCTCACGCATCAACCAGTTCTTCCCTGGCGGCCCCGGTGGCTCTCCGAGAGCCATTACAGCTTCCGCCTCAGGCAACAACCTAAGGCTAACCGCTTCCGGGGAGTCCATCGAGGTGATGTCGGGAGGTTCGGCACTGACGATACTGGGTCTAACAGCCGGCTACTTTAACGCCAATTCTCAGGCGCCAGGCGGGCCCGTCACTGAAGATCTCTGGGTCCACTGCATCAACTAACCTCTCGGCCCCTCGGGGGCCTCCGCATGCGCGCCTAGATGGAGCAGGTAGAGGACAACGCCCGACGCGGGTGGTTCAAACAAAGTGCGCGGCGCGCATACTGAGGCCACTCAGGCCCTCAAAGGAGAATCACGAATGCAACTGATCAAGTATTGTTTTCTCGCGCTCGCGTTGGCCGCGTGCGGAGCGCCGGGAGACGTCGAGCAGACCGAGCGTCGGTCCTACTACGATACCGCGGCGATGATCGACGGCGTGCCTGGAGACGCCTTCGACGCTCCCGAGTTCGCCGGTTTCACCAGCGACGAGGAGAAGGATGCATACTGCTCCGAGGTCAATCCGGAATCCTCTGTCTGCTACACCGGCGACGACTTGGGGAAGGCGACGCAAGCGTGGAAGTCGGCGGAGTACCACGGGCTAGTGAAGAACACGATGGGCCCGTGCTACGGCCCATTCAACACCGGCAATCAGCATTGCTCGTTCCCTCAGTACAAGACCATGCAGCTGATCAACGACTTCGGGACCACGAGCGCGGTTTGCAACCCCGGCGGGGACGTCAGCACGGCGGAGTCCGTGGCAATCCTTCAGGGATTCCTGGACGGTCTAGCGTCTGTGGTCGGGCCTGGGTACGGCATCGTTTCGAGTTCTCAGACGTTCAAGCTTCGAACGATCTGCACCGACAACGCGCTCGGGGAGTTCCTCGTCGGCGGTACAGCTGGAGGCAGCCAATTCCCGACGCTGAAGACCGGGCCGCACTCTGGCGTGACACCGAATCCTAACGGGGCGTATCAGTACGGCAGCAGCAAGGTGGCTGTGTCGCCCAAGAACATAGAGAGGTACTGGCGCACCCCCGTCAGCTCCGGCGGCTGCGGAAGCACCGACCTCGTTCGGCTGAAGGCTATGGCCTGGCGCACTGGGCAGCATGAAGGGCTACACGCGATGGGGTTCGGGCACTTCACCTCGGGGCCAATGGCAGCATTGAATTGCGGCACGTCCAAGCCTAGCCTGCCGGCTGGGTTCAATCTGGCGCTGCAAGACTACACAGGCAACGGCGGCACTGTGACGATCACTGACCGCGCGCTATGGGAGTACGAGCCACGGGAGTGAGCCCAGGCCCTTCGGGGCCACTATCTGCGCGCTTCCGAGGTACCTGTCCACGTGGCAGAGCGGTGAAGCGCGCGGGCAGAGGCACTGAACGGATTTCCTCACCCGCAGGGGTGAATGCCGGCTCCGCTGAGGCGATCCATACTCTGATCATGAAGAAAGATTGCTTGTTTTCGAACGGCCCCGAGGTCCGCGGGCGCCGCACCCTGATCGAGATCAGCGCGATCTGCCCTGTCTGGGAATACAACGCGGACGCGCACAGCGCCGACGACCTCGAGTTCGAGCTCTCCTGGAACCGGGTTTTTTGGGTCGAGACGATCGCGAAGGACTCCGAGTCCACGGCGCTGCCAACCGATGTGCGGTGGGGTTAAACATGACCCTGACGCGCTACACGGAAGACGACGCGGAGACGGTTCCGGAGCCAGTCACGGCCCGGCACGAGGTGATCCCGGACGTGGCGCTGGCCCTGGCCGACGCGGCGGCAGAGCGGGGAAACTGGGACGCCAGCGCCGGCTGGCTCCAGGTCGCGGACAAGACACTGCGCGCTCGAGCAGCACCCTAGGGGTGATTGCCGGGCCTCTCGAGGAGTGAGACACTCCAGGCCGGGCCGGCGCTCCGCAGATGGGCCAAGCGGGCTCCAGATTGACACCAGGAAAGGCTTTTGAGATGACCCCCCAAGAACGGCTCGAACACTGCACACGCGAGGCACACGAGGCCTCAGAGGCCGCCGTAGCGGCATGGTGCCTGGGAACGGACACGAACGACGATTGGTTCGCGCTGGATCTCGCCAAGAGAAACCTTCTAACCGCGATCGACGAGGCGTCATGACCCGCTGGGTATTCGCCGCTACCGTGGCCCTGGTCGTTTTCCTGGCCGCGATCCTGTCGGGGTGCGGCGCGGCGAGCGATGGCGGCCAGGATTACGGCGTGTCGCCCGATGTCGAGGCAGCAGCGGAGGATCCTGCTCCAGAGCCGCAGCCCGAGTCTCTTGAGGAGCCAGCGCCGGAGGTGCCTGGAGCCGTTCCGGCACCCGTGGGGGTGCCTTTGCGTGCCGCGGCGCGGGTCATGTACGTTGACCCGGAAGACGATCGGGACCTGGTGCTGCTGGTCGAGCGCACGATTGAGCGGGTCACGGCGCGCACCGGGGCGCTCATCGAGATTCGCGAGGGAGGCATCCCGATCCGTATTGGAGGCTCGGAGCAGGGGCAGGCCTTGACCGATACCTGGTGTGCCGGCGGCGACTGCGGCCCTGACATGGGCACACGGATCTGGATTCAGCGTGCCACCGTGGAGCGAATCTACGTGGACAATTTCGGGGACAACTCGCTCGCGCATGAGTTCGTGCACGTCCTGAGCGGCTGGGGGCACTGCTCGACGGAAGACGTGGGAGGGCACCTAGAGCTCGGCCACATCACATCCAACGGCAACACCGGCTATGGCCGCATGATCTGGACCGACGCCGACACGCGGCTCGCGTGCAGCTGCGGAGCGTGCCCATGACCTGGGTCACGATCCGAAACCTTGGCGACGGGACGATCACGGTCCGCCACGATGGGGGCCGGTCCTGGGACCGGCCCCGTGTGCCGAGGTCGTGTACGTGCCAGAGCTCCGGACGCGCACAGTCGTGGTGTGCGGCGTCCGGATGCAACTACCGGTTACGGGATCGCGTGCTTGAAGCCGAAGATCGCGTAGGTGGCCACGTCGTCGTCAGCACTGGCCGCAAGGTTCAAGGTCTGGCCAGGAGTAAGCACTATGCCAGTGTGCTGGATCGCGCTCGCTTCGCCGGCCGCGAACGTCTGCTGGCCCTTGACGTTGATCGGCGTGGCCGTGGTCCCGATGCCGTACCGGATGACCTTCGAGAGCCCGGCCGCGGGCTGATAGAACAGGATGTGGGTGATCTCGACCTGGACGCCGGTCGCGGCGGTGACCACGGCCTCGTCGGTCGTGTCGACGGCGCCGATTGCTAGTTGAGAGGGGATCATGGGATTTCCTTACGTTGCGAGTGTGTACAGGCTCTCGGCGCGCTGCCTGGCCTTGGTTGGCGTCTCCTCCTGGACGATGATCGTGCGCTTGCGCGGCGTCTCGTCCGGGAGTTCGATGATGCTTTCGACCTGGCCGTCGACGTCGAACGTAACTTGGTATCGGTGAAATGCCATCAGTAGTCTCCAATCAGTAGAACGTCCACGGACCCGCCCGGCGCCAGCGGCTCGACTTGCACGGTCACGTTGCGGCAGTAATCCGCCCAGATCGACTCCGCAACCTCGACATAGTCACCGTCGATCGGCGTATGGGCGACCGCCCAGAATCTGTCAGAGACGCCGTCGTTCCAGCGAAGCGTAAACATATGCAGCCCGGCGCCGTCGGGCACGTTCGTCTTGATGCGGACGCGCATCACAATCATGGCCTCCTGGACGCCCGGCAGAGTCACCATTCCATCGAATGGCGAGATCCCGACTTCGCCTGTGTCTGCGCTGCAATCTGTGACGTTGAATAGCCTTACCGTCATGCGCTCACCCGAACATGAATGGTGAACGCGGTGTACGGCGGCCCTCCTGGGTCGAACAGATTCGGTTGCCCGATAAAGATTCGGTTGTTGTCTAGCTGGTAGGTAGTGCGGCCATCTTCGAACAGTAGGACTTGGCCAGCGCCAGCGTCCCTCCAGCATGCCACATGTGTGGCGCTCTTGTTCAGATTGTGACTCACGACGACGCCCGCCCCGACTCCAGGTTCGGATGTCACGTCGGCCTCTGTATAGGTTTTTCGAAAAGTCTTCATGCTCACTCTCCTAGGTAGTAGGATACGTTGACGCGAACCGTCACGGCCGCCCCCGGGTTGGCGCCGACGATCGTCGTGGCGGTTCCGGTGCCGGCAGCAGACGCTAGGGACTTCAGCGGGACACACGGCTGGTAACTCAGATCGTTGGTCGTCCCACCTGCGATCATCGCGTTTCCAGCGGTCCACGCCGGGTTGCCCGGCAGGTTCGTGGACGTGTGGGTAAGCAACGCGGTTCCGGCCAGAACCGCGGTGGCTGCGCGCTGAATGTTGATCTCAGTAATGTAGTGGAACAGCCCGGGCGCTGCCGGTAGAGTCGCCGTGGCACTGGCCGCAGTGGCGACCGCGGTCACATGCAGGATCGCCGGCTGAGGCTGCGACACGATGCGCAGATCAGAGACGCTAGCGCGCAGTGCTACGTTCGCGTTGCCGGTTGCCGACACCTTGCGCATTCGGACGCGCCGAAAGCCTGTGCATGAGGCGGTCACGACGGCAATTTGACCCGCTGTCATTGCTGATGGGGAAAGCGCCGCGTTCACAGACTGCGAGGCTAGGTTGCTCACGGTGGAGAACTGCACGTAGAAAGGCAGAACAACGTAATTCGTGCCGTCCAGCGTGCCCTCGATCACCAGATCATTAGCCACGAGGTTGGCGATGCACCGCACGTCGAATGTGACGGTGGCCTTGCCGTTGACATCGACCAGAACCTCTGAGTTTGCGGCCGCTAGGTTGTTGACCGCCGTTCGCGCATCCGTCAGCGTGATCCCGTTGATGGCGTCCAGCGCGCCCTGGAACTCGTTCAGCCTTGCGTCTACTAGTGTGGTCATGAATATCCCTTAAACCGGCCCGTCGATGATGTACTCTGGCGTGATGAGGCCGGCCAATGTGAGCGCTGATAGGCTGGCGACGGCCACAGAAAAGTCTGACTCAATAGTCAGTGTGTTGGAAATCGTCGTATCGATTGAGCCCTGAAGTCCAGAATTGGTGTCAGAGGTCGTCGTGCTGGAATACTTTATTTCGGCGAACCCAGCGCGAGTCCCGGCGCCGCCAGTAGTCAACACATGGAATAGACCTGTAAACCAGATGTTGCCGCCAATCCCATTGATGACCGACGTGGGCGACGAGAGCTGCAGCAGCGACGATGCGTTGAGACGGAGTCGCATCCTCAGGTCGGACGCTGTTGGCGTCGCCCCTCTGCTGTAGCTGGCGGCGCCGAATAGCCGGTAAGTCGTGCCGGCCTGCAAGGTGTTCGCCGGGATAATCAGACTGGCGCAAGTGATGGGCGCCGTGCTGTTCACGACCGACGCCTGAGACGTCATCACGCGATAGCGAGGGCTGGTCACTGGCGCAATCAGCCGCCAAGCCTGAGTATCGCCGTCGTAGAACAGCTCGACGGTGCAGCGCGGGCCGAGCACGAAGTCCACGCTGCCGGGGCACAGAATGCGGTTACCCGCCGTGCTGCTTGCCGAGTCGTGCTCGATGGTCAGCGAGTCAACGTCATCCCGGTTGATTAGAAGGCAGGATTGGCCGTTGTTGTCCGCGTTCACGACACGGGGCACGATGCCCGTTAGTGTCTGACTTCCAGTCAGGAGGATGCGTAGAGCGTCGTATTGACCGAGAGCAAAGTCATCCTGCTGCGCGGCCCATGTCACGGCGTCTCGGTGGTGGTGAGCGTGCGCCGGAGCCACGATCTGCCAGAAGTCGGTGGCGGTGTAGACAACGTCGACGGCATCCCGGTACCTTAGAATGTAGTCGAGCCCGGCTGGGGTTCGGAACCGGTTCGCCGAAACAGAGCTCGCGCTGCTGTCCTTGAAAATCAGGTTACCGTTATTGACCGAGTTGTTTCGCACCGTGATGCGGCGACCCGCCACGCCTCCGGTCCAGCCGCTAAAGACTACGTCGTTGCCCGCGCCGTCGCCCCAGCTCAGCAGGTTAGTTAGGGCGTTGATTGTGAAGTTGTTTTGAGTCCCGATGTCCGTGCTGGTCTGCTCAGTCCAGGCCCCGAGCACGCGGACCGAGTCCGCCACGATGAACGACACCAGGCGCGTCCCGATCTTCGGGGTCCCGTCGACTGACTGCCAGTAGCAGGTAACGACCGTTGCGCTGGTCGCTATGCCGCTGATGACGAGTTGCTCCTCGGCCTCGGTCGGGTCCGCGCTCACTACGGCGATGAACACGGGGACCGCGGCGCCGATAGTCAGGCCGGACAGCCCAGTGATTTGGAACGTGCCGCTCAGAGCCGGGGTCGAGCCTAGATTGACGGTCGCGGTCGAGGCGATGGCGCCAGACACGCCCGCCGGTCCTGTTGGCCCGGTTGGTCCGACGGTCCCGGGAATGATCGGGGCCTTGCGCCCATCCTCTCCCCTTCGGCCCGGCACCACGACGCTCGATCCGCCGCCGCCAGAGCCCGTGGCACCGGTTGCGCCCGTTGGACCGGTCGGACCCACGATGACCGGCGCGCGCCTGCCGTCGTCGCCGCGGCGCCCGGGAATGCCGATTCCTGGAGCTCCAGCGGCCCCAGGGGCGCCCGCGACTCCGGAGGCTCCGGGATTGCCTGGGCGACCAGCGCGGCCGTCCTGGGCGCGCCTTCCGGGCGGCCCCTGGGGTCCAGCGGCGCCGGCTGCTCCGGCGGCCCCAGGCGTGCCCGGGGAGCTCGCTCCGGGCGGTCCTCTGCGGCCATCTTCGCCTCGGCCGCGCAAGCCGGGCGGGCCTGGCTGCCCAGCCGCGCCAGCCGCACCGGTGGCGCCCGTGGCGCCCGTGGATCCGACCGTGGCGCCTGTCGGCGTGATGGCTTGCGATAGATACCATCCGGTTGACCCGTCGCAGATCGCGTCGAAGGTGCCCGGCAGGTTCGAGACTACAGACGTCCGGTTATTGACCAGGCCCTCGCTGGCCGTGAAGCGGACCGGGTTGGCGTTCCGGAAACTCAGTGTGATACGCGCGTTTCGGTTCTGAGCCCGAGGCGCTGGCAAAAGAACGGCCATGCCGGCCGCCGGGGCCTCTATCACGAGGAACTGGCCTTCGAGCGCGGCGAAGTTCGAACGCAGAACTTCTGGCGCAACCGGAACCAGCTCGAGCTGGTTCAGCCTCGCCTCTAGCCTGGCGATCCTCTCCTCTGCGCTGACCTCGGGACGGCTCATGCTGTTTCCCTGTGTGCTGCCATGGACTAAGCCGATTCTGCGGGCAAAAGTTCAGGAAGCCCAGGCTCGAGGTCGATCAGGAGGTCGGCTTGATTGATAACGAGACCTTCGGTAGGAGCCCCGTTGGTGTTCACGTTGATCTCGATGCAGATCGACGAGGTGACGTTGCGCGGCAGCGTCCATTTGCGGCGCACCGTGGCGCCGACGGTCAGGCCGGTGAGAGTGAACGCTGTATCCAGCGCCTCGAACGTGGCCCCGTCGTCGTAGCTGACACGGACGCTCAGGACGCATGCGCCTCGGTACTCGGCCGTGATCATCAGATCGTGGATCAGCCCGTATCCGCCCAGCTCGAACGGGTAGATCGGCTGGGTCTCGAGCTGCAAATCAATGAACGTGGTGCCGTTGTCGGCCCAGCTCGAAGCGTCCTGCGTGTAGACGACTCCTCCGCTCAGGTAGGCGACGGTGCGCCCGAAGATCGTCAGCGCCTCGATCCCCTTGCTGGCCTGTAGCGG
>k87-285559_pt1 | contig 12402 bp, 11 predicted proteins | sample MGYA00084030_6733316 | MGnify analysis MGYA00084030 | reverse complement strand
TCGCGGGAAAGCTGCCACTGGATACGCTGCTCGCCCTGGCCATTGCCCTTATCCACCCAACGAATACGGCCATGATTGTCGTCCTGCACAAAGGCGTTGAGACCCGAGTACATTTTGAAGTCGCGCATGAAGGCGATGTGTTCCTCGCCAGAACCGTGTTCATGCGCTGTCAACACCTGCTCCGGGCCGGACAGACCCGAGTAAAACATGTAGCCGCCCTGGGCCGGCTCAAGAAACTGCTCGATGACGACGCCAGTGAGCGCACCGCGCCAGCCATACACAGGTTCCGGAAATTTCCCAACCACCTGCACCATCGGATGGCCGGCAAAATTACGCCCGACCTGATCGCCATAATCCGGATAGTTCGAGCGTTGCAGTATCTGCGGTGTTTGCAGTGCACCTGATGCCAGCACCACGATCTGCGCATCGACCCGCAGATTGGCAACCTTGCGGCCACTCTCACGGTCGATTACTTCAGCATCAACACCCGTTGCGCGGCTATTGACTGTGCGCACCCGCGTCACCCGCGTATCGGCATAGAGCTTTGCGCCCTCGGCAATTGCCCATGGCAGATAGGTTACCAACATCGACATCTTGCGATCGGAAGGGCAACCTGCCAGGCAAAAACCGGTGAGCGCACACTGTTTTACATTGCGTCGAGCCGGCTTCCACTCGTACCCCAAACGCTCGCAGCCCTGCACAATCTTGTTGGCACATTCGTTGATTTCGTGCGCTTCGTTATCATGCACATAAAGGCGTCGTTCGAGTTTTTCATAGTGCGGTTCCAGCGCCTTCGCGCTGATTTCCTTGATATTGAAACGATCAGCCCACTCGGCAAATTTCCAGGCCGGTGCACGCTGGGAAATGGTGGCGCCGATGTTGGAGGACCCACCAATGCAACCGCCCTGCTCGACCAGCAGATCTCCCCAAGTGTTGGCCTGCGCGCCCTCTGATACATACATACGACCCAATGCATCGGAGAAATTCTCGTTGAACATTGAGCTCGGCACATAAGGGCCTGCTTCCAGGACCACGACACGCTTGCCGGTACGCGCAAGCTCGTAGGCCATCACGGCACCACCGGAACCCGAACCAACTACCACCACGTCAGCAGACACCCGCACCACCGCACCACCACGGGTCGGATCGGCGGCAATGTCTTTGCTGGTAGTGACCGGAATGCCGTCGCGGGGAACTTCCTTGAACAGGAGCCGTGTCGAGGTCATGGGTCTTCTTCTTGTTCTTTATTATTCTTGTTGCGAAAAATGGTATTACAACACCTAGGCGCGCGGCAGCAACTGGTTACCCAATCGCGGCACACCCCACTTTTCGGTAACTGGGCCGTCGTAATCGATCTTCACTGCCGCACGCTGATCGCGCCAGTAGTTCACACACACGATTACCTTGAGGCTGGTCATGGCCCCACGCTGGATGAAGGTACCCTCATGCCAGGAATTGATATAGGCAAGCGCTTCGGTATCAGACAGCACTGAAAAACGCCGGAACTTGAAACTGACCAGAATGGCGGCAGCGTCAAAGGCGGTGAGCGCAAGATTGAGCCGATCACGAAGCTGGGGAGGCATCGCGCGAATCATATTCTCGATGTTTTCCATCACCGGTATGGTCTGCGCGTCAAGGTAGCCATGCGCTTCAAGTGGCATGATCGCCCGCACCAGCTTCTCGAACACGGCACGCTCGGCAGGGCTCAACGACTGGTCGGCGTTGGCACGCTCCGGAGCCGACGAGGTATCAACGGCAGGCAGCACCCCGGACTCGGCCTTCTTGCCGCCAAAGCCCCCGAGCAGATTGGCGCAACCGGCCAGCACCGTGGTGCCGACGATCAGGGCGGTACGCAGGAAGCCACGACGCCCAAACGGCTCGAGCCCGGCAAGCGCCTGTGGCGGCAACGCATTCTTGTTATTCATGGCACCCCCGCACCGGGGTCGCAACGCGACCCAACGGCAGTACCGGAATATAGCGCAACCCCTTGATCCCCGAAAGCAACCCGACCAGCCGAAAGCAAAAACCCTGGCCAAGCCAGGGTTTTTGCTTTCACTCAATGCAAATCAGATCTCAGAGCTTACCGGTCAGCTCCGGCACTGCCTGGAAGAGGTCTGCCACCAAGCCGTAATCGGCGACCTGGAAGATCGGCGCTTCTTCGTCCTTGTTGATGGCGACAATGACTTTCGAGTCCTTCATGCCGGCCAGATGCTGGATCGCACCCGAAATACCCACCGCGATGTACAGCGAGGGCGCGACCACCTTGCCGGTCTGCCCGACCTGCATGTCATTCGGCACGAAGCCCGCATCAACGGCGGCACGCGAAGCTCCGACACCGGCACCGAGCTTGTCGGCCAGCGCATACAGCAATTTGAAGTTGTCGCCGTTCTGCATGCCACGCCCGCCGGAGACGACGATCTTCGCCGCCGTCAGTTCCGGGCGATCCGATTTGGCCAGCTCTTCGCCAACGAACGTGGACAAACCGGCGCTGCCGGCCGAGGCGACGTTCTCGAGTGTGGCCGAACCGCCTTCGGCTTTCGCGGCGTCAAAGCCGGTCGGGCGTACGGTGATGACCTTGATTTTGTCGGCAGACTGCACGGTAGCAATCGCATTACCGGCGTAGATCGGGCGCTTGAACGTATCGGCAGACTCCACCGACTGGATTTCCGAAATCTGCTCCACATCAAGCAGTGCAGCAACGCGCGGCAAAAAATTCTTGCCGTTGGCAGTGGCCGGCGCGAGCACATGCGAGTAGTTGGCACCCAGACCGGCGATCAGCTTGCCCATATTTTCGGCCAATTGGTTGGCGTAGGCCGCGTCGTCGGCAACCAGCACCTTGGCAACACCGGCGATTTTTGCAGCGGCCTGCGCCGCCGCGCCACAACCGGCACCGGCAACGAGAATGTGGATGTCGCCACCGATTTTCATAGCGGCCGTCACCGTATTCAGCGTCGCCGGCTTGATCGATGTGTTGTCGTGTTCGGCAATGACGAGGATGCCCATGTGCTTCGATTCCCAAATGGCTGATTAAATGACTTTGGCTTCATTCTTGAGCTTGTCGACCAGCTCATCGACGGTCTTCACCTTGATGCCGGCCTTGCGATCCGCCGGTGGCTCAACTTTGAGCGTCTTCGTGCGTGGTGCAACATCAACGCCCAGCTCCGCCGGAGTCACGGTTTGAAGATCCTTCTTCTTGGCTTTCATGATGTTCGGCAGCGAGGCATAGCGCGGCTCATTCAGGCGCAGATCGGTAGTAACAATCGCCGGAAGCTGCAGATCGACGGTTTGCAGGCCGCCGTCAATTTCGCGGATGACTTTCATCTTGTCGCCCGCAATTTCAATCTTCGAAGCGAAAGTACCCTGCGCAGCACCCATCAGGGCCGCCAGCATCTGGCCGGTCTGGTTGTTGTCATCGTCGATAGCCTGCTTGCCGAGGATGACGAGCTTCACATCTTCCTTGTCAACGATGGCCTTGAGCGCCTTGGCGATGCCCAGCGGGTGAACTTCAACTTCCGTTTCCACCAGAATCGCGCGATCCGCACCGAGTGCAAGGGCCGTGCGCAATTGCTCCTGGGTTTCCTTCCTGCCGACGCTGACAACGATGATTTCGGTCACGACGCCTTTTTCCTTCAGACGTACCGCTTCCTCGACGGCGATTTCGCAAAACGGATTCATCGCCATCTTTACGTTCGCGAGATCGACTCCGGTCTGGTCGGCCTTCACGCGCACCTTCACGTTGTAATCGACAACGCGCTTGATCGCTACGAGCACTTTCATGAAAACCTCGGGTAACTCAGGTAATAAGGTTGCTTGGAACCTGCGGCCCCGTGCAGCCGGGGCGCACGAAGAGAAATCGGGTGCAGCGGGCCCGCGCGCGGTGTCGCGCGGTGTTTGATAGCAGGTGGCCGCAAGGCGCGCGTATGTTGACTACCGATACCCCCAAGGTCAATAGCGCGCCCCCCGACCCTTTCGATATACTCGCGGCCGGTTTTTTTGCCCCCGCCCGTTTCGGGCGTGGAGTCCCGTCGCGAAACCTGTCGAGGAATCCCCATGTCGCATCGCGAAGCAATGGAAGTCGACGTTGTCATCGTCGGCGCCGGTCCATCCGGCCTGGCCGCCGCCTGCCGTCTGGGCCAGCTGGCCCAGGCAAAAGGCACCGAACTGAACGTCGTCGTCGTCGAGAAAGGCTCCGAGGTCGGCGCCCATATCCTTTCCGGGGCAGTCATGGACCCGCGGGCGATGCACGAGCTCTTCCCGAACTGGCAGGAACTGGGCTGCCCGTTCAAGGCGCCCGTCAGCGGCGATCAGGTCTGGTTCATGACCTCGCCGGAGAAAGGCATCGAGGTTCCCCATTTCTTCGTGCCACCCAGCCTGCACAACGACGGCAATCAGGTGATTTCCCTGGGCAACGTCTGCCGCTGGCTGGGGCAGCAGGCCGAGGCGCTGGGCATCCAGGTGTTCCCGGGCTTCGCGGCCACCGAAGTGCTGTTCAACGACGACGGCTCGGTGAAGGGTATCGCCACCGGCGATATGGGTATCGGCCACAACGGCGAGAAAAAGGCCAGCTACGCGCCGGGCATGGAACTGCACGCGAAGTACACGATTTTCGCCGAAGGCTGCCGCGGTCATCTCGGCAAGCAACTGCTGAAACACTTCGGCCTGGAGAAAAATTCGGGTACGCAGCATTACGCCCTCGGCATCAAGGAGCTGTGGGATATCGACCCGACCAAACACAAGCCCGGTCTGGTCATCCACACCATGGGCTGGCCGCTGACGGAAGCCGGCGCCTCGGGCGGCGGCTTCCTCTATCACCTGGAAAACGGCCAGGTTACGCTCGGCCTCATTACCGATCTGTCCTATTCCAACCCGCATCTGTCGCCATTCGACGAAATGCAGCGCTGGAAGACGCATCCGCTCATCAAGGCATACCTTACCGGCGGCAAGCGCATTTCCTATGGTGCGCGCGCGATCAACAAGGGCGGCTGGCAGGCGATTCCGAAACTGGTATTCCCCGGCGGTATGCTCGCCGGTGACGATGCCGGCTTCATGAACTTCCCGCGCATCAAGGGCAGCCACACCGCGATGAAAACCGGCATGCTGGCGGCGGAAGCGGTTTTCGCTGCCGTGAGCAACGGCGACACCGGCGGCAAGGAACTCAATACCTATCCGGAAGCCTTTCGCAACAGTTGGGCCGCAGAGGAATTGTTCGCCGCCCGCAACGTTGGCCCGGCGATGCACAAGTTCGGAACTTTCCTCGGTTCAGCTTATGCGTTCATCGACCAGAAAATCTTCAAGGGCAAGCTGCCCTTCACGCTGCAAGATCCCATTCCCGACCACGCCACTCTCAAGCCCGCGGCCGAATGCACGAAACCCACTTATCCAAAACCCGATGGCGTCATCAGTTTCGACAAGTTGAGCTCGGTGTTCCTCTCCAACACCAACCATGAGGAAGACCAGCCCTGCCACCTGCAGTTGCAGGATCCTTCCATTCCGATCGCCAAAAACCTGCCGCTGTACGACGAGCCGGCGCAACGTTACTGCCCGGCCGGCGTGTACGAAGTGGTCGACAACACCGACGGTTCGAAGCGCTTCCAGATCAACGCGCAGAACTGCGTGCACTGCAAAACCTGCGACATCAAGGATCCGGCCCAAAACATCAACTGGGTAGTGCCCGAAGGCGGCGGCGGGCCGAATTATCCCAACATGTGAGCCGCCAGGTCGGACGGAAACCGGCACATTTGCACAGAAAAAGGCGCTGACAACAGCGCCTTTTTCTTTTCCTGCTATGGTTGCCCAACCCTACTGCACCCAAAGCAACAACCATGGCCCGCAAACCCATCGACCTGCGCCAGTACCTGCGCCGACCCGACCGCGAGTTCTGGCTGGAGCTCTTCAGGGCACCGCCACGATCTACCGAAACCTCGCATGTCCGCCGGGCCAGGCTGGCGCGCTACGCACTGGGCGTGGCGGCCATCCTCACCCTGCCCTACATCATTATTTCGCTGACGCTTGATCCACAGGGCACCTTGCCGGTCATCATCGTCAATACTGGCTGTGCCGTTTTCTTTACTCTCGGCATGTGGATGGCATCGCTGGACAAGCATCATGCCGCGCGCCTGTTATTGATGGTTACACTGGAATTCCAGATTGCTGCCCTGCTCTGGCTCTCCGGCTCGGCACTCAATGTTGCCGCATTTACGCTGGTGACTGCGGCACTGGCCCGCGTGCTATACACCGCCGAAGAACCCCGACAACAAGCCCTGTTCGTCGGCGTGCCGATACTGACGCTGATCTATGGCCTGGGCTTCGCCGGCGCATCCCACGTCGATTTCTCCAGCATGCCGGACTGGCTGCTGGCCGGCGCCCGCATCGGCAACGCGTTGCTGGCGCTGGCCAGCGTGCTGCTGATCCTCGGCGTCTTCGAACGCGAAGTGTTGCGCAGCGAAATGGAACTCATCGGCGCCCGCGAATCGTCCGATCGCCTGCTGTATGCCGTGTTACCGCGCAAAATCGCCGACGAACTGCGGGCCGGCGACCGCATGATCGCCAACCGTCACCCGGAAGTGACAGTGTTGTTCGCCGATATCGCCGGCTTCACGCCCTGGGCCGCACAGCAGGAACCGGAAGTCGTCGTGTCGCTGCTGGAGAAAATATTTTCACGCTTCGACGCCAGGGTCACTGCCGCTGGCGCCGAGAAGATCAAGACCATTGGCGATGCATACATGGTTATTTCAGGAGCACCCAATGCCCGCGCCGACCACGCACAGGTGATCGCCCGGCTGGCGCTCGCACTGCTCGACGACGTGCGCACGCTGCGCAAGGAAACCAGCATCGATGTCAATCTGCGCGTGGGCATGCACACCGGCCCGGTGATCGCCGGCGTGATCGGCGCGCTGCGCTTCAGCTACGACGTGTGGGGCGACACGGTGAATACTGCGAGCCGCATGGAATCGCACGGCGAGCCCGGTCGCATTCAGTTGGGTGCGGAAACGAAAGCGCGACTCGGCGAAGATTTCAGCTGCGAACCCCGCGGCCCGGTATACATCAAGGGCAAGGGCGAGATGCAGACATGGTGGTTGACGGGCGCTCAACCTGCGCCCAAAGGATGAAACAGGCCGCCGCTGTAAACTCCATACAGGGCGCCCTCGTCAGCGCCAACCGCTTCCGCACTCTCTACCAATCGATAAAAAACGATGCGGGCAATCCGCGCCTCAAGACCATGACGGACCATCACGTAAGGCGACGGCGCGCCACTGACCGGATCGGTCTGCACCCGCAACGGATGCAGCGCATTGGCATGCACCAGATCGCCAACGTTGGTACGGAACACGAGCTCGGCGTCCACGCCCTCCCCCATTGCCTCGACATCCACGGCAATGAACGGCACATCTTCGACCCTGATGCGCCACTTCTCGACCGGCGTAACCAGAAAATACTCGTCGCCCTCGCGCCGCAGGATGGAGGCGAACAGGCGCACGATGGCTGCACGCGTCATGGGCGCGCCTTCGTGGTACCAGTTGCCGTCGCGGGCAATATGGATATCGATGTCACCGGAAAATGGCGGGTGCCAGGACTGCACAGGCGGCAATTTACTGCCGCCACTCTGCAGCAGTGATTCAACCTGGGCGAACAGTTTGCCGGCCATCACTTTTTCTTGTGGTACTGGCCACGATTACCCATGCGGATGCCAGTCTGCAGCAGGAAATCGAGAAAGCCTTCCTTGTCTTCAATGACCTGGTTGTAGAACTGTGACTGCATCAGCGCAACGGCACCATGCGCAAGGGCCCAGGCGGAGCAGACGTGGAAATACGGCGGCACATCCTCGAGCAGGCCCTCCTTGATGCGGGCACTGATGATGTGGGTGAGTTTCTCGGCGTTCGATGCACGGATGCGATGCAGACGCTCCAGCATTTCCGGCACCGCACGCGCCGCTACGAGCTTCTGTTCGAGGCGATCAAACAGCATGTAGCGCTTCGGATCCTTGATGCGAAACAGAAAGAACTCTTTGGCCAGCTGCTCTTTACGCTCCGGGGTATCTTCGATGCGCTGGAACATCTGCGCCATCTCCTCCTCGTAGCAGATCATGAGCAACAGGTAGATTTCGTCCTTGGTTTCGAAGTGCTTGTAGATCGTACCTTTGCCGATACCGACCTTTTCGGCAATCATCTCGACCGTCACCCGATCCTCACCCAAGCTCAGAAACAACTCGAGCGCCGCCTGCAGGACTTCCGTCTCCCGCTGCTTGAACTCGCGCGCCTTCTGGCTCGCTTTCTCGAGATCCGCCATGACCATCAGGCTCCTGCTACCCGGCCCGCATTATAATCACCCGCCGCCGCCAACAAGTACCTGTCCGCCACTATGGTCCTCTCCTGCGCCACCGAATTTCCTCTCGACCCCGGCATCATCTATCTCAATCATGCCGGGGTTGCGCCCTGGCCGGCTCGAACCGCAGAGGCAGTGCGTAAGTTCGCTGCTGAAAACCTCCGCTATGGCGCTGCTCACTACCCGGCGTGGATGCAGGTTGAAAAACGCTTGCGCGAGCAGTTGCGGGGGCTTGTCAACGCGCCATCGGGCGACGATATCGCCCTGCTGAAAAATACCTCCGAAGGCATCTCCCTGGTTGCCGCCGGGATCAGTTGGCAGTCCGGCGACAACGTCGTCATCAGCGATCAGGAATTCCCCTCCAATCGCATGGCCTGGGAAGCGCTCGCGGGGCGGGGCGTTGTCACGCGATGCGTATCGCTGGCTGACGAAGACCCGGAAGCCGCACTGATTGCGCAACTGGATGCGCGCACGCGGGTGCTCGCCATCAGCGCCGTGCAGTTTGCCACCGGGCTGCGTCTGGATCTGCCCCGCTTGGGTGCGGCATGCCGCGCCAACGGCACGCTGTTCTGTGTGGATGCCATACAGCAGGTTGGTGCGTTGCGCTTCGACGTGCAGGCAAGCCACGCCGACTTCGCCATTGCCGATGGCCACAAGTGGCTGCTCGGCCCGGAAGGCGTTGCCCTCTTCTATGCAACGCCCAAAGCCCGCGACGCGCTCACGTTGACACAATACGGCTGGCACATGGCCGAACACGCCGGCGATTACAATCGCACCGACTGGACACCGGCAAAGTCCGCGCGCCGCTTCGAGTGCGGCAGCCCGAACATGCTCGGCATTCACGCCCTGTCGGCGTCACTGTCGCTGCTCGAAGAGATCGGCATGGCGTGCGTCGAAGCGCAGGTGCTGGCCAACACCGGGTATCTGGCACGCGGCATCGCCGCCCTGCCCGGCTGGTCGCTGATCTCGCGCCGCGAAGAAAAGTTCTGCAGCGGCATTATTACGGCCCGCCATGCCAGTGGCGCGCACGCCGCAATATTCCGCTGCCTCAAAGACGACGGGGTGATCTGCGCCGAACGTGGTGGCGGCATTCGCCTCTCACCGCATTTCTGGCTTACCGACGTGCAGTTGAACCGGGCAATGGAATTGTTGGAAAAAGCCGGAAAAAATTGTCGGTTGTGATGCGGGCCATCTCTTCGATACTCACCCCGCGCAACTGCGCGATGAATGCACACACGTCCGCCACATAGCGCGGCTCGTTCGGCTTGCCGCGATGCGGCGCGGGCGCCAGGTAGGGTGAATCGGTCTCAACGAGTATCCGCTCCAGCGGCACGGCGCGCGCCACGGCACGCAACGCCTCGGCATTGCGAAAGGTCACGATGCCCGAGAAGGAGATGTGCATCCCGAGTGCGAGCGCCGCTTCGGCGGTAGCGATATCCTCGGTAAAGCAGTGCATGATGCCGCCGGCCTGTTGTGCGTTTTCCTCAGCAAGGATGCGGATGGTATCGGCACGCGCTTCACGGGTATGGACAATCAGTGGCTTGCCGCAGGCCCGCGCCGCCCGGATGTGCACGCGAAACCGTTCGCGCTGCCATTCGGTGTCGCCCTTGCACCAGTGGTAATCGAGGCCGGTTTCACCAATTGCCACGCATTTCGGGTGTGCGGCCAGCGCCAGCAAGCGCTCCAGGGTCGGCTCCTCGCCACCCTGCTCCGACGGATGCACGCCTACCGAAAAAAACACATCTGCATGTGCTTCGGCAATCGCGCGCACGTCGGCCTCATGTTCGAGATCGATATTGACGTTGAGCATCGCGCCGATACCGGCAGCCCGGGCCGCGTCGAGCGCACCCGACAGCTCGCCGCCATAAGGCGTGAGCTCCAGCCGGTCGAGATGACAGTGTGAATCGACGATCATGCCAGCTGCTCAGAAAATTATCGGTGCGAACAAACGTCTCAAACAATCGCTTCAAAAAGCCACCCCAACAAAAAAGCCATGAACCTATCAATTCATGGCTTCCACAATCCACGTCAGGAACAGCTCACATGGTGTGTGTCGGGCGATCCGATTTTTCGGCGCCGGCCAGATAGGTCTCGATTTTCTTGCGCGCAGTATCGTCCTGATCGTTGAACTGGATGCCGATGCCGGCAGCGCGATTGCCGCCGGCACCACGCGGCGTAATCCAGACGACCTTGCCGGCCACCGGCAGTTTGTCACTCTCTTCCATCAGGCTCAGCAGAATGAACACCTCATCGCCGAGCTTGTAGGGTTTACTGGTAGGAAGAAACAGGCCGCCATTGCGGATGAAGGGCATATAGGCCGCGTACAGCACGGCCTTGTCCTTGATGGTCAGCGAGAGAATGCCGCTCTTGCCAGGACCCGCAGGGAGTTTCGGACTATTCATCTGGTTTATTGCCCGCCTTCTGTGTGCCGCGTTATGGGCGCCCGCTCCTGGGCCTTGGTGACCAGCGAAGCATGACTTCTTCCCACAGCAAGGGCCGGCTCAAGCCCGCCCCTGCATGGAACTGCTGGCGCAGTCGCGACAGGTCGTCGCCGAGCAAGAATAGCGGCTGCGTCGTCCGCGCATCAACCACGCGCCGCAGATCAGTAGCAAGATCGCCATTGCGCAGGCGCGCCGCCGGTACCCCTTCGGCAAGCCGCACAGCATCAGCCAGCAGCGTCGGCAGCCAGTCCATCAGCAGCGCCTCAGGAGCCTTCGCCGCCATTTCGGCGAACCGCACTGCGGATGCAGTGCCACACAGTACGTCCACCAACAACTTCCCCAATACGGGACGTTGGGCGACCCAATCTTCCGCACCATCGCGCAAGGCCAGCGCCCGCATCGGCGTCACTGCTGCGCCGAGCAATGTTGTTGCCTTCGCCTCGCCACCGACCAGCGGTGCCAGCCACGCCAACGCCTCGGCGCGGGTCGGCGACGGCAGCCTGATCTGCTGGCAGCGTGAGCGCACGGTGGCGGCCAACATCGCCGGCGCGTCCGATACCAACAACAGCAGCATGCCCGCGCCGGGTTCCTCCAGCGTTTTCAGCAAGGCGTTCGCAGCGTTCATGTTCATCGCCTGCGCTGGATCAATAACGATCACCCGGCGGCCACCGAACTGGGCAGTACGGCTGGCAAAGCCGATAAGCTCACGCACTTCATCGACACGAATGTCGCGGCTGGGCTTGCGTTTGCGACTGCCGGACTCCGGATCCGGCCCGGGATCGGCATCGGCGCGCATCGCCTCCGGTACCACCAGCAGGTGATCGGGGTGTGAGCCGGCCGCCACCAGCAGGCAGGATTTGCAGCGCCCACAGGCCAGCCCGGCAACCGGTGCCGAACACAGCAGCCAGGCGGCGCAGGCATCGGCGAAGCGGCGTTTACCCGTGCCCGCCTCGCCGGTCAGCAGCAATGCATGCGGCAAGGCATGCGCTGCATGCCGCGCCTGCAATGATGCCCAGGCCACGCGATGCCATGGGCAGACAGTGGCGATCCCGCTGCCAGGCTGCTCAGCCATGACGCGAAACTACCATGCCATTAACCATGTGGCGCCCGATCCTCACGGCCTGCCGCAATGAATGCATCGATTTCGACGGCCAGTGCGTGCTGCACGGCTGCCAGTGGGGCGCCGGCATCAATGACCCCATAGCGCTCCGGATGTGCCTGTGCCCGCGCCAGATACACCGCCCGCACCCGCTCGAAGAAGTCGAGGCGCTCGCGCTCGAAACGATCACCCGCAGCGGATCGCGCTTTTGCCCGCGCCAGCCCGACGGCAACATCGACATCGAGCAAAAAAACTCGATCCGGCCGCAGCCCGTTCTGCACATACTGTTCAAGCCAGGCAATCTCCGCCAGTGGCACCCCGCGGCCACCGCCCTGATAGGCATAGGTAGCATCGGTGAAACGATCGCACAGCACCCAGTCGCCGCGTGCGAGCGCCGGCTCAATCACGGTTTGCACATGCTGCGCGCGGGCCGCGAACATCAGCAGCAACTCGGTCTGTTGCACCACCGGCTCCTCACGGGGCACCACAATGAGCTGGCGAATTTCTTCGGCGAGCGGCGTGCCGCCCGGCTCACGGGTG
>k87-40234_pt1 | contig 12431 bp, 9 predicted proteins | sample MGYA00084030_6733316 | MGnify analysis MGYA00084030 | reverse complement strand
GCTACAGGCCAGGGACCTGGTCGAGGGGGCGTATCTCATGCCTTCGTTCGGACGCTATGAGGTGGTGGCACGGGTCGCCCAGGCGGTATTGCCCGCCGCGCGGACCGGTGGATAGGGCGGGCGAACCCTTCGACGTGGCTGTGGAGACCGTGCGAGAGTGGCGGAACTGGCAGACGCGCGGGACTTAGGATCCCGTGGGGAAACTCGTGGGGGTTCGACTCCCCCCTCTCGCACCAACTGTGGCGGCCACGACACTGCCCGGCGGCCACGGCACCACCCGGCGGCCGCGGCGGCCGCCGCACTGCCTAGGTCGCTCCCCTCTCGCGCCGCGGAAGGTCGCGTGTGCGAGGCGAGGGCCCGGCCAAGGTCGATCCTCGCGCGATGGATTGCAGCGCAATTCGCATCCGGTCCTCCAGTGTGCCCGCACGTTGCCACGCGAGTTCTGCCGCGCGTCGAGCTTCGCCCGCGCGGCATCCCAAGGTGCGAAGCCCCGCGATCATCTGTTGAAGTTCTTGTGACCGCTCCCGCTTTTCGCTCATGAACGCCGCTCCAAACGCGCGGTCCGCCTCAAATTGATTGTGCGCGCGGCACCGCAAGCGCAGCCCGTCGACCGTTGTTGGACCCCCCCGCGCGACCGGCACCAGGTGGTCGAACTCCAGAAATCGAATCTCGGAGCAGCGGTGTCCGTCGGCGCTCACGAATGTGCATCGCCCACCGTCGCGCTCCCACACAGCGCGCCGGATCCCAGCGGCGATGAATCGCTTTCGGCCCGCAGGGGCGAGAGCGCCGCTCGACACGGCCTTCGGGGCGCGTGAAGGGCGCCCCGCACGCGAGCGCCCCGCTCCAACCTTGCGCCTCTCGAGCTGCGCGATCAGGGCATCGAGCGCGCGGTCGAGGACCTGCGCCACGTCTCCGTTCGGCACCGCGTGGCTCAAGAGCGCCTGCGCCCTCCGGAGCTTGTCACGCGTGCTCTTGGCGATGGCGACCTGAACGAGGAAACGGCCTGCGGATTCGTCACTTGGCTTTTCGGTAACTCGTCCTGGGACGAGTTGACTCTCCGCGCCGTCGGATTCGACCGTCGCGGGTTCAGTCTCCACAGCACCAACTCGTCCCAGGACGAGTTGATCGCGATTCGAAAGGCGGCCGCACGCCTCAGGGTGTCCCACGAGCGCGCGCACGATCGCCGTAGGCTCGTCGGAGCAAGGAAAGCGACCGGCCAGAAACTCCTCGATCTCCGACTTCCGCCGATGGGTCGCGGCCTGGATCAGCTCCGCCTCATTCGCGGCCGTGAGGTAAGGAGCCATCGCCGAAACGGCTGCAAGGTGAAGCCGACCTTCGGCAACCGCGGCGAACAACACCGGAAACTCTCGCGCCGCCCGTGCCGCTCGGATCCGGCGGTACGCGGCATCATCCGATAAGCGAAGCCTCTCGACGCAGTAGCCGAACATGGAGGCATAGCCGGCGGGCACATAGAGCCGTCGCGCGTCGACCTCGGCGATGTGAGCGAGGAGAAGAGCGGTGTTGGCTCGTTCGGACCCGATGAGCGATTCGAGGTCTCGCACCAGCCGACGGTCGCTGAGATGCGTGAGTACATACGACATGCTTCTCGGCTCGCAAGCAGCTTCGTTCGGCATGAGGCACCTGTTTCACGGGGCGGTTCACTGCATACGCGCCGATGGGGGTGCCTTCTTTCTACCATGGCCGATTCCGGCGCACGCAGACAGTGCGAGGAGAGGCAATGGGTCCTCGCGAATCGTTTGCCTCCAGGGCTCGACGATTCCGCGCCTGATCGCCGCGGCGAGAGCCTCTGGCCGGCCCAGCGAAGGAACTCGCACCTCCGCGCGGCGATGCGCCCCAATCACGTCAACAGGAGAATTTCGCGGAGGACAGCTTTCATGCAGGAGGAGGCGTGACCGCGGGCAATCACGCCACTCACGCGCTTGGAGCAGCCCATTTCACCTCGGGTACTTCATCGCCAGCCAAAGGCCGTAACCCATTGCTGCCGTTGGGGCGCCGTATGGGTTTCGCCGGAACCCTGATTAATGGTAAACTGCCAACGGTTTAGACTGACAGAAGCTCGTAGCCCAAGTGGCTCCTAGGACTTAGGAACCGTACGACGAGGAGACAACGCGTGAAGGTCGATGTTCGCGACGAGAGCGCCTGGCGAAAGGTGCTCGCGATCGAGGTAGCGCCCGAGGAACTTCAGCAGGACTACGACGCCGCTCTCGAGGATTACCGGCGCAAGGCGGTCATTCCGGGCTTCCGGAAGGGGAAGGTGCCGCGCACCATGCTCGAGTCCCAGTTCGGGCACTCGCTGGAGCACGACGTGCTCGAGCGTGCCGTGCGCCGCGCCTATCAGAGCGCGGTCCAGGAGCGCGGCCTCGAGCCGGTGGAGTACCCGGCGATCGACAAGATCAGCTACGAGAAGGGGAAGCCTCTCAGTTTCGAGGCGGCCGTGGATATTCGACCGGTCGTAACCCCTAGGGATTATGAGGGTTTAGAAGTCGAGTCGACCGACACGGCCGTGCCCGACGCCGATATCGACCGGGCCCTGGAAGACCTCCGGCAACGGGCGGCGTCCTGGGAGAAGGTCGAGCGCGAGGCCACGGCGGCCGACTCGGTCGTGGTCGATTACGTCAGGCTGAACGCGAAGGGGAAGCCGGTCCACAAGAGCGAGCAGGTAGACGCCCTCGTGGAACTCGACGCCCAGGGGCTCCTGCCGGAGTTCAAGGCGAACCTCCAGGGCCGGAAGGCGGGGGACGCCGTTCGCTTCGAGGTGGCCTACCCGGCGGACTTCGGGAACGAGGAACTTCGGGGCAAATCGTCGACCTTCAGTGTTCAAGTGAAGGAAGTGCGGGAGCGCCGCGTGCGGGAGCTGAACGACGAATTCGCCGCGGAAGTCGCCGGGCTGGCCGACATGGCCGAGCTGCGGGCCCGGATCCGCCTGAATCTCGAGGGGGAGGCGCGCATGCGCCTTCAGCGCGACCAGGAAGAGGCACTCGTGACGCAGCTCCTCGAGCGGAATCCGCTCGAATTGCCCCAGAGCATGATCGCCGCGTATCTCGAAGAGGTGTCCCAGCGTCTAAAGGGCGAAGGGGAGGAGTGGAACGAGGAACAACACACCCGATTCCAGTCCGAATACCGCCCTCATGCCGAACGGCGCCTGAAGCGGGACATCCTGCTCGACGCGATCGTCCGGACCGAGGGGATCTCCGTGCCCGAGGAAGAGGTCGACGAGACCCTCCGGGGGGCCTCGGATGGGTCCTTGCCGCCGCCGGAACTGGAGCGGCTGATCCGGAACGCAGCCCAGCGGGAACGGGCCCGCGTCCACCTGGCGGAGCGGAAGGTATTCGCTCTGTTGCGTGGGAAAGCGAAGGTTAAGATGGCCGTCGCGACGCCCGATGTTTGACGGAGACGCCGGACGGTTGGACATCCAGTAGGGGCACAGGGAGGCCTTAGGACATGTCGCTCGTACCATTCGTCGTGGAGCAAAGCGGTCGCGGAGAGCGCGCGTACGACATCTTCTCGCGCCTGCTCAAGGATCGCATCGTTTTCATCGGCACCCCGATCGACGATTCGATCGCGAACCTGGTCATCGCGCAGCTCCTGTTCCTGGAGGCCGAGGATCCGGATCGCGACATCAATCTCTACATCAATTCGCCGGGCGGCGTGGTCACGGCCGGCCTGGCGATCTACGACACGATGCAGTTCATCAAGCCGGACGTGGCGACGATCTGCATGGGCCAGGCGGCCAGCATGGGCGCTCTCCTGCTCTGCGCCGGCGCCGCGGGGAAGCGCTCCGCGCTCCCGCATTCGCGCGTGATGATCCACCAGCCACTCGGCGGCTCGCAGGGCCAGGCGACCGACATCGAGATCTACACGAAGGAAATCCTGGTCATTCGGAAGGAATTGAACAAAATCCTGGTGCGGCACACGGGCCAGCCGCTCGAGAAGATCGAGCGCGACACCGATCGCAATTACTTCCTCTCGGCAGAGGAAGCGCGCGAGTACCGCATCGTGGACAAGGTCATCGCGAAGCAGGAACTGCCGACGACGAAGCCGGCTCCGGTACCCATTTCGTAGGAGGCCATTCGGACCCCGACATGAAAAAGCGCGTCCAGTCTCCCCATCCGATTCGTTGCAGCTTCTGCGGCCGCGGCCAGGACGAGGTCTCGCGCCTCGTTTCCGGTCCGTCGGTCTACATCTGTTCGGAATGCGTGAAGCTCTGCAACGACATCCTGGAAGGCGAGACCGAACACGCGCCCGGAATCCCGAAGGGCTCGCTGCCGAAGCCAGCGGAGATCAAGAAGGTCCTCGACGACTACGTCGTGGGCCAGGATCGCGCCAAGAAGACGCTCTCGGTCGCCGTCTACAACCACTACAAGCGCATCTACTCGGGCGGCGCCGTCGAGGACGTCGAGCTCGAGAAGTCGAACATCCTCCTCATCGGCCCCACGGGCACGGGGAAGACCCTCCTCGCCCGGACGCTGGCGCGCATCCTCAAGGTGCCGTTCGCCATCGTCGACGCGACCTGCCTCACCGAGGCGGGCTACGTCGGGGAAGACGTGGAGAACATCCTGGTCCGGCTCCTGCAGGCGACCGACTTCAACGTCGTGAACGCCGAGCACGGAATCGTCTACATCGACGAGCTGGACAAGATCTCCCGGAAGTCCGAGAACCCGTCGATCACGCGGGACGTCTCGGGCGAGGGCGTGCAGCAGGCGCTCTTGAAGATCCTCGAGGGGACGATCGCCAACGTGCCGCCGCAGGGCGGGCGGAAGCATCCCCAGCAGAAGTACATCGAGGTGAACACGAAGGACATTCTCTTCATCTGCGGCGGCGCGTTCGAGGGGCTCGAAAAAATCGTCGAGCGCCGCGTGAACAACAAGTCGATGGGATTCGGCGCCGACATCAAGAGCCGCAAGGAGCGGAACCAGGGAGAGCTGCTCGCGCTCGTCGAGCCGGACGACCTCCTGCGGTTCGGACTCATTCCCGAGCTGGTGGGGCGCCTCCCGGTGACCTCGTCGCTCGATTCGCTCAATAAGGAATCGCTGGTCGAGATCCTGACGAAGCCGAAGAACGCGATCAGCCGCCAGTACCAGAAGTCGTTCGACATGGAAGGCGTGAAGCTGGAGTTCACGGACGACGCGCTGGAAGCGGTCGCGGAACTGGCCATTCAGCGAAACACCGGCGCGCGCGGACTGCGCGCCGTTCTCGAGGAAGCGATGCTCGATCTCATGTACGAGATTCCGTCGCGGCTCGAAGTGGTCGGCTGCACCATCACGCGCGACGTCATCTTGAAGAAGGCCGAACCGATCCTCACGTATCGCGGAGACCGCCGGCGCAAGGAAGCGTAGGAACCCCGGAGCCGAAGGCTCCGGAGTGGCGTCACCGGCTCCGTTCCGACATCCCCAACCATAAAGAAGACAACCCATGATCAAAGTCGAACGAGATGGAGAGGTATTCGAGATTCGGGAGCGCATTCCGCTTCTGCCGCTCCGCGATATCGTCATCTATCCCTACATGACCATCCCGCTCCTGGTCGGGCGCGTCGCTTCGGTGAACGCGATCGAGCAGGCGGTCCAGAAGGACCGGATGGTGTTCGTCCTCGCCCAGAAGAAGCCCGAGGTGGCCGATCCCGCCTCCAAGGACCTCTACCGGGTCGGGACCGTCGTGCGCGTCCTGCAGCTCTTCCGCCTCCCGGACGGCACCATGCGCGTCCTGGTGGAAGGGATCTGCCGCGGCAAGGTGAAGAAGTTCTACCCGAGTTCCGAGGCGATGGCGGCGTCGGTGACGGTCATCAAGGACGCCGATCCGCAGGGCCCGGAAATCGAGGCGCTGCAGCGGAACGTCCTCGCCAGTTTCAACGACTACGTCCACCTCAATCGCCGCGTGCCGGACGAAGTGCTGGCCACGGCGAACAACATCACGAACTCCACGCTCCTCTCCTACACGGTGGCCGCGCACCTGATCCTCAAGGTTCCGGTGAAGCAGGCCATCTTGGAGCAGGACGACCTGGCGCAGCGCTTCACGCAGTTGAGCAAGACGCTCGCGAGCGAGCTCGAGATCTTGAAACTGGAGCGGAAGATCGAAGGGCAGGTGCGGAGCCAGGTATCGAAGAACCAGAAGGAGTTCTACCTCAACGAGCAGATGAAGGCGATCCGGAAGGAACTCGGCTACCAAAACGAGTTCTCGAACGAGGTCGACGAGCTCGTGGAGCAGGTGAAGAAGGCGAAGATGCCGAAGGAAGTGCACGAGAAGGCGATGAAGGAACTCGACAAGCTCGGGAAGATGTCGTTCATGTCGCCCGAGGCGACCGTCGTGCGGAACTACATCGACTGGCTCGTGGCGCTCCCCTGGAGCGTCCAGACCGAGGACCACTCCGACATCAAGGAAGTCGAACGGATCCTGAACGAGGATCACTACGGCCTGAAGAAGGTGAAGGAGCGGATTCTCGAGTACCTCGCCGTCATGAAGCTCTCGGGCACCCTCAAGGGCCCGATCCTCTGCTTCGTGGGTCCTCCGGGCGTGGGTAAGACCTCGCTCGGGAAATCGATCGCCCGCTCGCTCGGCCGGAAGTTCGTCCGCATGTCGCTCGGCGGCGTCCGCGACGAGGCGGAGATTCGCGGCCATCGCCGCACCTACATCGGTTCCATGCCGGGACGGATCGTCCAGGCGCTGAAGCGCGCCGGCTCGCGAAACCCGGTGCTCCTCTTGGACGAGATCGACAAGCTCGGGACCGATTTCCGCGGCGACCCGGCGTCGGCGCTCCTCGAGGTGCTGGACCCGGAGCAGAACCACACGTTCAACGATCACTATCTCGAGGTCGATCTCGACCTCTCGCAGGTCATGTTCCTGACGACGGCGAACACGCTCTACGCGATCCCGCCGGCGCTCCAGGACCGCATGGAGATCGTGCGCCTGCCGGGCTACCTCGAGTTCGAGAAGGTGGCCATCGCGCGGCAGTTCCTCCTCGCGAAGGGCCTCAAGTCGCACGGCCTCGAGCCGAACGATCTCAAGATCACGGACCGTGCCCTGAAGGCGATCATCGGCCAGTACACGCGCGAGTCGGGCGTTCGGAGCCTGGAGCGGGAACTGGCGTCCATCTGCCGGAAGGTGGCGAAGCGGAAGGCGATCGCCGAGGCCCCGCGCCCGGTGCGGCTCACGGAGCGCCGCGTGGAGCAGTTCCTGGGCGCGCCGAAGTTCATGGACAGCCAGATCGAGCGTCGCATCCGGATCGGCGTCGCGACGGGCCTTGCCTGGACCGAGGTGGGCGGCGACGTGCTGAACGTCGAGGTGAGCGTCCTCGCCGGCTCGGGCGTCCTCGTCATGACCGGAAAGCTGGGGGACACGATGAAGGAGTCGGGCCAGGCGGCCCTCTCCTACACGCGCTCCCGCGCCGAGGCCCTGGGCCTCGACAAGAAATTCTACAAGGAGATCGACATCCACGTGCATCTGCCGGAGGGCGCCATTCCGAAGGACGGCCCCTCGGCGGGCATCACCATCGCCACCGCGCTCGTCTCCGCCCTCACGGGCGTTCCGACGCGCGACGACGTGGCGATGACGGGAGAGATCACGCTCCTCGGCACCGTGCTCCCCATCGGCGGCCTGAACGAAAAGGTCGTGGCGGCGACGCGCGCCGGCGTGAAAACGATCATCATCCCGAAGCAGAACGAGAAGGACTTGAAGGAACTCCCCGAGTCCGTACGCCAGGGAGTCACGTTCCGCATGGTCGAGACGATGGACGAGGTTCTGGAGATCGCCCTCAATCCGGGCGAGCCTCGTGTCATCGTCCCGGTCGACCCGGAGGCGAAGCCGCAGCCCACCGCCCACTGAGCCGGCGGCAGGGCCCACAGACAGGAGACGCACGACCCATGAAGCGGATGTTGTTCACGCCCGGCCCGACCGAGATTCCGGCGGAAGTCCTGGCGTCGCAGTCGCGCCCCATCCCGCATCACCGCACCGACGAGTACCGCCAGATCTTCCTCGAGCAGACCCGGCTCCTCCAGGAACACCTCGGGACCACGCAGCCCGTCATTACCCTCGCGGCTTCGGGCTCGGGCGCCATGGAAGCGACGCTCGTGAACCTCCTGTCGCCGGGCGACGAGATCATCGCGGTCGAGGGCGGTAAGTTCGGCGAGCGCTGGGGGAAGATCGCGGAGGCCTACGGCATCACGGTCCACCGCGTGAAGGTCCCCTACGGCCGCGTGACCGGCCCCAAGGAAGTCGACGCGGCGATCGCGGCGCATCCGAACGCCAAAGCGGTCTTCGTCACGCATAGCGAGACGTCGACCGGCGCGCTCTTCCCGGTGCACGAGATCGCGAAGGCGGTCCGGGCGAAGGGGCTCCTGACCATCGTCGACGCGGTGACGTCGTTCGGCGTCTACGACCTCCACTTCGATTCGTCGCTCCTCGACGCCGTCGTCTGGGGCTCGCAGAAGGGAATGATGATTCCGCCCGGCTTGGGCTACGTCTGCTACGGTCCCCGCGCCTGGGCGGCGGCGGAGAAGGCGACCCTGCCCAAGTTCTACTTCAATCTCACGAAGGCGCGCGCCTCCCTGGAGAAGGGTGACACGCCCTTCACGCCGGCCATCTCGCTCGTCATCGCGGCGCACGCCGCGGCGTCGCTGATGGCCGCGGAGGGAAGGGAGAACGTGTTCCTCCGCCACCAGCGAAACGCCGACGCCACGCGCGCGGCGGTGTCCGCGCTGGGGCTCCCGCTCTTCGCCGAGGCGCCGAGCAACGCCGTCACCGCGATCGCGGTCCCGGCCGGCATCGACGGCGGCGCGGTCGTGAAGACGATGGAGAAGCGCTACGGCGTGAAGATCGCGGGCGGACAGGATTCTTTGAAGGGGAAGATCTTCCGCCTGGGACACATCGGCTACTACGACATGGGGGACATTCTCCGGCTCGTGGGCGCGTTCGAGTCGGCGCTCTCCGATCACGGTCATCGCGTCGAGCCCGGCACGGCCGTTCGCGCGGCGCACGAGAACTTCCGGCGCGCCACGTCGCCGGTCGCCGTCGGCTAGGCGCGGGAGACGGCCATGAAGATTCTCGTCAGCGATTCGATTCCGAAGTCGTCCGTGGACATGCTCCGCGCGGCGCCGGGCGTGGAGGTCGTGGAGCAGGTCGGCCTCACGGAGGAGCAACTCCTCCCGCTCGTGGCCGACATCGACGCCTGGGTCGTACGGAGCGCCACGAAGGTCACGCGACGACTGATCGAGGCGGCCCCCCGGCTCCGATGGGTGGGACGCGCGGGCGCCGGGCTCGACACGATCGACGTCGCGGCCGCGAAGGAGCGGGGGATCGAAGTCATGAACGTCCCCGGCGCCAATTCGATCGCCGTGGCCGAACTCGTTTTCGGCCTCCTCCTGTCGCTCTTCCGCCGACTCCCCGAAGCCGACGCCTCGCTCCGGCGCGGCGAGTGGCTCAAGTCGAAACTCATGGGGCGGGAACTCCGGGGGAAGACCCTCGGCATCGTCGGCATGGGTAAGATCGGCCGCGAAGTCGCGCAGCGCGCCGTGGCGTTCGAAATGCGCTGCGTGGGGTACGATCCGCTGGTGCCCGCCGAAGCCGTCCGCGCGGCTGGCGCCGAGCCCGTGACGCTCGAGGCGCTCCTCGCCCAGTCGGACGTCGTCACGCTCCATCTGCCGGTCACGCCGGAGACGAAGCGGATGTTCGACGCGGCCCGGATCGCCTCCATGAAGAAGGGGGCGGTGCTCGTGAACGCGGCGCGCGGGGACCTGGTGGACGAATCGGCCCTCATGGCGGCGCTCGAGGGGGGGCAGTTGTCCGGCGCGGCGCTCGACGTGTTCGCGGCGGAGCCTCCGGGGGTGGTCCCGCTCCTCTCGCTCTCGAACGTGGTCGCCTCCCCCCATATCGGGGCGTCGACGCGGGAGGCGCAGGAAGCCTGCGGGGACGAAATTGCGCGGATGATCCTCGTCCGGATGAACGCGGCCGCCGCGGTTCGCACGTGAACTAATTCACAAACCAAAAATTCGAAACCGGCGTTTTTTCCGGTTGACGTCGTCCGTCGATCGGCCGAAAGTTCAGGTATCGCGGAAAGGAGGTGGTCCAGTGCATAAAAACGGACTCAGCGGAGGTGGCGGAAGCTAGTCGCGTCATCGTGCGCTCTAGCCGTGGCGGGCCTGGCGAATCCCAACCGCCATCCGGAGAATCGAGGGGAGGGTCAGTACGGCTCTCCCCTCTCTCTATTTTCGGTCCAGGAGGATCTAGAACCGTGGTGGTCCCGTGACCAGAGCCCGCGTTCTCGGCCTCGCCACCGCGGTCCCCCCGCACGTGGCGCGGCAGGAGGACGCGAAGGCGCTCCTGGCGGCGATTCTCGCCGGAGGATCGGGCGAGGAGCCGAACGGAGACTGGAGCCGTCTCCTTCCGGTCTTCGATCATGGGGGTATCGAAACACGCCGACTCTGCATGCCGCTCGAGTGGTACGCGGCGGACCACTCGTTCGGGGAACGGAACGAACGCTATCTCGAGCACGGCGTCGCGCTCTCGGCCAATGCCGCGTCGCGCGCGCTCGAACGAGCCGGACTCGCTCCCTCCGACGTCGACCACGTCGTCTTCGTCTCCTCCACCGGAATCGCCACTCCGAGCCTCGACGCCTCGATCGCGAACCGGCTCTCCTTCCGTTCCGACGTCCGCCGGACGCCCATTTGGGGCCTCGGCTGCGCGGGAGGCGCCGCCGGGCTCGCCCGCGCACACGATTTCGCCGTCGCCTCGCCGGGCTCCCGCGTGCTCCTGATCGCCATGGAACTCTGCAGCCTCGCGTTTCAACGACGCGAACGGTCGAAGCGGAATCTCGTGGCGGCCTCACTCTTCGCGGACGGAGCGGCGGCCGCCGTGGTCGTCGCGGAATCCGTGGCGGAAACCGCCGCGGGGGCCGATCCGTCGCGGGCCCCATCGCCGAACGGGCGGCGCGGCGCGGGCATAGAGATCGAGGCGAGCGGGAGCACGCTCTGGCCCGAGACGCTCGACGTCATGGGATGGGAGACCGACGGCGACGGCCTCCACGTCGTCTTCTCGCGCGACATTCCGGCCATCGTTCGCGCGTGGGTGCGGGAGAGCGTCGATCGGTTCCTGGAGCGGCATCGGACGAGCCTCGGCGAGATCGCGCACGTCGTCTCCCATCCGGGCGGCGTCAAGGTCCTGGAGGCCTACCAGGAAGCGCTCTCCCTTCCCGCCGCCGCGTTCCGGCACGCTCGTGACATCCTACGCGAGCGCGGCAACATGTCCTCGCCCACCTGCCTCTTCGTCCTCGAGCGCTTCCTCGAGACGGGCGCCATCGCGCCCGGGGAACGCGCGCTTCTGACCGCCCTCGGCCCGGGATTCTCCGCGGAGTACGTCCTGATCCGCGGCGTCCCGGCGTAGCGGCGCATCGCGCGCCCGGTGCCGTTCCTCGCGCTCTTCGCCGCCATGGCCTTCCTCCTGGCGAGCCGCGTGTGGGAACTGCGGCGGTCCGCGCGGAACGAACGCGTCCTGCGCGAGCGGGGCGGCCGGCCGGCGGACGGCGGCGTTCCGTTCGCTCTCTTCGTCCTGCTCCACGCCGCCTTTCCCGTGGCGCTGATCGTGGAAGTCGTCGCGGGCGGCGCGCGGCCGGGGCCGTTGTGGCCCCTTTGGCTCGCGGTCTGGGCCGCGGGGGAGGCGCTTCGATTCGCCGCGATCCGCACACTCGGCGACCGATGGAGCACGCGCGTCTATGTCGTGCCGGGCGAGGCGCGCGTCCGCCGCGGCCTCTATCGGTACGTCCCGCACCCCAACTATCTCGGCGTCGTCCTCGAGCTGGCCGCGCTGCCGCTCGTCTTCGGCGCCTGGAGGACCGCGCTCGTCGTGGGAGTAGCGAATGCGCTCCTCCTTACGGCCCGCATCCGCGCCGAGAACCGCGCGCTCGCGGAGTCCGAGCGCGCGCCATTTGACCGCGGGCTCCGATCCGAGTAGCCTCGTTCGATGCTCGCCGCGATCGATTTGGAAGGAGTTCTCGCTCCCGAGATATGGCCCTACCTCGGGGAGCACTACGGCATTCCCGAACTCCATCTCACCACGCGCGACACGGCGGACTTCGACGAATTGATGAAGCAGCGGGTGGACGCGATGAATCGCGCGGGTCTCACGCTGGCCGAAGTGCAGCGCGTCGCCTACGAGGTGCATCCGTTCCTGGGAGCGCCCGAGTTCCTGAAGCGGATCCGCCAGCACTGCCAGGTCATGATCATCTCCGACACGTTCCACGAATTCGCCACGCCGATGATCGAGCGGCTCGGCGGGGTCAACCTCTTCGCCAACAAATTCCAGACCGACGCGGCCGGCCACATCGTCGGCTGGGAACTCCGGATCCGCGGGCGGAAGGCGATGGTCGTCCAAGGGATGAAGCAGGCGGGGTTCAAGGTCATCGGCATGGGGGACAGTCTGAACGACCT
>k87-410742_pt1 | contig 12507 bp, 21 predicted proteins | sample MGYA00084030_6733316 | MGnify analysis MGYA00084030 | reverse complement strand
CGCACCCCGGCACCCCCTTGTACCCCCTGTACATAAAGCCAGTGTACATTTGTACAGTACATCACCCCCGTATCATACATTCTGTGCAATGTCAAGTGATATTAATGAGAATTGATCTCATTTGGTGCCTAACACAATACCCCCTAGCACGTCAATCCCCCTAGTCATGTATCCCCCTGATTATGTTACAGTTTGTTACACTTAGACCTTGACATAGCCTGCGTTCTGTGCCTTGTCACTAGGACTACCGTACTACATGACAATTTACGTCACACAGTTCACGTCATAAAGTGACAAAAAACGTCACACGCATACTTGGGCTGTCCGGCGTAAGTTATTGAAAACATTGAAAACACAGACTTGGCACGGCGTTTGCTTTGTTTTACGCACGGGCCTAGCGCCCTGTGCTCATTCACAATCCGGCCCCCGGGGATGTTTAAGGTTAAACCCCTAGGTATCCCCACAAGGGGGCTATCACTTGCAAAGGAGGCCATATGGCCAAGCAAACGAAAGCCCCCGCTGTATCTACCCCGGCCGCTGTTCGGCTGGCCCTCGCTCCCCTCTTTGCCGCTGACCTTTACAAAGGCGCAGTAACGGCACAGTCGGACCTTACCAACGCCCGCAAGGATTTGACCGGCACCATGGTCAATACCGTGCTCAAGGCAGCGGAACAGGTACAAGGCGACGCCTCCGAAGCTATCCTGTCCGTCCTTGACAGCCTGCTGGCTGAGACGCTTGACCAATACAAGGCCAAGCATCCCAAGGCCAGTAAGCACACGATCAAGCAAGCGATGCAGGAAGCAACCGGCACCGGCTCAGCCTATCAATACATGTCCTATATCCGTACCATCATCCGGGAACGGGGCGTGAAAGGCCTGACCGATGCAAAAGGCCTGTCCAGTGCGTACCATGCCGCCAAGGCGCAAGCCAAGGCCAACGGCACCACGGAACAGGCAGAAGGTGACGCCACCGCAACGGCAGGGAAGGTCAACCATGTAGCGGAAGCCCTGCAAGGGCTGGCTACCATCCTGAAAGGGATGGACGAGGCGGTGGCAGTCGGCATCATTGCCGACGCTATCCGCAAGGCCCGCGAGGCAAAGGAGCAATCCGGCAACGGGCAGGCTCTTGTGCCGGAAGCGGATCACCGCGACAAGGTGGCCTGAGGTACAGCGGGAACAAAGAGAAGGCGCCCCTAACCGGGCGCCTTTTTTGCTTTCCGGTTATTGACCCTAGACCTATGTCCATACGTTAAGTGTGGATACAGGTTTAAGGTTAAACCCTGAGCGTAAGCGAGGGGCACAGGTAAACCTACTGGTGGCGGGGATCTGCTGGTAGGGCTAGTCCGACGGGGCTAGACGCAAGCCGGGGGCGTTAGTAGTGCTGATACAAGCGGCATCAATGATGCTAGGCGGTATCGGGTACACCTATACCGGCACCTATTCATACACAGGCAGACAAGAGGGACACAGTATGCACACACAAATCAGGCTGCCCATCAGTGAGCAGCGCCGGCACACACAAGCCTTTGCTGACATGATGGTACTGGATACGATCCAGTCGATGCATGACTGCCATATCAGGAATGTGCAGGCTACTGACCTGCGCAGGGCGGGGGCTTTGTCCATGTCGGCTGAGGTCAGTGATTGGGCTGCATTCTACCGCCGACAGGCGGGCGAACGGTTCGTGAACTACTCCGGGCTAGTTGCCCGGCTACAGGGGGTGTGACATGGGACAACTGATGATTGCGGTACTCACGATATCTCTGGCTATCGTAGGTGTAGCAGGGTCAACGGGGTACTACCTAGGCAAGCAGCAGGCGGATGATTGTTCCGCTGAACTGCGCATGGCGTGGCAGGTGGCGGACTACGAGGCTGGCCGGGCTATTGCTGTATGTCAGGCTATTCCGGTGGATGTAGCGCAGGCTCTTGACCTGCAAGAGTGCGGAGACCTGTAACATGCTGCTCAAGGACTGCAAGCCCGGTGATGCTGTTAACTCACCACTACTCGGCAACATACTGGTAGGCGAGAGAGCTACAAGAGGGCACTGGCACTACCCTACCGGAATCCACTACCGCACGTTACTTGATTGTATGTGCTGCGCCGGGACTGCGTATGTTGCACCAGAGGCTCACGAAGTGACCATGATTAAACCCGCTGAGGTTAAATAAGTTTAACCTTAAACCTGTAACACAAGACAACGAGGTGTGTATGCGTACTATTACTGCTGTACCTATCCTGCTGTGCGCTTTGGTAGTGTCGTGCTGTACACAGCCAGCGATGGCGGCGAGTGGTGTACAAGGCCCCGCCTGTACCGTGGCCCTAGGGGGGCAGGGTGAGTTGCCTTGCGCCGACACCGCTGGGTACGGCATACGTTTCGTGTACACAGTGGTCGCCAGCCGAGCAGTATACGGGGCGTGGCTGCTTCACTGTAGCCAGGCGGTAAAGGGTGAGGAGTGCTTCACCCACGACTGGGGCGGCAAGCACAAGCGTACCGTGTACACGTACCATACAGGCGCGCCGAGTACCCACAACGGCAAGCCTCCTGCTGACGTACCTGAAGGGGAGTACTGACATGATCGGAACAATCATTGCTGTTGTTGTACCTATCCTGCTGTGTGTGGCGCTGGCCAGCGTAGCCAAGCGGCCGATGGTAGCACTGTGTGTGTACCTCACGTTCATGCTGGTATGTGCCGGCTCAGCCCGCTTCCTTGTGCTTGGTGATGTGTACTCTGCCTGCTCCAGCGATGGGAAGGGATGGTACGTCATCGACGAGTACTCGACTGAGGATCACAGGTACATCGAGTGTGCCGGCTCTACGTTTGAGCAAGACGAGGGCGACGCGGAGTACCAGTGGAAGGAGTACTTCCTTGGTGCAGACCACAGGCCTGACACCGAGGAGTACACATGCGGCACTGATACTGAGTGTGTGGATCAGTGCGTAGCCCGTGGGCACAGCATCGACTGGTGTAACAACGTACTGGATTCCTTTGCACAGTTTATGGAACGGGTGGAGGTGTAGCATGGTACTATGTATCATTGGTAGTCTTGTCATAGGCGGCCTGCTCTGCGTCATTCTGTATGTTGCAGTCAAAGACATAACCGACAGCGAGTACGGCGACGAGTGGTCTGACGAGGATCGCGCGGAGTTCCTAAAGCCGACCAAGTTCAGGGGCTACGCAACAAAGCGGTGCTCGTGCAAGGCATGAGTTTAATCTTAAACCTGTACCAAGTGAACAACCCGCCGTTAGCTCAGCTGGATAGAGCACTCGCCTTCTAAGTGAGTGGTCGCTGGTTCAAGTCCAGCACGGCGGACCACGTGCAATCGTAAGTGTTAGGCTGTATGAGTTAGTATCTTTGGTTGGCGTAGGTGATAGCATATTGGTTGCTTTCGTGTACCTATTGAGACATTAGATACAGGTGGTTTGATTCCACTGGGCCTAGCGGTGCTGTCAATTCCGGCAGCCTTATGTACCTTAGTAATAGGGTGCATAGGGGTGTTAACAACATGAGGTACCAGACATGAGCAACGACAAGGTGTACACAGCGTACTGGTTTGAGCCCGCCGCTGGCGTGCTTGGTTATGGTGATAGGCGCAAGCCTGCGGCTGGTGTAACACACTATGCCACTGGCGCGCCTGTGCTGTGCCAGAACGGAATGCACGCAAGTCTGCATCCGTACGATGCACTTAAGTACGCGCACTCCAGCAACCTCTGGCTTGTCGAGGTATTCGATAACGTACTCATAGGCGATGACAAGATCGTCGGGTCTGGTCGTAGGTACGTGCGGCGGGTCGATGTGACCCACGTGCTGCGCAAGTTTGCGAGGGACTGCGCTCTCCGCAACATCGAGAAAGCGAAGCCTTATTTCTCTGCCGATGAGTGGCTGTGCTGCACCGAGTACCTCAAGACTGGCAGCGAGGACATGCGGTCGGCGGCGGCGGCGGCGGCGTGGGCGGCGGCGGCGTGGTCGGCGGAGGCGGCGGCGTGGTCGGCGGCGGCGGCGTGGTCGGCGTCGCGGTCGGCGTCGGAGTTCGACATGCGTGCGCAGCTTCTCACACGGATTGAGGCAGAGTTCAAGGTTTAAGATTAAACAAACAGGCGCATGTGGTGAAACTGGTAGACACGCTAGGTTTAGGTCCTAGTGGAGCAATCCGTGGGGGTTCGAGTCCCTTCATGCGCACCAATTTAGGTACAACAAGCAACGAGGTGTTACATGACGTCGAATGAACGTAAGAAACTGGTAGAGCAGTACAGGCTTTGCGATGCACTGCCCCCAGTAGGCTGCGTAACTGGGGCATGGGTTATCCACAAGTACCGTGTCCCCCGTGCTGCCAGAGTGCAGGTGGTGTACGGTGGGAGCGTAGACGACATAACGTCTGATCAGTACCACAGGTACAGATGGGACCACCGAGGCGCAGGCTCCGCTGACATCGTTGCGTACCGCGTCGTAAAGGAGGCTCTACGGGCACCACAAGTCGCAGTCCCAGCAGGAAAGTACAAGTACATGCCAGGTACCGCTGTGAGTGTACGTGATAACAGATTTGTGTCGTTGCCGGGTGTAGCAGCGTGCATGTATGGTCACCCCACGAGTACCGGGTGTTGTGGCATGCGCTACGTGTCCTCCCAGCGGGGCGATGTCAATCACAACGACATGCACCCGGACGTACTACAAGACGTTGTTGGTAAGTTCATCGACGCTATGTGTGCTGGGTCAGGCTGTGCAATCATGGTGTTCAACTCCAACGACAGGAACACTGCCATGAATTACCGCAACATGTATGATGCGCTCATGGCTGACCCCCTGCATCGCGCGGTTGCGCTGCCGCCTGTGCGCAACACGGTGCACGATTCTCTGCTGTATCCAGTGATGCTGTACCCCACTGCCAATCTCCCGGACAGTGGCGGCACTACGAGGTGGGGCGTACATAACGTGCAGATCACGGCGCCAATTCTGTCCAAGACTGGCGCCAGTGAGTACGTGAAAGTTTAATCTTAAACCAAAGCAAGAGGTGTGTATGAAGCGTGAAGAACTGCAACGCATTGGCGGGACCAGTATTACTGTCACTGGTGCCGACACCAAGGGAGACCTGTACTTCACAGCAGGTAACAAGGTCGGCGCCGTGCGCTCGTTGCTGCGCAAGGGCAAGCACGTAGGGTACGTCGTACTTGTTGGTGGTCGTGGCGCCGTTGACTGGTACTACAAGCGCGTGAAGTGTGAGTACACCAAGATGAAGTACCCCGTGTACGAGCGAGCAGTTACCTGCAAGGTACTGACTGGTGCTGTACTTACCGAAGCGCTGTCCTGAGGATACGATCATGAATGAACGGCTGCTTGTATACGGCTCCCTTATGGAGGGGCTAGGCCTTCACCCGGCGCTGCGTGGGGCGCTGCGGGTAGGAGACAACTCGCCGTGTGTAGTGCATGGCTACCACCTGATCGACCTCGGCGCATTCCCGGGCGCAGTCAAAGACCCCAGTAGCAAGCTGGTTGGCGAGCTGTACTCGGTAACCAAGGCAGTACTTGCTGAGCTGGACAGAATCGAGGGTGTGCCCACGTTCTACAATCGTGTTGAGGTAGCAGCATCAGGGCATCGGTGCTGGATGTACGCGCTCAGTGATACGTTCCTTTCCCGAAACCATCGTTCCCCTATTGTCCCTCACGGGGACTGGAGAAGTTTTTATGAGCAACGTCGTACTGGTAGGAGCTGACCCTGAGGTGTTTGTCAGCCATGCTGGCAAGATCATCTCAGCGATCGGCATCGTTCCCGGCTCGAAGGCACAGCCCGTGCCCACCAAGCACGGATTTGTGCAGCCTGACAATGTTCTGGCTGAGTTCAACATCAATCCGGCCAAGTGCCGCAATGAGTTCGTTGCCAGCATCAAGGCTGTGCTTGCTGACCTCGGCGAGATTACGCCGGGGCTGGACCTACGGGCATCGCACATGTACACGTACGAGGAGCTGGATAGCTTCGGCCCAGAGGCATTCATCTTCGGATGCGACCCTGACTTCGACGCATGGCGTGGTGGTGATAAGACTATCCAGCCAGTCGGGGCGGACCCACGCCTGCGCACTGCTGGCGGCCACGTGCACCTCGGGTACCTCAGCGATGGGCAGGAGTGCAGTATCGCTGATCGCTGTCGTGTAGTGCGCGCGATGGACGTGACCCTCGGCCTGCAATCCGTGCTGTTCGACAAGGACACGCAGCGCAAGCAACTGTATGGCAAGGCCGGGTGCTTCCGCCCCAAGAAGTACGGAGTGGAATACCGCACGCTCAGCAACTTCTGGCTGATGTCGGATGAGCTGATGGCGTGGGCGTACGAGGGGGCAGTAACTGCGCTCGTGCGTGTTGACGAGATCAGCACGATGCTCGACGCTGGTCTTGGTGAGATGGTGCGCGACGCCATCAATACCAGCGACACCGCTGCTGCGAAGAGACTCATCAAGACATTCCGGGTTTAATGTTAAACCTACGGGACAGCAATGGACATCAATGAGTCATTCAGGGATATCCTAACTGAGGATCTTTCCACGAAATTCCGGCGCTGCTACGTTGGCGTAGTAGGTGCCGGGTCGTCTGGAAAAGTAACAGAGATAGCTGTTATCGAGGGAGCAACGCGTGCTGTAGATGGAGGGATTGTTTTTGCCACGGCTGGCGGAGCCAACTTGTCTGCCGCTGCCGCATGTCTATGGCCTAGCAGCCTAGGCTTTGTCAACATGCAAAAGACAGCAGTGCTGGTACAGCGTGTTCCGGCTCGGCAGAACGCGGCCGGGATGACCGACAGCACGACCATGTGTAAGGATACAGATGGTAACAGGGTTGGTCTTACGTCTGCTATTGTTCGTGCTCTGTTCATACGTAAGTATCCCAATGGGTACCAAGCGTACAGAAAGATGGTTGCTGACAGGACTGTGCGATCTCAGGCCCTGTCAAATGCCATTGCAATCGCAAGAGATGCTAACGACAACATCGCAGTAGTTCTGCACGGTGTTAACATCGGAACACTGTGTGAGGCTGATGGTAGGCTGAGCGTCAAGACAAGATACCCTGACACAATCAAGCGCGAGCTGGGGGAACTATGCAGTTTGCTAAAGCGGCCGGGATGAGATTGCTTGGTGCTACGCTGGACGCAACGGCGGCAGGCATCGAGTTCGAGGTAGAGGGGGCTGCCCTATACAGAGAGAAGGGCCAGCCGCCAATGCTTGGCATGGACACGCATGCGGATGGATCATTGCGTGGTGTAGCGTACGAGTTCGTCACTCGCCCGGCTGCGCGGGCTGATATGGAAGTATTCGTTCGTGCCTTCTGCGCTAGTGCCCTTGAGTATGGGTTCACGTACAGTAGCAGGACTAGTACACACATACACATCAACGTGCGCGACCTGACGTGCGAGGGTGTTGCGCTATTCGTTGCTGGGTGCGCCGCAGTAGAGGGCCTGCTATCCATGATGTGCAAAGAGCAGCGCAGGAATTCGCTGTTCTGCGTGCCAATTGTATCGCAGGTATCTATTGCAAAGTTCCTCGGTGACATGATTGCTGGTCCTGCAAGATGGGGTCGTTCCAGACCAAGCATTGGAAAGTACTCGTCACTGAGTACGCATCGACTGTTTGATCTTGGAACTATCGAGTACCGTGTACTGCATGGTACTAATCAAGCGGATAGAGTTCTCGTTATGCTGGATGCGCTGCTTGCAATCAAGGAGTGGGCGCGTAGTACTACGGTAGCGCAGGCTCTTGACACAATGCTCCGACCCGCAGGTGTGGCAGCACAAGAGATACTTGGTGATACTGTACTCGGTGCGCTACATGCGCACTCGTTAGCAGGTCCGCCAGTAGCTGACGCAGATAGCTGTATGCTGCTTGCAAGGGCCAGCCTGTTGGCGGCTAAGCTGCACGATACGCAGGACATGCTAGTCCCAGTGTCTGTTGCCGACAAGAACGGCGCGTTGATTGACGACAATCACTTGCGCACCCTGCTAGCCAATGGAGAGGTTCCGCTAGTAAGCTCGCAACTGCGCGCGCTGCTTGAGGATGCAGCCCCAGGAGATACTAAGTTCGGGTTCACGGCTATTGATGATGAACTGTTCAAGCACACGTTCCTCATTAGTGCGAGGGACTACAACAGAACTGATGTGTACACAGCTACGTACCGGATCAAGAGAAATGGTACAGGTATCCATGTGTTTGACCTAGGAGGTGCGTGATGTGTGGTTTGTTCGGGGCATTCGGTACCAAAGGTAAGCTCAACGTAACCGATTTTCTACGTCAAGCCGCAATGTGTGATTCCCTGCGCGGGGGCCAGGCAACTGGCGCGGCCATTGTCTCGGTTGGTGACGATGCACCAACAATTATGAAGCGCGCCATGCACGGCGCCGACTTCGTACGTGACACTGCGTGCCGTGCATTCCTTAACTACACGGACAAGACCATGGTTGTTATGGGGCACAATCGCGCGGCTACCATCGGCCAGAACATCGACAAGAATGCTCATCCGTTTTCTCGTGAGCACATCACGCTCACGCACAACGGGCACTTCAGTAATGCGTGGGCACTGGGCACAAAGGCTGGGCTACGTAGTAATGATTGGGACGTGGACTCAGATACTGCGTGCGCTGTAATAGCTACGCACGGCGCAGATGCAGCCTTGCCTATGATGGGCGGGGCGTATGCCATCGTGTGGTTTGATGCCAAGGACCGCTCCCTTAACTTCGCAACCAATGGGGACCGTCCGCTCGTGTTCGCTGAATCAGTAAGCTCAGACCACAAGCTTATGCTGTACGGCTCAGAGCGTGGCATGCTTGAGTGGCTTGCTTCGCGGAACAACATACCAGTTGCGCGTTGGTACACGCTTAGCAAGGATCAGGTTGTTAAGTTCATGTTCAACGAGGACGGCTCGTGGACTAAGCCTGTTACCCGCAAGTACAAGCCAGATCCAATCACGTACGAATCTCCTGCGCGTAACTACTGGAATACTTCGGCGGGCTCAAGTACTGATGAGGTGGGGGTACGCCAGCACTACATGCTAGAGAAGTTTCTGTCCGACGATATCGGCGCTGAGGTTGGTAAGACACACACGCTTAGTGTGTACGATGACCGAGATACGGGCAATGCAATTATCCTAGACTGCGAGAGCCTTGTTAGTAGCTTGGTCAAGTGCACGATCTCTATCCCTAAGTCTGTGTACCCTAGGCTGGCAGCATACGTAAAGGAAAAGATGGCGTCTGATTCCTTGCACTACATCGACGCTGTAATCTCTAGCGTTGGTTTTACTGGTAGTCCGGGGCTAGCTAGAGATATCTTCAACGAAGGGCGCGGTGTGCTGCGTGTCAGTACCCCTACTATCGAGTTCCTCGACGAGCGGATGCAGCATATCGAGTTCGCAAGCAGCTTTGTAGGTGCGGACAAAAGTACCAGTCCCGGGCAGCAATCAGGAGGAACTAGCAACACTAGCGGATCTAGTGGACCTGATGCTAAGCCAGCAAGCCCCGTACACGTATCAAGACGACTGCACATGAAGCAAGGAAGGTTGATTCCTGCTACTGGTACTGTGTTCTACGTAACGGATGCCCCCGCCCGCATTGGGCACGTTGAGTCCGGGATTAAGAACGGGGACCTTATGATGTATGTGTCTCTGGCTACCACTGACCGCAACTTATGGCTGATGCAGCAGTCAGGGTTAGGTAGAAAGTTGAAGGAGTTGTCGCCAAAGAGAATGCGCCCTGCCACCGTAGAAGAGGCGGCACGGTACACCAAAGAGACTCTACCAAACCTACGGATCGTGCACTGAGGTACGTATGACTACCATGAGAGAAGCTATTGCGGCTGGTAAGAAGCTGCGTATTGTACCGTACAAGGTTGGGTCAGGTAGTGCCGCACTGCTGCGAGACTACATTCGGCAAGAGACGCGCAAGAATATCTACATCCTCGACAAACACAAGGCACTACATGAACCCGGGCGCATATTCCTTAACTGGGGCTGCTCTAACCTATCGGTAAATAGTTACCGCACTGTAGGTGCAGCTCCCGCTCTTGTTGCTCTCGCTGCCGAGAAGTCAGGGTGGTTCAGATATCTGGTACGTGAGAGCCCACGCAGTGTGGAGCATCTTCCTGCATTCACCACGCTTGCGGCTGACGCTGTGGCTATGGTAGCCGCAGGAAAGACGGTGGTCGCTCGGCACTCTACCACGTCGCACAGCGGTATTGGTGCGCAGGTGGTGTCCGGCGATGGAGTACTGTACTCTGCCGATGATGTGAAGGACCAGTCGTGGCTCAAGGCTAAGCTATTCACTGAGTACTTCCACAAGTCACAGGAGTATCGGGTGTTCGTTCTTCAGGGTAGGGTGATCCTCACTCGAAGAAAGCGTAAGACAAATGGCGCCGAGGAGCAGACGTACTCTAAGTACATTAGGGTGCATAACACTGGCTGGAACTACTGCGCAGTACAAGATGATGAGGTACCAGCAACAGTACGAGCTGCCGCTCTGGCTATCGACAGATGTACTGGACGCAGCAATGGCGTGATTGCGTACGACGTTGGGTACCGTGAGCGTGATGGCAAGGCTGTAGTGTTCGAGGCTAACACTGCCCCCGGCATTGTTGGTGAGACAGTAAAAATAATTGGAGATTCCTTGCTTGACATGGAACTTCCTTACGAACTTGATGTCTATTAATATATATATATATATATAATACATATAACATATATATATATAATACCCCTTCGGGGTATATGTATATACTAGGAGAACACCATGGGTGTTAACTGCCACCAGAATTGTGAAGTATGTGGTATCGTAGTAGAGGTAGATGCAGGTACTGGTTGTGTACAGACCTGTGGTCTGGTCTCAGAAGGAGACGTATCTGACGAGCTAGACCTTGGGTACCTGAACGACTGTCCGTTCGAGCAAGGTACCAGTGACTACGATGACGGGTACTCTGACGACTTCCAAGACACCGACGACGAAATCCCGTTCGACGAGGATTGATATGGAATTTGTGGCACTTGTTGTGCTATCATTCCTAGTATGGGCAACGTGGAATCTATAGGTAGGTACTGTATGACGAACGTACGTGGTGCTGTAGCCCTAGCAGCCCTCTCTCTACAGCAGGGCACGTCTAAGAAGATCGTGTGTCCTTCCTGCCTAGGAGGCTCTACAGGCGACGCAACGATGTCAGTCAGTAGGGACGTACGGGGTGTGCTGCTGTGGCACTGTCACAGAGCATCCTGTGGCCTTGGCGGCAGGGATGGAGACTCGTTGGTGCCAGTCGCTGTGAAGAAACCAGAGGTTAGATCCATCATCGAGTACAACCCAGTACCACTTACGCCTGACTACGAGTCGTGGCTGTGTACAAAGTTTAACCTTAAACTAGGTACGCTAACTAAGTACGGGTTCAGGTACGATCAGGGTAGGGCTAGGGTACTGCAGCCTGTTGTCGACTACAACGGAGTGCGTGTAGGCTGGTTGGGTAGATCGTACAAACCAGACGTAGTGCGCAAGGTACTCACTGCTGTGCCCGCAGGATGGCCCGTACTATCGCTGCTGCATCCCAAGATGTTTGGTGAGGTAACTGCTGACAATGTACTGGTAGTTGTAGAGGACATGGTCTCTGCTGTTGCTTTGCTTGCGCTGGGTATCCCGGCATGCGCTTTGTCTGGTACGCATATGTCGCAGGACATGGAGGCAGTGATCTGTACCTTCCTGCGCATGTACGGTACACACAGAGTGTACGTAGCGCTAGATAAGGATGCCACAGCGAAGTCTATTGGACTGTCGCGTAAGCTAGCTCTGCACATAGCTACTAAACCACTACCTCTAGAGAAAGACATCAAGAATATGACACCACATGAACGAACTGTGCTACTACAGGAGGTATCAAATGGAGCACAATCTGATGCCGTACGCTGAGCTACTACAAGAGCTAGAAGAGCGCGACCGGATGCTGGGGGAGGCGGTGGAGTTACTGCGCCGCAACCGAGAACAGGTGTCCCTACTGTACCCGAACGGAACAGTCACACTCGTTCGTGCCGATACGAAAGACTTCCTCGCCGCCTACGACGCCAGCAAGAAGGAGAAAGTGTGATGAACGGAGTAATCGGAACCTGTTCGCTGTGTGGGGGCGAGGTCGTCGGATTCATTGGCGCATGGGGCGCAACGATCCCACCTCCGCCTCCGACGTGTTCGATCTGCGGGGCGACCGCAGCAACGCACGGTCCTATCATCCCGATGGTGCCCGTGGCGCGCCACCACACGACACTCGCCGCGCCTGCCGGCAAGGATGGTGCGTGATGTGGTTGGCGCTGCTTATTACGCTGCCGTTCACGCTGCTTGGATTGGCTGCGGCCATCGCTATAGCGCGGATTGAGTGGCAACAATACCAAGACAGGAAGCAGCATTCGCGCTGGCTTGCCCGCACCGACAAGGGAGAGACTAAATGACTGGCCCGAAACCCGATTGCCCGCTCTGCCAAGGCGCCGGCGCTTACTACGGCACGCAGCCGGTGTGCTGTATG